>Ga0209514_10004210_pt1 | contig 19597 bp, 18 predicted proteins | sample Subgrocontami58m_FD_187452 | JGI IMG/M metagenome (GOLD analysis project Ga0209514, IMG submission 187452) | Subsurface groundwater microbial communities from S. Glens Falls, New York, USA - GMW37 contaminated, 5.8 m (SPAdes) (version 3) | ecosystem: Environmental > Aquatic > Deep subsurface >...
TAGGTGAGGAAGAACACCGGGTCGCCGTCGTCGTAGGCCGCGATCTCCCCGACTTCGCCCGCGGGCACCTCGTTGCCCGCGTCGTCGATCACCGCGACCTTGTGGCCGGGATAGGGCCGGCCGATCGACCCGGGTTTGGCGGGCCAGAGCGTGTGCGAATTGCCGACGATGTAGTTGATCTCGGTCTGGCCGAACATTTCGTTGACGGTGACCCCGAGCGCCTCCCTGCACCAGGCGAACACCGCGTCGCCCACCGCCTCGCCGGCGCTCATGATCGAGCGCAGCGTGGGCTCGAAGCGCCGCCCCGGCTCGGGGAACGCCTTCATCATCATCTTGAGCGCAGTCGGAAAGAGGAAGGCGTTGCGCACCGCGTACTTCTCGATCAGGTGAAACGCCTTCTCCGGATCGAACCGGCCGCGGTAGCCGAGGATCGGGTAGCCGTAGTAGAGCGAAGGCAGCAGCGCGTCCATCAGGCCGCCGGTCCACGCCCAGTCCGCGGGCGACCAGAACAGGTCGCCCGGCTGCGGAAACAGGTCGTGCGAGTACTGGAACCCCGGCAGGTTGCCGAGCAGCACGCGCTGCGCCATGAGCGCGCCCTTGGGCGGGCCGGTGGTGCCGCTGGTGTAGATGAGCAGCGCCGGTTCGACGGCGAGCGTGTCCGCGGGCGCATAGCGACTGGACGCTTTTTCGAGCAGCGCGTCCCAGGGCTGCACCCAGGATTCGCGCGCGCCAGCGACGCCGATGACCTGCTTCAGGTGGGGCAGCCGGTCGCGGATCTGCGCAAGATTGGGCAGCGATGCGGGATCGACGAGGGCGGCGACCGCCTCGCTGTTCTGCAGGCGGTATTCGAGCGCCTCGGGTCCGAACAGGATCGAAAGCGGCATCGCGATCGCGCCCATCTGGTACAGGGCGATGTGCGCGATCGCCGTTTCGGGCCGCTGCGGCAGGATGATCGCGACCCGGTCGCCGCGCTTCACGCCGAGCGCGGCGAGCGCATTCGAGAGGCGGTTCGCCCGCTGCTGGATATCCCAGAAGGTCCACGCCGAGGTCGCGCCGCCTTCATCCTCCCAGTAGAGCGCGAAGCGGTAGCGGTCCTGCGCCCAGCGGCCGCAGCAGGCAACGGCCATGTTGAAGCGCTCCGGGACCTCCCAGCGGAAAGCCTCGTAGATCTCGCGATAGCGGTCCTGCATTCCTCCCCCCTGCGGGAAAGTTAGCACGATTCCGGAACGCGGGGTGGTCTACGGTACCGGCCAGACAACCTCGACGAGCCGCGGCAGGATTTCCCCGGCTGCGCCGTGCAGGCTGAAGCTCGCGAGCGCGGAGAGGGGCGTCGGGTCGAGGTTGATCTCGACCACGGTCGCGCCCGCATCGAGCGCCATGATCGGCAGTTGCGCGGCCGGCTGCACCAGCGCCGAGGTGCCGATCGAGAAAAACACTTCGCACCGGCCCGCCGCGCCCGTGGCCGACTCCAGTGCGCCCGGGGGCAGCATTTCGCCGAACCAGACCACGTCGGGCCGCAGCCACGCCCCGCAGGCCGGGCAGCGAGGCGGAACGCTGTCGGACTTCGGCCAGCTCTCGAACAGCGTGCCCTCGGCAAAACATTTGCTGCGCAGGATATTGCCGTGCAGCTCGATCACGCAGCGGCTGCCCGCGCGCGCGTGCAGGCCGTCGACGTTTTGCGTGGCGAGGGTGAATTCGGCGACCCGGTCCTGCATGCGCGCGAGCGCCGCATGCCCGGGATTCGGATGCGCGCCGCGAACCAGGGCGCGGCGCCATTCGTACCATTCCCAGACGAGCTTCGGATTGCGCTCGAAGGCCTCCGGGGTGGCGAGCTCCTCGGGGCGGTATTTCGCCCACAGTCCCGTCTGCGCGTCGCGAAAGGTCGGGATGCCGCTCTCGGCCGAGATGCCGGCGCCGGTGAGGACCGCGATCCGGCGCGCGCCTCGCAACGCCTTCAGCAACGGTTCGGGGAATGCGTCGATCATGATGGTCTGCTGTCACTCGCGCGTTGATAGATCTCGCGACGATCTTGGGGTTATCAATGTCTCGCCATTTTGGGAAGTTGCGAAGTTGCAACTTCCCAAAATGGCGAGATGAATGGGTTCCAAATTGAGGCAACCTGTCGGGTTCCGGCTTAGGGATAGCCAATGCCTAACGCGCAATCGCGTCCCTTCGACAGTGTGCGGCGAAGCGTCGCCGGCCTACTGAAGCTGCCTCAATCGCTGATCGGCGTAGGCTGCGAGGTTGGTGTTCAGGGTGCCGGTCAGCTTGGCGCGGCGGAAGGACTCGGCGGCTTCCTTGCCGCGGCTGGACGCCTCCTGTGATATTCCCAGCCCGATCCACCACGCGCCGACGCCGGGCGCGATCGTCAGCGCCGCCAGGTATTCGCGAATCGCCTCGTCGTGGCGATTGAGCCGCTGCAGCAGCGCGGCGACGAACGCGCGGTATTCGCCGTTCGCCTGCGCCGCAGACTCGTGCTTCTGGAGCAGGTCGAGCGCGCCGCCCAGGTTGCCGCGCTCGACCCGAATTCTCGCAAGCAGCATGGCAAAACCGCTGTTGAAGGAATTGAGCGCGAGCCCTTCCTCGAGCGCGACAGCCGCGTCGTCGGTGCGCTTCGCCTCGAGCAGCAGCGACACCAGGGTCTGCCGTGCCTCCTCGTAGGTCGGGTCTAGCGCAAGCGCGGAGCGCAGCCCGTCCATGCCCTCGGACATGCGGCCCTGGTTGACGAAAGTCATCGCGCGCCGGAATTCGCCTTCCGCGCGATCGCGCGTGCTCTGGCTGACGCGCTTGTCGATGCGCCCGTGATCGGTCGAACCACCGCGCAAGGCGTGCAGGGACGCGACCGGCTTCGACGGTGCCGGCTGCGCAGCGGGCGGCGTCGCCGGCGATGGAGCCTGTGCAGGAGCCGCGGTTGCCTTCTCCGGGGCGGGCGGCGGCTTCGCGCGCACGGTTTCGCGGTCCACGGACGAGCGCGGTGGCGCCGCCCGCGGCGGAGCCGCGCGCCGTTCCACGACGGGCGTATCGATCTCGGTGGCCAGGCGCAGCATGTCGACCTTGGGCGGCTGCTGGGGGGGCGCCTCCGCCTTCGCCCCTTGAGTCGCAGGTGTGCCGGACGGCGGCGTTGCGGGAGTCGCGGCCGGTGCGCTCGCGGGGCTCGGGGCCGCTGGCGCCGCCGCCGGGCCTTCGGTGCGCGGCACTGCCGGTGCCTTCGGACCCGGCGACGCAGGTGCGACGCGGGAAGCTGCCTGACGGTAGGGACCATACCATGTCACGTAGGCGACCCCTGCGGCGGCAGCGAGGACGACCAAGGCAGCGATCCACCAGAATGCGGCCAACCCGGTTCGCGCCGGCTTGACCGTTCGCACGTTGCTCGCCAGCTTGCCTTGGATGGTTCCGGGCGCGGTGGATGGGCCCTCGGCCGCATGGCGCCGGTCCAGTTCCTGGAGCATTCTGTTGATGATGCTCATCGCAGCAGCAGCCAGCCGACTCCGGCCCAGATGGTCCCGGCGACAGCCACCCAGACCCAGGCGCGCCTGGGCGAATGGCCTGCGGGCGTGTCGGCAGCAGCGGCGCGAGCGTGGCGCCACCCCACTCTGTGCTTGCCTTCGCCGAAGGCGAGCATCATCGCCTTGTTGGCGAGAATATTGATCAACCGCGGAGTGCCCTGACTCGCCGCGTAGACTCTGCGCACCGCCCCTCCGGTGAAGATGGGCGCTCCGCGGTAGCCGGCGACGGCGAGCCGGTGCGCCACGTAGTGCGCGGTCTCGCTTTGCGTCATGCGGCCGAGCGTGTGCTGGAAGGTGATCCTCTGGCGCAGTTGCCGGACCGATTCATGTGCCAGTCGTTCGTCGAGCTCCGGCTGGCCGAACAGGATCACTTGCATCAATTTTCGCTTCTCGGTCTCGAGGTTGGTGAGCAGGCGAAGCGTTTCAAGGGTCTCGCGCGGCATCGCCTGCGCCTCGTCCAGGCACACCACGACGCGCTTGCGCTCGCGGGCGAGGTCGAGCAGCCTCAGGTTGATCGCCTTCATGATCCGGTGCTGGTCCAAGCCGTCGTCGAGCTTGACGCCGATCTCGTCGGCGAGCGCGCGCAGCAGCGAATCCGAATCCATGTTCGGGTTCGGAATGTAGGCCGAGACCCAGGAGTCGTCGAGCGTGGACAGGAACTTCCTGCACAGCAGCGTCTTGCCGGTGCCGACTTCGCCCGTGATTTTGATGAAGCCCTCGCCGTTGGCGACCGCCACTACCAGCGTGTTGAGCGCCTCCTGGATGCTCGAGCAGGCGAAGAAGAAACTCGTGTCCGGGGTAATGCCGAACGGCGGCTCGCGCAGGCCGAAATGCGCACGATAGACCATTACATTCTAGTTCCTCGCCGAGCCGGCCGCGGGCGCACCCATGCGCCGGATTCGCTCGCGTGATTGCCGCAGGTCCTCCGCCCAATCCTGCTCGCTCTGGATCACCGTCGGCTTGATCAGGATCACGAGTTCCTTCTTCACGATGGTCCTCTGGCGGCTGCTGAACAGCCCGCCGACCTGGGTATCCTGCGCGCCCGGCAGTCCCGACCGGTCGTCGCCCAGGTCCACTTTCATCAGGCCGCCGATCGCCACGATCTGGCTGTCGTTCACCTTCACGATGCTGTCGGTCTCGCTTACGCTGCTGCGCGCGAGCGGCAGGCTCACCTGCCCCCCGAACGTGGTGCCCAGGTTGATACTGCGGTTGTCCTGCTGCACCCGGCTCACCGAGGGGTGAACGTGTAGGATGATGCTCGCGTCCTCGTCGATCTGCGGGGTGATGTCGAGCGCCACGCCCGAAAAGAACGGCCGCAGCGTCAGGTTCGGAAACGTCGGCGCGGCCGTGCCCGTGGTGCTCGTGGTTGTAGCAGTCGCACCGCTGATGCCGGTGACGAAGAATTCGTCGTTGCCGACCTTCAGGACCGCCTTCTGGTTGTTCATCGTCGCGATGCGCGGGCTGGACAGAACCTGCACGGATCCCTGCGACTCGAGGAATTGGAGCAGCGAGGAGAAATTCTGCGTCTGGAACGCCAGACCGAGCAGCGCGCCGCCGGGGACGCCGGCGATCAGCGAGCCCGTTCCGACCGCCGCCAATTGCGCCGCGCTCGGTGTCGGATTCACGGTGATCCCGGCACCGGTGATCGTGCCGATGGTGGGAAGCGCGTTGCCGGGATTGATCATGCCGATGGCTCCCCGGCCGAGCCTTTCCGAAGTCGAGAACAGGGCCCAGTTGATTCCGGTTTGGAATTGCTCGTTCAGCGTCACCTCGATGATCTTGGCTTCGAGCATCACCTGGCGCTGGACCGACGCTCGGATGGCGTTGAGGTAGATCTCCACCTGGCGAAGCTCGGACGGCAACGCGCGCACCACGACGAGGCCCGCCTGCGGATTGACCACCACGCTGCGCCCGCGCTCGTTGCCGACGATCTCCTGCAGCGTCTGGCTCAGCTCGGTCCAGAAGTCGCTCCGCGTCGAGGTCTGGATGCGGCTGCTGTCGCTGACGGATGCGGCACCTCCGCCACCCGGCGCGCCGGCGGCCGGCGCCGGTCCGGAGCCCCCCGTCGATGGCGAGTCGGCCACGGAGCCGGAGGACACGCGCAGGTCGCTGCGGCCCAGCCGCTGGCCGATGAGATAGTTGACCCGGAACACGCGCGTCTGGATCGTCACCGGCAGCACCATGATGCGGGTGCCGTCGAGCCGGTACTCATAGCCGTACAGCTCGCGAATGGAATCCAGGGCCTCGATGACGGTCACGTCCTTGAGATTCACCGTGAGACTGCCCGCGACCTCCGGATGCACCAGCACGCTGTAGCGCGTACCGGACACGACGGAAAGAAACACTTGCTGCGCCGGTGCGTTGTTGACCGACAGATCGAATCTCGGCTCGAGCGCCTTGGCGACCGAAGGTGGCGGAGAAGAGCTGAGCGGCGGCAGCAGCGATTCCTGCACACGCGCGATGTCCGCGGGGACGGGCTTCTTCGGGGCGACCGAGGTGTCCAACTCCTTCGTGATAAATTCGTCGATATGCGTGGGATCATGTCTCGGCGACGCGCAGCCCAGCAGCAGCGCGGCGATGAGCGCGGCAGGCCATGGGCGAAGATGCGGGGAGATCACTTGGCTCCCTTCGGCGAGGCCCTGCGGGACTTGTCGGTAGGCGTCGTCTTCTCCCCTTGCGGAAGCAGCCGCAGGGTCACGCGCTTTCCTTCGGCGTCCTTCATCACCGCGGCGCTTTCCGAGAGGGAGATCACCGTGGCGTCGCCGACCTTGTCCCCGACGCGAACGACCTTGCCGTCGATGACTGCGAAACTCCGATCCTTGGAAATCTTCAGGACTTGCAGTCCGGTGCCTGCGGCCCCGGGCTGCTGGGGCGCCGCACCGGAAGGGTCGACGAAATCCGAAGGACGCATCGGATCCGCGAGACTTTGAGAGTGTGCGCGGGTTGCCAACCCGCTCGATGAAAGCAGAAGAATCACAGCGATCGCGGAGAACCAAGGTTGTGCCGACCGCGTCGCGTCGAATTGCAATACTGCCGTCATCTCGTCATATTCGGTTGGCCCTGAACATGGGAATCCGAATCCAGACAGATCGGGGGCACTATTGCGGTTGAGCCGCCGTCATTTCTCGCCGCCCCTCGATATGTCCCTCCATGAATATTATCCTATCACATAACATTCTGTTTCAACATTCTGTTTCTTATTGCGATTTCCTTATGCCGCCGGCCCTACCGGCAGGCGCCCGAATTCGGTTCAAGTCGCCGGGCGCCCTGTGTTTCCGTGGGCCTTCCAACGGGATTTCCACCTCGGATAGGAACTTGGCAAGCATCGAGTGTGCCACAAAGTAGCACAAGAATTCAGTGAGTTATGTCCTGGCGCCGCGTCGGTTGGGCGCTACGAGCCGATGCGCTCGCGCGCCCGGGCGTCCGCGTCGGACGCGTTCGACACCCAGGAGGCCAGCCGCGCGCGCACGGTCTCGATGACCGGGTCCCAATCGCCCGGGGCCGGCTGGCGATCCACGCGGACTGAGGGATACCAGGGCATCCCCCCGGGGAGCATTGCGTAGCGCCAGCCGGGACTGAACGGGGCCATCACCCACGCGGGCTTCCCCAATGCGCCGGTCAAGTGCACGATGGCCGTGCAGACGGTCACGACGAGATCCAGCGCGCTCACCAGTGCGGCGGTCTGGTCGTAGTCGTCGATCGCGTCCTGCCAGTGGTGCACCGTGATGCCGTGGTCCTGCTTCAATTTCGCGATGTCTTCGGCGCACTCGGTATATTGCAGGCTGATGAAGTCCACGTTCCCGGTGCGCAGGATCGGCAGCAATCGCTCGAGGCTCAGGGTCCGCCGCCTCTGGCCGGTCGTGTGGATTCCCCCTTTCCACGAAATCCCGACCTTCCTGTTGGGGCCCAGCGCGTCGAGCCGATCGCGCCAGGCGCGGACCTTGTCGGCATCGGCGCGCAGAAAACCCTGGTGCCGGGGAAAATCGTCGAACGAATTGCGGAAGAATTTCGGGAGCGTGCCCATTCCGAGCTGGAGATCCGGCGCGGGTGTGAGCTGCTTGAATCGCACGCGAAACTTCGGAACGTCGAAGCCGACGATCTCCGCCCGCTCGAACGAACGCCGGAATATCGGCTCGAGCTTCCTGCTGCAGAACACGATGCAGCGGTCGGTCTGCTTCAGCAGGTCGGGCAGGCAGGACGAGAACATGATTTCGTCTCCGATCCCCTGCTCCGAATAGACAAGCACCGAACGGCCCTCGAGGGGACCGCCGTCCCAGCGGGGCAGCGGCAGCGCCGCATGCAGCGCGCGCATTTCCTTGAGTTGAAAGCGCGTGTCGTAGTCCGCCCAACCCCTGGCGAGATCGCCCTTCTCGATATTCAGATGGGCGAGATTGAGCCGGGCCTGAGTCAGTTCCGGGTCGAGATCGACCGCGCGCTGAATCTCCCGGATCGCATCGGCCATCCTCCCTTGCGCGTGCGAATATGTGGCCATCGAATTCCAGACTCTCGCGTCGTCGGGCAGGCGCTGGTGCAGGCGCTCCAGATACGGCCTGCCCTCCTCGAAGTTTTCCTCGAAGCTGTACAGGCGCACGAGATTCAGCAGCACGTCGATGTTGTCCGGATCGATCTCGAGTGCCTGATGCAGGTGAACGATGGCCTCCTCCCGCCTCCCGAGATCAGCGAGGATCAGCCCGAGGTTGTTATGCGACCGCCAATACCGGGGATCCAGGCGGATCGCCTCCCGGAAGCTTTTCATGGCGGCCTCGGGATGCACCTCGTCGGCGAGCACCAGTCCGAGCATATGATGCGCGGCGGGGTCCTCGGGCCGCAGCTCGGTCAGTCGCCTGTAGATCGCCTCCGCTTCCACGACCCTGTCCAGCTTGCGCAACAGCGTGCCCAGTTTTTGGAGCGCATCGAGGTGATCGGGGTCGAGCTCCAGCGCGCGGCGCAGCGCGCGCTCGGCTTCTTCGTCGACGCCTTTGGCGACAAAGGCCAGTGCGATGTTCGACCATCCGTCGCGATAGTCCGGGTCCAGACGAACAGCCTCCCTGTAGTTCGCGAGCGCGCCTTCCACGTCGCCGCGCTCGAGCAGCAGGTTGCCAAGATTGTTCAGCGCCTTCGCGAACCCGGGCCGAAGCTTCAATGCGGCCTCGTAGGCCGCCGCGGCTTCGTCCTTGCGTCCGAGCTTTACCAGCACGTTCCCGAGCCAGACCTTGAGCTCGGGATCGCGCGGCCGCAGGCCGACCGCCCGCCGCGCGCAGTCGAGGGCTTCGTCGTGCTTTCCGGATCGATCCAGGGTCCGGCTGAGAATCTCCAGGCCGGCCGCGCTCCCGGGCTGCTCGTCCAGGACATCCCGGCAGATCAGCTCGGCGATTTCCCCGTTTCCCGATTCGAGATACGCGCGCGCTGCGGCGGTGCGCTCGGCAACCGGCGGCCGCCCGGGCCGCGAAAGGCTCCGGCGCAGACCGGCGACGAGCTTGCGTCCGAGCTGCAGGAACCGAAGCTTCAACTCCGCGGTGAGATATTTCCTTGCCTCTCCGTAGCGGTGACGCCTATATAGGCCGGTCCCGAGGTTCCCGTAGGCGACCGCATGAAGCGGATCGAGCTTGATGGCCTTCTGATAGCATTCGACGGCTTCGTCGAACCAGCCTTTGGCGTAGTAGGCGGTGCCCAGATCGTTGAGCGCCTCGGCGGACTTCGGATTCAGGCGCAACGCCTTGCGGTATTCCGAAATCGCGCGATCGAACTTTCCCTGGTCCTGGAAGAGGTTCCCGAGGTCGTGATGGAACCGCGGCAGGGCTCCCGGGAGCGCGATCGCCTGCCTGAGCAGGGCCATGCCGTCGTCGACGCTTCCCTTGCCCGCGACGATCAGCCCGAGCAGATGCAGCACGTGCGGCGTGAGCGCGGGGTCGCCTTCCAGTGGCCTCGCCAGCGCCTCGGCAGCGGCGATTCTTCCGCGCTCGTACAGATTCTTCGCGGCGAGAAGCCGGTACGCGGGCGACCTCGTTTCTTGTGCGGACATCGGGAAAGCGTTACTTTAGCGTGGCGCCAAGGGGTTGAAGTGCGGCGCATTCTAGCCTGATTCGCGAAGGAAACGATGGCCAGACCGGAGAAAATTCGCATCGGCGACGTGCTCGTCCAGCTCGGCGTCGTTTCGCAGGACCAGCTGAACAACGCGCTCGGCATTCAGAAGCAGACCGGGCGCCGGATCGGCCGGATCCTGATCGAAACCGGCGCGACCACCGCGGAAAAGATCGGCGAGGCGCTCGCGCAGCAGCTGAGCCTTCCCTATATCGACATCAAGTTCTTCAACGTCGACCGCGAACTGGTCGTCACCCTTCCCGAGGCGCAGGCGCGGCGGTTTCGGGCCATCCCGCTCGAGGATCGCGGGACGCGCGTGCTGGTGGGCATGTCGGACCCGACCGACCTGTTCGCCTACGACGAGATCGCGCGGCTTCTGAAGCGCGACATCGAGCTCGCCGTCGTGACCGAGGCGCGGGTCCTCGAGGTCATCGACCAGGTCTACCGGCGCACCGAGCAGATCACGGGACTCGCACGGGAGCTCGAGCAGGACCTCGGCGAGAGCGTCGTCGACTTCGGCGCGCTGGGGCAGAGCATCGGCGCCGAGGACGCCCCGGTCGTGAAGCTGCTGCAATCGGTGTTCGAGGACGCCATCCAGGTGTCCGCTTCCGACATCCACCTGGAGCCGCAGGAGGACAAGCTCTTCATCCGCTTTCGCATCGACGGGGTCATGCGCGTGCAGACCCAGACCGACGTCAAGATCGCCTCGGCGGTGGCGCTCAGGCTCAAGCTGATGTCCGGGCTCAACATCTCCGAGAAGCGCATGCCGCAGGATGGGCGGTTCAGCGTGCGCGTTCGCGAGCAGCAAGTCGATGCGCGCATCTCGACCATGCCGACGAATTACGGCGAATCCGTGGTCATGCGGCTGCTCAACCGCCAGAGCGCACTGCTCGGACTGGACCGCCTGGGAATGCCGCCGGACATGGTCGCACGATTCCGCACCATCCTCGCCCGGGCGAGCGGAATGGTCCTCGTGACGGGACCGACCGGCAGCGGCAAGACCACGACCCTCTACGCGGCGATCAGCGAGCTGAACACGCCGGAGGTGAAGATCATCACCGTCGAGGACCCGGTCGAATACCGCCTGCACGGCATCAGCCAGGTGCAGGTGCACGAGAAGATCGACCTCTCGTTCACGCGTATCCTGCGCTCGGCGTTGAGGCAGGACCCGGACATCATCTTCGTCGGCGAGATGCGCGATGCCGAAACGGCCCAGATCGGCCTGCGCGCGGCCATTACCGGCCACCTCGTGCTCTCGACCCTGCACACCAAGGATGCCGCGAGCACGCCCGCGCGGCTGAACGACATGGGCGCGCCGAGCTTCATGATCGCATCGTCGCTGCAATCGGTGGTCGCGCAGCGGCTGGTGCGGGTCATCTGCGAGAGCTGCGCCGCGCCCTACCAGCCCACCCCCCAGGAAATCGAGTGGATGCGCAGCGCTGCCGGCCGCGTTCCGGGAGACGCGGCCTTCAAGAAGGGCCGTGGCTGCAGCCGGTGCAACGCGACCGGACTCAAGGGACGCACCGGGATCTACGAGATGCTCGAAATGACCGGGCCGCTGGTCGAGGCGGCTTCGCGGAATGACTTCGTCGAATTCACCCGATTGGCGCGCGTGCAGATGACGGGTCAGACGTTCGTGCAGCACGGCCTGGCCCTCGCGCTCGCCGGAAAGACCACGCTGGCGGAAGTCATGCGCATGGCACAGACCGAGGACTGAGCCTCGAAATGCCGACCTTCGCCTATCAGGGGCGCAACGCGCAGGGCAAGACCGTCAAGGGCGTGATCGAGGGGGGCAGCGCGAGCGCCGTCGCCGATCACCTGTTCAACTCCGGCATCACCCCGATCAACATATCGGCGGCGTCCCCGGGGCCGGCTGCGGAGAAACAAGGCACGATCGGGGGACTGGGCGGCGGGCGCGTCACGCTGGTCGATGTGATATTCCTCTGCCGGCAGCTCTACACCTTGACCAAGGCGGGCGTGCCCATCCTTCGCGCGCTCGCGGGACTGCGGGACTCGACCCCGAACCGGGGGCTTGCGCACGTGCTGAGCGGCGTGCGCGAGAACCTCGAGGCCGGTCGCGAGCTGAGCGTCGCGATCGCGCGCTATCCGAAGGTGTTTTCCCCTCTCTTCCTCAACCTGGTGCGCGTGGGCGAGATGACCGGTCGGCTGGAGGAGGTCTTCCTCAGGCTCGCCGAGTACTACGGGTTCGAGAAGTACATCCGCGAGAAGATCAAGGCGGCGGTGCGCTACCCGATGTTCGTCATGGCCGCGATGCTCGCGGCGATCGTGGTCGTCAACATCTTCGTCATCCCCGTATTCGCCAAGATGTTCGGCTCTTTCGGGGTGGAGCTGCCGCTGATGACGCGGATCCTGATCCAGACCTCGGACTTCTTCGTCACGTTCTGGCCGATGATGCTCATCGTGGCGGCGGCCGCGCTGTTCACGGCGCGTCTGTGGATCGCCACGCCGCCGGGACGCTATGTCTGGGACAGGCTGAAGCTGCGCCTGCCGATCGCGGGGACCCTGATCCAGAAGGCGACGATGGCGCGCTTCGCGCGGGCCTTCGCGCTGACGGGCAAGAGCGGCGTTCCGATCGTGCAGGCGCTCGCCGTCGTCGGGCAGGTCGTCGACAACGTGTACGTGCGCGGACGCGTGGAGGAGATGCGCGAGGGGATCGAGCGGGGTGAAAGCATACTCAGGACCGCAACCGCAAGCGGCGTGTTCAATCCGGTCGTTCTGCAGATGATCGCAGTGGGCGAGGAAACGGGGGAAATCGACTCCCTCATGCAGGAAATCGCCGAGATGTACGAGCGCGACGTCGAATTCGAGGTCGAAGCCCTCGCCTCCAGGATCGAACCCATCCTGCTCATATTCATCGGCGTGATGGTGCTCGTGCTGGCATTGGGCATATTCCTGCCGATGTGGGACATGGCCTCGGCGGTGCGAGGGGGCAAGCGCTGATGAGCGCCGTCCGCGGCTCGAGGCGGCGGCTGGGCGGGCGCGGGGCCGCCGGCTTCTCCCTGTTCGAGCTCATCATCGTCGTGTGCATCGTCGCGGTGCTCGCGGCGGCGGCCGCCGAGCGCCTGACGGCGGTGCGCGCCATGGCCGAGCGCGGCGCGGTGGAATTCTTCATCGGCAACCTGCGCAGCGCTGCCGGCATGCGCGTCGCGAGTTACGTGGCCAAGGGGCAAATGCAGGAGATTTCGAGAATCGCCGGGGCGAACCCGGTCGATTGGCTTGCCCAGGTGCCCGACAACTACCAGGGCGCGTTCTACGGCATGGATCCGGCACTGGTCGACAGCGGCAACTGGTACTTCGACTCCAGGGACCGGATGCTGGTCTATCGGGTGCGGCACACTGACTATTTCGAGACACCGCTCTCCGGCCCCGCCCGCGCGCGCTTTTCCGTGGTGTTAGTGTACGATACGCCAAGTGGGTCGAAACCGGAATCAGGGGAGGCGGGCCGCGCGACGGGCATAAAGATCGCCGCCGCCGAACGATACCGCTGGGTCATCCCGGGCGGGTAGAAAAAGGAGGACAGTCGCCGTGAACGCCGCCGCATCGAAACTGCTGATGGGCATGCTGATCGAGGCTGCGCTCATCTCCCTTCTGGTCGCTACGGTATTTGCGCTCGTCTATGGCGTGGCACTTCTCGCGGCCCCGTCCCGCACGCTCCGATTCAATGACGTCGCCAGCCGCTGGTTTTCCACTTCCTCCGTGCAGGACGCACTGAACAAGCCGCACGACCTGCAACGCCTCATCTATCGCCGGCACCGGTGGATCGGCGTGCTGCTGCTGGTCGGCGGCGGCTACGTGCTCTGGATCCTGCTCGCCCGGTACGACCCCGCGCTCGTCGCCGCCCCGTTGAAGCGCAGCCTGTCGCCTCGACTCGCGGGCGCGATTCTGGATGCGGCATGGTGGCTGATCGTCCCGGCCAACGCGCTTGCCGTGATTGTGGGCATCATCATGTTCGCCCGGCCGAGCTTGTTGCGCGGCGTGGAGTCGTTCACAAACCGCGAGGTCTCCACCGAGGCGGTCGGAACGATGCTCGATGGCGTGTATTCGGCCCCGGACCGGCTCATCCGCACTTATCCCCGCCTGATCGGCATAGTGATCGTCATCGCGAGCCTGTACGCCGGAGCAACGCTCGCACCGCTCCTTCTGAAGTAATCGCGCAGGAGGCATCCGGACCGCGAGCCGCCGCCGGCTTCCCTGCCCGCGGCTGCCGGGAGGAGGAAATAGTCACGTTCGCAGGCAGAAACCGCCCGCAAATTAATGAATTGCTTGACAGTTCAGCCAACGGCTGCAATGATAGGTCCGCTGCAAAGGGTGTTCGCCCGGGGTCTGTTAGGGTTGGGTGTTGCACCTCTGAGCCGGTGGGCTGCGGCTTACCGTAACAAGCATCGGGCTGCGGCCCGAAAAAAAGGAGCGCCCCATGAGGCGAGTACAACGCGGTTTCACACTCATCGAACTGATCATCGTGATCGTAATCCTGGGTATCCTCGCTGCCGTAGCCATTCCGCGGTTCCAGGACCTCAGCACCGAAGCGAAGAACGGCGCCATCGCGGGCGGCAAGGCATCGGTCCTGTCCGCGGTGTCCATAGAGATTGCGAAGAACACGAACCACGCCGTCAACGGCAGTCTCGTCGCAACGGCCCTGGGTTCGGGGGTGAGCTGCACGGCAGGCGTGATCTCCATTCCGGGACAGGGCGGCGCCGTGAGCGTGGTGCTTGCAACGGCGGCCGGTTCCGCCGCCGGATGCACGACCTCGGATATCATCGGCGTCGTGTCGGCAAGCTACACCTAATACGCGGTCGATTCATCGTCCGGACCCGTGTGGCAGGCGTCACCCGCCGCCACGCGCGGTTTTCGTTTCGATCCTGCCTGCGCGCAAGCCTGAAGAGTGTGTGCTTGCCCGCTGTTTGATCGCGGAGGTTTCGCATGAGGCGGATCGAGCGCGGTTTTTCGCTGATCGAGCTGATCATCGTCCTCGTGATTCTCGGCATTCTCGCGGCGATCGCGATTCCGCGGTACCAGGACCTGAGCGGAGAGTCCAAGAACGCCGCTATCGGCGGCGCACTCGCGGCGGTGTCGGCGGCGGTTGCCGTCGAGACGGCGGTCAACAGGGCAGCGCCCTCGGGCACTTCGATCGCCACTGCGCTGCCCGGCTCGAGCTGCGCCGCGGGGATCATCCAGATCACGGGGCAGGCCGGGACGGCACGCGTCACCCTGATGGGCGGAACGATCGGTTCGCTGACCAACAATTCGACCTGCAGCTCCACCGTGTTGGCCGTTGGAACGGGGTCATTCGCCTAAGCTCATTTCGCCGAGCGGGTGCATGATCCGCGGCGCCCGCCCACGCAGGATGCAGCGCGGACTGACATTGTTCGAATTCGTCATCGCAATGGTCATCGTCGGCGTGATCGCGATCTCCGCCATTCCCTACTTGTCGGCCACCCGGGCGAACGTCGCCTACCAGGCCGAGCAGCTCAGGAACGACGTCCGCCACATGCAGTTCCTCGCGCTCACCTGGGGCGTGCCGCTGGAGCTGGTGACCGGATCGTCTCCGAGTTCGAGTTACTCGGTGCAGTGTCCCAAGGCAGTCTCGGGAACCGCGTGCGCATCGGCGGGGACGGTCACGAATCCGGCGACCGGCCAGGCCTTCAGCGTCACGCTGGAGAGCGGGATCCAGCTCACCTCGGTCCCCGGCACCGCGATGGACATGGACGCCCTGGGGCGGCCCTCCACGGGCTGCAGCGGCACCTGCGCGCTCACCAACGCCGAGAACACCTATACGGTCTCGGACGGCACCAAGAGCTGGACGCTCACCGTCACCCGGCTCACCGGTCTCCTGACCCTCGCGACGCCATGATTTCGAGCCAGCCCTCGCGTTGCCGCGGCATCAGCCTGATCGAGTTGATCATCGCGATCGTCATCCTCGGCATCGCGGCGTCCCTGGTCACTGCGGGCCTGATCACGATGGCCGCGGGCATCAGCGTCGACCAGGACATCCAGGGCGCGACGCGTCTTGCGCAGTCCTGCGCCGAACACATCCTCGCGTTCCGGCGCCCGCAGTGGTCCAGTGCGGACGCGAGCGCCCGATGGACCCAGATCACCACGGGCGCCTCTTCCACGATCTGCAACAGCGCGGCGAACGATGCCGCCTATACGAGAACGGTGAGCGTCACCGATCCGCCCGTGGCGAACCCGCCCTGCCCGTCCGCAACCGCGGGCACCTGCAAGCTCGTGACGGTCACCTATGCGAAGACCCTGATCGGCGGCAAGTCGTACTCCACCAGCGTCAACTTCTTGCTGACCCGGTACTGAGCCGTGCGCCGATCCCGCGAAGCATTCGATCATCCTGCCGCGGGGCGCGCGCACCGCTCCCAGCGAAGCGGGCGCTGCAACGGCGCGACCATGATGGAGCTCGCCATCGTGCTCGCGGTCTCCGCCGTCGTGGCTACGTTCGTCGGGCCGCAGCTCATCGAGGCGGTGTCCGCCTACGACAAGATCAACAGGGGACTCAATGCCGAGGCGCGACTGCGCTACGCGCTGGAGCGCATGGTGAGCGAGATCCGCCAGATGGACATGCAGACCGTGCTGCTGGACCGCCACAACACCTCCCCGCTGTTCGCACTGACGCAGGTCATAAGCTTCACCAGGCACGACGGCGTCCTGGTCACCATCAGCGGAAGCAACATCCCGGCGTCGAACTCGACGATCACGATCAGCTACAGCTCCGGGATCACGGGCGCGCAGGCGCTCGCCGAGGGCGTGACCGCGTTTTCGATCGGCCGCTTCACGAACAGCATCCTCGGCACCACGGCCGCGACGACCCAGGCCAACATCGCCGCGGTCACGTTCACGATGACCATCACCGACGGCGGCATCGCGTACCAGGGAAGCGCGCGCGCCGACCTGAGGAGCCGCTGGTGAGCGCGCAGGCTCGACGGGCCGGGATGCCGCCGGTGCGGCGCAGCCGGAGGCAGCGCGGCGCCGCGCTGGTGATCGCCGCCATCGTGGTCACGATCGTGGTCGCGTTCGCGGTGACGGTGGCGGGAAGCTTCACGCGGTCGGAGACCCGGGACACCTACCACCACAACGACAGCGTCGAGGCGACGATGCTCGCCGAAACCGGGCTTGAGGTCGCCCTGTGGCGCTTCGCCCAGGGAACCGCCTGCGGCAGCCTCGCCGGCGCGCCTTTCAACGTGGCGAGGGAAGTCGTCTCCGGCAGCGGCAAGACCTTCCAGTTCACCAACGGCGTCGCGACCAAGTTCGACGGCGCGACCGCGCTGCCCGTGACCCAGTGCCGGGTGCAGTCCACCGGCGCCGTCAGCGCGACCAACGTCAGGCAGGTGGTCCAGGCGATCATCGACAGAAACATCATCGGAGGCATCGGCAACGGCACCTTCGACTCCCCGGTCAACAGCGTCACGCCCGGAGCGAGCAGCGTGCCGACCAACTGGACCGGCATTACCACGGCGAACGTGGACGACACGCTGCTCGCCGGACCCACGATGGCCGGAGGCGGCATGGACTGCTCGCGCTCGCTGTACGCCTTCAAGCTGGCGGGGACCACCACCCGGACGAATACTGTCGCGATCGACAGCACCACACGCTTCAGCGTCACCCGGCCGGCGACCATTACGGTCACTTACGACTATCGGGTGAACGCAAACAGTACCGGTAACACGGCCAGAGTCCGGTTTTCCTTGAACGGGACGACGTTCACGTCCGGGTATGCCAACCGTGTCCGGACATTCACGCCGGCGAAAACCGTCCCGAGCAAGGGCACCTATTCGCCCTGCTCGACGGGCTATTCGGGGACCCGGGGAACGACTACCATTTCCACCGGCGGATCGGGAACCCTGGCCGTCACGTCCGTGAGAATCGACCTCGAAGTGCTCGGTACGGTCAGCGCGAACCAACGCGAAATCTGGCTGGACAACGTCGAGCTGGTCGACACCACGGGAACCCGCACTGCGCTCGGAGCATGGCGGGTGGTCACCTGGCACGACTGCCGCACCGAAACCTGCCCCTGAGGCTCGAAGAACGTTTGACAATCGCGTAGCCCTCGCCTAAGTTCTCGCGAGACATGGACCACGCCGCACTGATCCCCGCGTTCCTGAGGAGAAAGCCCGAGCCCGGCTGGCTGGTGGTCCAGATCGGCGCGGGCACGGCGCGCTTCGCCCACGTCTGGGCGGGGAACGGGCGGCCGCAGGTGCTGTTCTGCGAGGAGCGCGAGTGGTCCGCAGAGGACCCGAAGTCGCTGGAGAAGGCCTGCAAGGAGATGCGCGTCGAGCGCTTCCGCTGCATGACGCTGCTCGGGGCCAAGGACTACCAGATGCTCGTGGTCGACGCGCCGAGCGTCGAGCCCGAGGAGCTGAAGGCCGCGGTGCGCTGGCGCATCAAGGACATGATCAACTACGGCGTCGACGATGCCGTGGTGGACGTGCTGCGCATCCCGCCCGCGCCCAACTCCCCCGCACAGGAGCACTCGGTGTACGCGGTGTCGGTGCGCACGGACATCGTCCGGACGATCGCCGGGCAGTTCGAGGGCCTGCGGGTACCCTTGAAGGTGATCGACATCCCCGACACCGCGCAGCGTAACCTGTCGGTGCGCCTCGAGCCCGAGGGCAAGGGGCTCGTGATGGTGTCCTTCTCCGAGGACGGCGGCCTCATCACCTTCACGAGCGGCGGGGAGCTCTACCTCACCAGGCGGATCGACACGGACGCCGCCGCGGTCGGCGACCCCGACGAATCGCGGCGCGGCCAGCACATCGAACGGGCCGCGCTCGAAATCCAGCGCTCGCTCGACCATTTCGACCGCCAGTTCCACCACATCGTGCTCGACCGCGTGGTCGTCGCCCCGGTGGCTGACGTCCCCGACCTGGCCGAGCGCCTGTCCGCCTCGGTCTTCCTGCATGTGGATCCGTTCGACCTCGAGTCGATCGTCGACGCGTCGGCGGTGCCGCCGCTGCAGGAGGCCGGATTCCAGGCCCGCTGGCTGAAGCTGATCGGCGCGGGAATGCGTCCCGAAACGGGTGCGGCGTGAGCCAGCAGATCAACCTCTACGCCCCGGTCCTTCGGCCGCAGAAGGAGTATTTCTCGTCACGGATGATGCTCTTCGCGGGGGGAACGCTGATCGTGGGCGTCGTGACGCTGTCGGCCTACGCGCAGTTCCGGGTCTACGCGCTGGAGAAGGAAGCCGCGCAGGTTTCGAAGCTGCTCAAGGCGAGGATTGCGGCGTTGCAGGCCGCAACCGCCGACAAGTCCGGAGAAACCAAGCGCAAGGCGCTCGAGGCGCGGGTCAACTCGGCCGAAGCCGAGCTGCGCTCGGCGCAGCGCGTCGCCGAGGCGATCGAGTCGAGCGCCGGCAGCGATTCGGGGGGCTTCTCGGAATACCTTCGCGCCCTCGCGCGGCAGACCGTGGGCGGCGTGTGGCTGACCTCGATCAGCGTCGACCTCGAAGGCGACGGGCTTTCCCTCGCCGGCGCCGCGCTGCGCCCAGAGCTGGTTTCGGACTACATCGATCGCCTGCGCCGCGAAGAGATTTTCAGGGGACGGTCCTTCGCCAGGGTGGAGATCGCGACTCCTGCGCCGGTTGCCGCCGAGAAGAGCGCGGAGGCCGCCAATGCGCCTTCGCAGCGCGTCGAGTTCCGCCTGCTGTCGAAGGTGGCGGAGGAACCACCGGTACCGGCGCAGTGAAGATCCGCTGGAAAGAGCTCGCCGAACGCATCGACGCGATGAACATGCGCGAACGCGCGATGTTGTTCGCAGTGGCCGTGCTGGTCCTGGTCGCCCTGCCCTACAACCTGATCGTCTCGCCCTCGTTCGCCACCCAGAGACTGATCCTGCAGCGCATGCATCAGAACCAGGGCAAGATCGAATCGGTGCAGAAGGAACTCGTCAAGCTGCTCGCGTCGCAGAAGGACGACATCAGCTCGGAGAATCAGGCCAAGCTGATCACGGCCCAGCAGGAGCTGGAGCGCATCGAGAAGCGCGTTCGC
>Ga0209514_10004217_pt1 | contig 19588 bp, 19 predicted proteins | sample Subgrocontami58m_FD_187452 | JGI IMG/M metagenome (GOLD analysis project Ga0209514, IMG submission 187452) | Subsurface groundwater microbial communities from S. Glens Falls, New York, USA - GMW37 contaminated, 5.8 m (SPAdes) (version 3) | ecosystem: Environmental > Aquatic > Deep subsurface >...
CTGGTGACCAGGGAGTAATCAAGCTTCATCTTCTATTCCCCCCGCCAACTTCCTGAACTTGTACTTAAGCAGGCTTTTTCTAAGGCCCACGATGCCGTCGGTCGGCCGCACGTCCTTGGGACAGGCTTCGATACATTTGAGCAGCGTGTCGCAACCCCAGACCCCTTTTTCGTCGTTGATGGTCTCCAGAAAACCGGGCGGACGTTCATCGCGGGAATCGAGGACAAAACGCTCCAGTTTGGCCAGGGCCGCCGGCCCCAGGTATTCCGGGTCGCGCCCCAGCACGGGGCAGGCGCCGTAACAGGCGGCGCATAAAATACAGTTCACGAACTGATCGATGCGGTCCCGCTCCCCTTCGCTCTGGGGGATCTCTTTCGCCGGGGCCGGGCTTCTTCTCACCAGCCAGGGTTGGACCTTCTCGTACATGGTCCAGAAAGGGGTCAGGTCCACCACCAGGTCCTTGATAATCTCGAGATTGGGCAGGGGCTCAATAACGATGGTATCACCGCCCAATGACGCCACCTGGGTCCGGCAGGCCAGCTCGATCCGGCCGTTCATCACCATGGCGCAGGAGCCGCAGACGGCGGAGCGGCAGGAATAGCGGAAGGCGAGCGTGCCGTCCACTTCGTCCCTGATCTGAAGGAGGGCGGAAAGAACCGTGAGCCCCGGCAGGATCCCCACGCAATAGGTGTCAAACCGGGGGGCCTCTTCCTTATTCCTGGCGTCAAAGCGAAAAATTTTAAACGTGTAGGCATCCGGGGTCGTCAATAGGTCCGCTCCATGGGGTGATAGTTCGTAATCGCCACCTCACTGTAGGATACGGAAGGGTTCCCGTTCTCGTCCCGCCGCATCAGGCTGTGCTTCAGCCACTGGGCATCGCTTCTTTGCGGAAAATCCCGCCGGTAATGGGCGCCCCGGCTTTCCTGGCGCAAGAGCGCCCCCAGTGCGATGGTATGCGCCACCTCCAGCATGCATTCCAGTTCGATGGCATTGACCAGTTCATAATTCAGATGCCGGGCAGTGGACATTACCCCTACCCGGCTGTATTGTTCCTTCAAAACCAGGATATCGCTCACGGCCCGGCTTAATTCTTCCTTTTGCCGGAAGATCCAGACGTTGTCACTCATGGTCTTGCCCAACCGGGCGGCCAAAAGAGCGGGCTTTTCACCCCCCCCCGCCAGTTTCGCTATCTTTTTCTCCCACTTTTTGACTAAATCCGTCAGCAGGCCCTCGTCGGATTTTTTACCGTTTTCCTGCAGATATTCGCTAATGGGGTCGACCGCCAGCTTGCCGAAGACGATGACATCCAGCAGGGAATTGCCGCCCAGCCGGTTGGCCCCGTGCACGCTCACACAGGCGCATTCCCCCGCCGCATAAAAACCGGGGAGCACCGTTTCACAACGGATGTTGGTATCGATGCCTCCCATGGAGTAGTGCTGGCAAGGCATAATGGGGATGGGCGCCTCGATCGGGTCGACGCCGATGAAATCCTTGCTGATGCTCCTGATGCCGGGCAGTCTTTTCTTGATCTTCTCGGCCCCCAGGTGCCGGAGGTCGAGATTGATATACCTGCCCAGGGGATGCTCCAGGCCCCGGCCCTCGTCCATTTCGCTCTGGATACAGCGGGAAACGATGTCCCGGGGAGCAAGTTCCATGGTATGGGGCGCATAACGCTCCATGAATCTTTCGCCCTGGCTGTTGGTCAGCCAGCCGCCTTCCCCCCGGGCGGCCTCGGTGATCAGGATATTGGTACCGATCAGGGCCGTGGGGTGGAATTGCACGAATTCCATGTCCTTGACGGGCACACCGGCCTGGTAAGCCATACCGATGCCGCTGCCAGTATTGATCAGGGCATTGGTGGAATATTGAAAAACCCGGCCATAGCCCCCGGTGGCAAAGAGGGTAACCGGCGCCGCCACCGGCACGATCTCGCCTTTTTTAAAATCCAGGGCGACGATGCCGTGACACCGCCCTTCACCGGCGGCCAGGGCGACCACTTGCCATTCCTGATAGATCGTGATCTTTTTGGATACGGCAACTTCGTAGAGGGTGTTCAGCAGCACATGGCCGGAGAGGTCGGTGGAAAAGCAGGTCCGGGGGAAACCAGCCCCGCCGAAGGGCCGCTGGGCGATCGTGCCGTCGGGAAAACGGCTGAAGGGACATCCCCAGTGTTCCATCTCATAGACCACCTTGATGGCTTCCTGGCACAACAATTCCACGGCTGTCTGGTCGGCCAGATAGTCGCTCCCTTTTACGGTGTCGAAGGCGTGCTTCTGCCAGGTATCGTCATGCCCGTCGGGATTGTTGCCCAAGGCGGCGTTGATGCCGCCCTGGGCGGCGATGGAGTGCGACCTGATAGGATGGACCTTGGTAAAGAGGCCCACATTATAATGTTCGCAGAGCCCGACGGCGGCGCGCAGACCGGCAAGACCGCCGCCGACGATGATAATGTCATGGTGAAGCATGGTTATGACATCCTGACGTAAAAGTAAATCAGCAGGGCGGCAATAACTGCCGCTAAAATATTCGACCAGAGGAACAACTGCTTTTCTTTCCTGTATCCCAGGTCGATGGCAATAGTTCTTAAACCGTAGAGACTGTGAAAGGTGAAAAGAATGAGGATCAGGACATCAAGGACCGGCTGGCGATGCAGGCTGAGCGCCCAATCGGGCTTCTTGTCCTTGGTCATCAGGAAGTAGCTGGTGAAGATTTTGGTGCCGATTAGCAAGATGAGCGCCGAGCCGCTGATTCTGTGAAAAAGCCAGATAAACATGGGGAGACCCCTTCTGTTTTTGTTTAGTCGCTTCCATTTCCTGCCAGCGGGAAAGATATATTGCAGGAGACAATCGATGTCAACCTAATTCAACACAATCCCGGTAAAAAAATTCCGGTTGCAAATATTATAAAACCTCCCTATATTGTGCGCCACACAAAATATTCCTACAGGGAGGCAACAATGAAAAGACTTTCCGTGGATGTAGCAGTATTTTTGTTTTTCCTGACCCTTTTTCCCTTACCCCTGATTGCCGCCGAGAGTAACATCGATATCGTCATCCCCCTGCCCCTGACGGGCCAGCAGGCCAAATTCGGGGAAATGATGAAGCGTTCCTATGAGATGGCGGCGGAAGAGATTAACGCCAAAGGGGGCATCAAGAAGAAAAAACTCGTTCTTTCCTTCGAGGACTCGGTGGCCAAACCGGAAACCGCCCGGGCCATCGTGGAGAAACTGATCGACGTCAAAAAGCAGCCGCTCATCGTGGGCGAATATACGTCCGCCTGCGCCAAGGCCGTCGCCGCCGTGGCCGAGGAAAGGAAGACGCCCTATCTCGTGGTGGCCAGCGCCGATGACGCCATCACCCGGCAGAATTACAAATACGTATTCCGGCAGAACGCCGTCAATGCCCATTACGGCGACGGCGTGATCGACTTTTTCCGCCAGGTGGTGAAACCGAAGACCGTCGCCATCCTCTATGAAAGCTCCGCCTTCGGCACCTCGGGCGCCGAAGCCATGGTCAAGGATGCGGAAAAGCTCGGCATGAAGGTCCTGCTCAAGGAGAAATACGAGTCGGGCTCCATCGACTTCCGCCCCATCCTTTCCAAGGTCAAGGCCGCCCAGCCCGACGTTCTTTACATGGTTTCCTATGTCATGGATGCCTCCCTGCTCATGAAGCAGATCAAGGAACTCCGGATTGACGTCAAGCTCTTTACCGGCGGCGCGGCCGGATTCGCGATACCGGAATTCATCGACAATGCCAAGGATGCCGCCGAATACGTCATCACGGCCACCCTCTGGACGCAGCAATTGAAATACCCCGGCGCCAAGGAATACGCCGATAAGTATAAAGCCAAATACAAGGATTATCCCTCCTACCATGGGGCCTCCGCCTATTCCGCGGTCTATGTGGTGAAGGATGCCCTGGAACGGGCGAAAGAGTACACTTCCGAAAGTATCCGGGAGGCCATGAAGGCGACGAATGTCAAGACCGCTTTCGGTCCGGTAAAGTTCGAAGACAAAGAAGGATACCAGAACCAGAATTTCTCCGACACCCTTGTGATCCAGGTCCAGAAAGGAGAATTCGAGACCATCTGGCCCCAGCAGCATGCCAGCAAGAAATATATCTACCCGATCCCAACATGGAGAGAAAGAAGATAGATCGAGAGGCCTTGCTCCCCCCTGCCCTGGGCAGCGAGGTCGCAGGAAAATATAGATGTCATTCCGGACATGATCCGGAATCCAGGAACCCATGGATGCCGGCGCCTGCCCCGGACGCCGATCCGGGGTTCGCCGGCATGACGTCCGTTTTGCCGTAATAAGGAGAACCCGGAGAGGTAGGCCATGACGTCCGTCCAGCTTGAAGTCCTTCTGCAAACTCTGATTTCGGGGATTTTCCTCGGCGGTCTCTACGCTTTGCTCGGGATAGGCATGACCCTGATTATGGGCGTCATGAAGATCATCAACCTGGCGCACGGGGAACTGATGATGGTAGGCATGTACATCGCCTATGTCCTGTTCTCCGTTTTTCACATCGACCCCTACCTTTCCATTTTTATTGCCGCCCCGGCGCTCTTCCTGCTCGGCGTCCTGCTCCAGAAGTACCTGATCAACCCGGTGCTCAAAGTGGATTCGATCCTGCCGGAAAACCAGGTTATCCTCACCGTGGGCATCGGCATGGTGCTGGCCAACCTGGCGACGATCATTTTTACCTCGGATTACCGTTCCACCCCCGTTTCCTACGCCACCAACGCCTGTTATCTTTCCGACCTGTGGAAGAAATCGCCGCTCGAGCTTTGCGTTTCCATCCCCTGGTCCGTCTCTTTTTTCTTTGCCGTGGCCATTACCGCCGGTCTTTGGTTCTTTCTCACGAAGACCGACATGGGCAAGTCCATCCGGGCAACGGCCCAGGACAATGACGCCGCGCTCCTCATGGGCGTCAACGTGGAGAAAATGAGGATCTTCACCTTTGGCCTGGGCTCCGCCCTGGTGGGGGCGGCCGGCTGTCTCTTCATCCCAATTTATTACCTCTATCCCGACCTGGGCGGGCAGTTCACCCTGATTGCCTTTGTCATTACCATTCTCGGCGGCCTGGGCTCCACGGTCGGCGCCATTGTGGGAGGGCTTATCCTCGGCGTCTTCGAATCCCTCACCGCAACCTATATCGGGATGGGCTGGGCGCCGGTAGGCAGGTTTATCATCTTTATCGCCGCTCTGATCTTTATCCCCGGCGGGATAGTTTCACTGATAAAAAGCCGGAGGTTAAGCTGATGAAGAAAATCCTGCCGCTGATCCTCATCGCCGCCCTCGCCCTGTCGCCCTTCCTGGGGATCAACACTTATCTCCTCCACGTGCTGATAATCGCCGTGATGTGGACGGTCATCGGCATGGCCTGGAACCTCCTGGGCGGCTATTGCGGACAGGTTTCCTTCGGCCATGCCGCCTTCTTCGGCGTGGGCGCCTATACCTCGGGGATTTTGTACAGCAAACTCGGCCTTTCCGCCTGGTGGGGCCTCCCCCTGAGCGTCATCGTGGTCACTCTTTTTGCCCTGGTCATCGGCTACATCTGCCTGCGCCTGAGAGGCCCGTACTTCGCCCTGGGAACGCTGGCCATGGGCGTGATCCTCCGGGTTTCGGCGGAAAACCTTACGGGCCTGACCGAGGGGAACCTCGGCATCATGATCAGGGAAAGGACCTGGGTCGATAAAACCTGGTATCTCTATATCATCCTCGTGCTGGCCGTTTTGACTTATCTGCTCCTCAAAAAGGTCATCGAATCGAAGCTGGGTTATTACTTTGTGGCCATCCGGGAAGATCAGGATGCCGCCGAATCGCTGGGCATCGACACCACCTATTACAAGACGATCGCCCTTTGCCTCTCCGCCATTCTAACCGGGCTGGCCGGCGCTTTCTATACCAACTATATGGGCTACATCGATCCTAAAGTGGTCTTCGCCCTCCATGACATCTCCATCGTCACGATCATGGTCGTGATGGTCGGCGGCGTGGCAACATTCTGGGGGCCGGTAATCGGCGCCGCCATCATGGTCATCATGGCGGAAGCCATCCGGTCCATCCCCAAGCTCGGCGCCGCGCACCATACCTTCTTCGGCGTGCTCCTGATCGTTATCATTATCTTCCTGCCCAACGGCATCGTCGGGGACATCCCCAAGCTGAAACGTTGGTTTGGCATCGGAAAGAACCCATGATGACCTTACTGGAAATAAAAGGCGTATCCCGTTTCTTCGGCGGCCTGGCGGCGCTCACCGACATCAGCTTCCAGGTGGGCCAGGGCCAGATCCTGGGGCTCATCGGCCCCAACGGCGCCGGCAAGACGACCCTGTTCAATGTTATCAACGGCTTCTACGCGCCATCGCGGGGAGAAATATCGTTCAAAGGTGAAAAAATATCGGGACTGAAACCGCACCGGGTCTGTGCTTTGGGGATCGCGCGGACCTTCCAGGTGGTAAAACCCTTGCAGCGGATGTCGGTCCTCGATAATGTGATTGCCTCCGCCTTTCTGCGGGCAAGAAACAAGGCCCAGGCTGAGGAAATAGCCACCGAGGTCCTGGATTTCACCGGGCTCCAGGATGACCGGGATTTGCTCTCCAAGGGCCTCCCCCTGGGAAAACGCAAACGGCTGGAAATGGCCAGGGCGCTGGCTACCGGGCCGGAAATGATCCTCCTCGACGAGTCCTTTGCCGGCCTGAATCCCACGGAACAGAATGAATGCATGAGCATCATCAGGAAAATACAGGGGAAGGGCATCACGATCATGATCATCGAACATCATATGCAGGTGATCATGTCCATCTCGGAAAAGATCGTGGTGCTAAATTACGGCCAAAAGATCGCCGAGGGCAGCCCCGAAGAGATCAGGAATAATCCCCTCGTTATCGAGGCCTATCTGGGAGAACCGCAGGGTGCTTGAAGTAGCTCACATAGACGTGTTTTACGGCGACGTCCAGGTCATCTGGGATGTTTCCTTCTCCGCGAAAAGGGGAGAAATCACGGCGCTTATCGGCGCCAACGGCGCCGGCAAGACGGCTATCCTGAAGACCATCTCCGGTCTGATCCCCGCCGCCAGGGGAAAGATCATCTTTGACGGTCAGGAAATACAGGACCGGGAACCATACCTGCTCATCGAGGCCGGCCTGGCCCATGTGCCCGAAGCGCGCCGTCTTTTTGTCGAGATGACCGTCGAAGAAAACCTCGACATGGGATCGCTCAAGGGCGAGGCGAAAAGAAACCGTGAAAAGACGAAGGAGATGGTCTATGAGCTTTTCCCGAAGCTGAAAGAAAGGCGCCGGCAGCTGGCGGGTACCTTAAGCGGGGGGGAACAGCAAATGGTGGCGATCGGCCGGGGTCTGATGTCCCTGCCGTCCCTCATCATGTTCGATGAGCCCTCCCTCGGCCTGGCCCCGCTTTTGGTCCGGGAAATCTTCGCCGTGATAAAAAAGATCCGCGCCGAAGGCGCCACCATTCTCATCATCGAACAAAACGTCAAGCAGACCCTGGCCATTGCCGACCATGGCTACGTCCTGGCCACCGGGAAGATCGTCATGGCCGGTACCGGCACCGACCTGCTGAATAACGAGCATATCCGGACGGCCTATCTGGGAATTTGACCGTTCATAGCTTTCGTCTCCCATTCAGCTCCCATTCAATCATTATTGTTTTCCCGACCATACTGAAATTATATTGATCGCAAAAAAGAAGAAGGGAATTGATTGATGATGATGAGGCTTTTGACGATCTTGTTTCTCCTCGGCGCCCTGATCCTCATGGCGTCGCTGTCCTTTGCCGGGGAAGATAAATGCCAACCCACTAAGCCTGATGGGCTGGGGCCCTTCTACAAGGCCGGCGCCCCGGTACGTGCGAGTGTGGGAAAGGGTTACATCGTGAGTGGCGTTGTGCGGTCCGCAAAGGACTGCTCCCCGGTCAGGGGCGCACAGATTGAATTCTGGCTGGCCGCTGCCGACGGCAAGTACGATGACGACCATCGGGCAGCCATGTACGCGGACGATAAAGGCGCCTTCCGGTTCGAGAGCAACTATCCGCCGCCTTATTCCGGCCGGCCTTCGCACACCCACATCCGCGTCTCGGCCGGAGGATTCAAGACACTGGTGACCCAGCATTATCCCGAGCAGGGTAAGTCCGCCGCCGCCTTCGACCTCGTTCTGGTCCCAGCTGAATAATCACTAACTGATGAGCTTATCCGCCAGGGGCTTGAACCTCATGAGGAAGAAGCGCAACGAACCGGCCGAAGGCTCCCAGGCTATTTGCATGCCGCTGATCCTTTCTCTCATCCGGTGGAGTTCAATTATCTTGTCCGCCACGTAATCCATATGGGACTGGGTATATACCCGCCGCGGGATCGTAAGCCTCACCAGTTCCAGTTCCGGGAAATTCTGTTGCCCCGTATTGCGGTCGCGGCCGGCGGAGACGATCCCCCGTTCCATGGTCCTTACGGCGCTGTGCAGGTAAATGGCGCTGGCCAGGGCTTGGGCCGGGAATTGTTCCTGGGACAAATGGGGAAGAAAGGCCTTCGCATCGATAAAGACCGCGTGCCCGCCCACGGGCGTCACGATGGGGATCCCGGCATTGAGGAGCAGTTCCCCCAGATATTGGGTCTGTCCAATGCGGTAAGCGATCCAGTTGTCATCGATACTTTCCCTTATTCCCTGGGCCAGCGCTTCCATGCTGTAGCCCGCCATGCCGCCATAGGTGGGGAACCCTTCGAAATCCACCAGCATTTCACGCGCCAGGGCGGCTTTCTCCCGATCATTTAAGGCCAGGAAGCCCCCGATATTGACCAGATGGTCCTTCTTGGAACTCATGGTACAGCCATCCGTCAGGTCGCCGATTTCCCGGACGATCTCGGCTATGGTCCTTTCCCGATAGCCGGCTTCCCGCTGCTGGATGAAATAGGCATTCTCCACCAGGCGCGTGGCGTCCAGGAGCAGCGGAATGCCGTACCGGCTGGTGAGTTCGCGCAGCTCCCGCAGGTTTTCCATGGCGAAGGGCTGCCCACCCGCCATGTTCACACAACCTTCCAGATGCACATAAGCGATATGCCGGGGACCGTGAACGTTGCCCCAGCGGGCGATGCAATCATCGATCAGCCGGCGGAATTTGCCGAGATCGATATTGCCCTTAAAGGGATGCCAGGCCGTCGGGTTATGGGCCTCATCGATGATGACATCCCTGAATACGCCGCCGGCCCGCAGGATATGGACCTTCGTCGTCGTAAAGTACATATTCTTCGGCACATAGATGGGATCGCCGGGGTACTCTTCCAGGAGTGGTTTGATGTAGATCGTCGAAACGATATGTTCCGCGCCCCGGCCCTGATGCGTCGGTACCACCTCCTGCCAGCCGTACACTTCCTGGACGGCCTTTTCCAGGGGATAATAACTCCGGGAACCCGCATAATCTTCGTTGCCTTTCAGCATGGCTGACCATTGCCAGTCGCTCATGGCGGAGGTGCCGCTATCGGTGAGGAGATCGATGAGAATGACAACCCCTTGGTCTTCCTTCAACAAAAAAGTATTGTAGCCGGCTTCTTCCAGGGCCTGTAAGCGCAGGTCATAGGGGGGGCAGCCTTCGGGAGGACAACCTTGCCCGCGCAGCTCGACACTTTTGATCCGGTAAGGTTCCATCGGGTGGAGGGGGAGCCGGCGCAGGAGCTCCGGGGCCGGTCCGTCGCTCCGCAGCGCCAGCAACCGCTCCAGTTCCTGAAGGGGTTCGTTTTCGCGCACAACCCTGTTACCACCGGCCAGCCGCTTGGCCAAAATGCCCAGTTGCTCTGCCGGAGAGGAATTGCTCTCCCCGGCCCGGAAGCGGATATTTGGCAACTGCAAATCAACTTTCATCATCAACCCTCCCGCCGAAATGGCTACCCCGGAATTTTGGCTTTCTCTTATTTGTTTAATTTATACACGGTTGGAACGTGGTTCAAGCAAATTTGTTTTGCCCCCCCTCTTTAAAGCAAAATTAACCTCGCAACCATTCCTTTCTTTTGGTACATTTAGCAGGCTCTTGAAAAAATCAACATCCGCTTGTGCGGTAACTAAATTTTTTTTTGAGAACCGAAATAATAATTTCTAGCTTACTAATAATAAGGAGCGCCCTATGGTAACAGAAAACAATTGCCCTGAACCGACATTGGCGGCTGGCGACACAGTATATGGCTTTAAGGTCTTGCGGGTGGAACAGATAGCAGAAATACGTATCACGGCCTATGAAATGGAACATGAAAAAACGGGGGCCAAAGTTCTGCACCTCCACTGCGGCGACAAAGAAAATCTCTTTTCCATCGGTTTTCGCACCCCGCCCTCCGATTCCACGGGCGTCCCGCACATCCTGGAGCATTCCGTCCTGGCGGGATCGGAAAAATACCCCGTGAAAGATGCCTTCAACGAATTGCATAAAGGCACCCTCCAGACCTTCATCAATGCCTTTACCTATCCCGACAAGACCATTTATCCCGTAGCGAGTCAGGTACGCACCGATTTCTTCAACCTCGCCCGCGTCTACAGCGATCTGGTATTGAGGCCCAGGCTGCTGGAAGAAACTTTTTACCAGGAGGGGCGCCATCTGGAATTTACCATTCCCGGTGATATTACAAGCGATCTTTCCGTTTCCGGCATCGTCTTCAACGAGATGAAAGGCGCCTATTCATCGCCGGACAGCCTGATGTTTAAGGCAATCCAGGAAAACATTTTTCCGGACAATGCCTACGCCCATGATTCCGGCGGCAACCCCGAGGTTATCCCGCTCTTAACGTACGAGCAGTTCAAGGCCTTTCACCGGACCTTCTATTCACCCAGCAACTCCCGCATTTTTCTTTATGGCGATATAACCACCACGGATCATTTGCAGTTTCTTGCCGAGCAACTGAGCGGTTTCGAGAGGAGCGAGGTGGAATCCTCCGTGGCCAGTCAAAAGGCCAGGGAAACACCGGCTCACATCAGGGGTACCTATCCCCTGGCCAAAGAAGACACAACGGCGGGCAAGACGACCGTTAACTGCGCCTGGATGCTGGCCGAAAATACCGCCGTGGAGACGGCCCTCTTCCAGCAGATTACCTGCGCTTTGCTCGTCGGGAGCGCCGCCGGCCCCCTGCGCAAAGCCCTGATCGATTCGCACCTGGGAGAAGACCTCTCACCGGTCACCGGCCTGGAAGCAGACTTTAAACAAATGGTCTTTGCGGTGGGATTGCGCGGAACAGACCCGGAAAAGGCCCTGGAGATCGAGGCCCTGATCCTGAAGACCTTGAAGGAAATCTGCAAAACCGGCTTCGACCGGGAACTCATTGAAGGGACGATTCACCAGGTAGAATTCCACGGCAAGGAGATTGTGCGCACCTCTTTTCCTTACGGGATTGTCCTCATGGGAGCGGCCTACCAGACCTGGCTTTACGACGGTGATCCGCTGGTGGGTCTTAACTTTCCCCTGGCCATCCGCCAGGTGCGCGAGAAATGGGCGGAAAATCCTGCTATTTTCCAAGAGATAGTCCAAGAATGGTTCCTGGACAACGGCCACCGCGTCCTTTCCATTTTCGAACCGAGCTACACTTACCTGGAAGAAAAAGAAGCGGCTTTCCGGAAAGAAATGGCCCAACTCAAGGCGTCCCTGTCTCAGCAGGAACTGGAAAAAATCCGTGATGAAGTGGCCGTCCTGCGCCGCTTCCAGACGGAACCGGACCCACCGGAGGCCGCAGCCGCCATCCCCAGACTCGGGCTCGGCGATCTCCCGCGGGACATCGATACAATCCCCACGGAAAAAACACTGCTCCATTCCCTTCCGCTGCTGAAGCATGACCTCTTCACCAATGGCATTGGCTATCTGGACATCGTATTCGACATCGAGGACATTCCGGAAGACCTGCAGATCTATCTGCCGCTCCTGGGTAAACTGTCAGTCAACATGGGGGCGGCGGGGATGGATTATGAGGCCATGTCCAAAAGGATCGCCTTAATAACCGGGGGTGTATCCTGTCACCTGGCCACCGGGCTGACCGCCGACGGCAGCCGGAACTGGCAAAAGATGATCTTTCAGGTCAAGGCCCTTTACCGCAATGTGGAGGAGGCCGTAAAAATCCTGGCCGATATCTTCACCGCCGGTGACCTCGACGACCGGCAGCGGATGTTTGATTTGATAGCGGAAAGAAAAAACGGGATGCACGCCTCGGTCGTGCCTTCCGGCCATATTTTCGCCAAGCGGGCGGCGGCGGCGGCACTCTCCCTGCCCGCCTACCGGGACGAACAGTGGAATGGCCGGACGCAGCTCCGGTTTATGACGGGCATTGCGGAGCAAGGCAAAGGCGGCAACAATGATTTGCGGGAAAAGCTGGCCCGCCTGCGCAGCTTGATCTTCAGCAAGGCCAGGCTGACCCTGAACATGACCGCCGATCCGAAAGGCCTGGAGCTCCTCACGTCCGCAACGACCGCCCTCCTGGAGCGGCTGCCGGATCAAGGGATGTTGGGTGTTCCCGCTGTCTTTCCTTTGGTGGGTCCCCATAACCTGGGCATTGCCATCCCCGCCGAGGTCTCTTACGCCGCCAAGGCCTTCAAGGCCCCCGGTTTTGCCGACCCTCTGGCCTCCACACTCCTGGTGGCATCCAAGTTGCTTTCCGACGGCTACCTCTACAAACATATCCGGGTGCAGGGCGGCGCTTACGGGGGCATGTGCCAGTACGATGCCTCCAGCGGCCTTTTTGCCTTTCTGTCCTACCGCGACCCCCATATCGTCGAAACCTTACAGGTTTACAATAACGCCCCCGCCTCCCTGACCGATGGCAAACCGACGCCGGACGAACTGGAAAAGGCCATCATCGGCACGATCGGTGCCCTGGATAAGCCCATGGATCCATCGACTCGGGGTTACGTGGCCCTGATCAGGCACTTTGCCGGACTGGACGATGCCATCCGTGCCCGCTTGCGGCAGGAAATCCTGGATATGAAGGAAGGACGGCTCAGGGATGACAGTTCCCGGTTCCTGGCGGCGGCCGCCGCCTCGGCCGTGGTGGCCGTCTGTGGGAAGGAAGAACGGCTGCGCGCTGCAAATGAGGATTTGCTCAAGACAGGACAGGACTTGCAGATCGAACCGTTGATCTAACGGGACAGCCCAGGGACGGGTCAATCCCGATAATAAACGAAACCGATCAGGGCCATGATGACTGTGAGCAGGCCGAATCCCAGGTAGGCGAAAAAAAACTTGTCGAAAGTCATGGTTTCTTTATTCACGAACAAGTCCAAATGGGACAAGAAGCCCCAGTACATGGTAAAGCAGTAATTAATCAGCAGGGCCAGCTTTATCCGTCCAAAGAACAAGGACAGGCTGCTTAGCCCCAAAAGCAGAACAATCTGCAATACCGGAATCGTGAGCTCTGTAGCCAGGAAAACATCCATGTAGGTCCCCCCCCTAAAGCTTACTTCTTCATGAGCAATTTATCCAACAGCAGTTCTACGGAAGAACATTGCCGGCAGACTATCTGACCTTCCTGATCCAGCAGGACCAGGGTGGGTACACCCTGAACGCCATAACTCTGAGCCACGTCCGTTGTTTCATCGAGCAGCACCCGATAGGGAAGCTTATGCTTCTCCGCGAAATGTAAAACCTTGTCCCGGGGTTCCTTGACGTCCACCTGCAGCATAACGAGACCCTTGGGAGAGTATAGATTATAGATAGTCTTGAGATGGGGAATTTCCTCAATGCAATAGGGGCACCAGGTGGTACTGAAAATCAGCAGCACCGGCTTGCCTTTGGTTTCACTGAGGGCAAACTTACGGCCCTGCAAATCCTTCAACGTAAAATCGGGCCCGCTTTCCCGGGCAGATTCCTTTATATTGCCTATATTCGCCCTGCTGCCATAGGCCAATGCCTGGGAGGCCGCAAAAAAAATCAACACCAGGCTCAAAATCCCTTTGACAATACTGTCCCGCTTTCTGATCATAAACTCTCCTTCAAAAGCATTAAGTCCACAACTTCCCGGCATTTATTAACAAGTATTCTCCCATGGCCAGCAATATGCAGCCGGAAAGACGGTTGATCCTCTCCATCCATGGCCCCGACTTGGGCAAAGACGTCAGCAGGCCGGCAAAAGTCCCCAATAACATAAGCAGGGTTCCCATCCCCAGAGAAAAGAAAAAAAACAGGCTCATGCCGAAAAATACATTCTGTCGTGTAGCAACATAAGACAGGAGCACCGCCATCACCGGGGCAGTACAGGGACCGACCACCAGCCCCGATATGGCGCCCACCACAAAACTTCCCAGGTAGCCTTTTGTTTTTACCCGGGCAAGCGCCCTACCAATAAAGCCCGGCGTTTGTAAAGGCAAAGCGAAGACGCCCAATAGGGAAATCCCCATGATAATGCAGACATTAGCCAAAAACAGAGACGTCCAGGGGCTGACCTGCAGCTCCCCGAACAAACGCCCGGAAAGGGCAGCCACCCCGCCCAGCACCGTATAGGTTGAAGCCAGGCCCAAAACGTATAAGAGCGACAGCCGGAAACCCCGCCCCCGGGAGCCGCCGCTGTTCGCCCCGATAAAGGCGATCGTAATGGGCGCTACGGGATAGACGCAGGGCGAGAAGCTTACCAAAAGGCCGCCTAAATAGACCAGCGGAAAAGCCAGGAGAGAGCCATTGGTCAGGTAGGCGGAATAATTATTGAGTAAATTATCCATCGTTGATCCGCTGCGGGCAGAGAAATGATTATTTCACAGGGGATGCGGTAACATTCCCGCGACCATGCCCCCCCGCTTCTTTACATCTTTCAAGAAGTTCGTTGCCTATTTGGTACCATCCTTTAAATCCCTTGTCAACGGATAGGATTATGAATGGCCTCTGCGGGGAACCGCAAGCCAAGGTCGGATACATTTTAGCTTTACAAAAATGCTCCTTATCGTATACAAAAAGACGTTAACCAAATTCATGTGTTGCTCAGTGCGGCCTGGGAACAATCCCGCTTGGCGGCGGGACTTATCCCGTTTACCGGGGTTAGGATGGAACCAATGCAGACAAATATCTATGATGTGATCATCATCGGCGGCGGGCCGGCGGGGCTTACGGCGGGCATGTACGCCGCCCGGGCGAACCTTAAGGCCTTGCTCATTGAAGGCGTGACGACGGTGAGCCAGATCACGGCGACGGATTTCATGGAAAATTATCCGGGGACGCCGGAAGGCATCAACGGTTTTGAACTGATCCAGCGCTTCCGGGAGCAGGCGGTAAAATTCGGTTTGGAAATTGTTCAGGACGATGTGAGCGCCCTGGCCGGAGAACAGGCTGACGGTCTCGGTATCTGGAAGGCTACAGCGGGCAGCGACTACCGGGCGATGGCGGTCATTGTCGCCACGGGGGCAAATTGGAGCAAAGTCGGCATCCCGGGCGAAGAAGCGCTGACCGGCCGGGGGGTGTCCTATTGCGCCACTTGCGACGGCCCCTTTTACCGCAACAAAGAAATCGTCGTCATCGGCGGCGGTGACACGGCCATGCAGGAGGCTATTTTTCTCACCAGCTTTGCGGCCAAAGTTACGGTCGTCCACCGCCGCCAGCGCCTGCGTGCCACAAAAATCCTGCAGGAAAAGGCCTTCGCCAACAAGAAGATCAGTTTCATCTGGGACAGTGTGGTAGAGGAGATCAGGGGCCAGGATTTCGTCCAGGGGGTAAGAGTGAAGAATCTGCAAACGGGCGAAACAAATGACCTCGCGACGGACGGTGTCTTTATTTTCGCGGGCATTACCCCCAACACGGTCCTATGTCAGGGTGCAGTAAAACTTGATCAATGCGGCTATGTAATCGCCGATGCCAAAATGCAAACCTCAGCCCCGGGAATTTTTGCGGCCGGCGATTGCATCGGTAAACTCTTCCGGCAGGTAATCACCGCCTGCGGCGACGGGGCAACGGCCGCTTTCTCCGCCCAGCTTTACGTTGAGGCGCTGAAAGGTGAGAGCTATTAGTGAGTTAGAAAATTATTTCTGCGGTTTTTTGGCAGAAGACAATTTCGTTAACTCACTTATCCCGCTTGGCGGGACTTATCCCGTTTAGCGGGGCTAGGTTGATTAAATGCAAAATCTAATCGGTTACTGGCAGGAGCTGCCCTCCCACATCAGTCCCAATATCCTGACTATCGGCGCTTTTCAGCTGCGTTACTACAGCCTGATGTATCTTGTCGCCTTCTTTTTGACCTACGTCCTGGTTTCTTACCGTCTGAAAAAAGAAGACTTCCCCTATTCCCAGGAAACCATCCAGGACTTTTTCCTCTGGGGTATACTCGGGTTGATTGTGGGCGCCCGTTTGGGTTATGCCCTTTTTTACCATCCCGGTTATTACCTGCGGCATCCGCTGGAAATCATTCTGCCGCTGGACTTCTCCCAGGGCATCCGGTTTGTCGGCATCAGCGGCATGTCCTATCACGGCGGCGTTGCGGGCATCGTCATTGCCGCCCTCATCTTCTGCCACAAGAAGGCCCTCAACTTCTGGGATCTTGCCGATCTGTTCTGCCCGGTTTTTCCCCTGGGGTACACCTTTGGCCGGATCGGCAATTTCATCAACGGCGAGCTTTTCGGCCGGATCACCGATGTCCCCTGGGGCATGTATTTCCCCCTGGCACCCACCCGCGAGCTACGCCACCCCTCCCAGCTCTATGAGGCCCTTTTTGAGGGGATTTTTCTCTTCATCATCCTTTGGGCTGGGAGAAAGAAGCGGCCCTTTTCCGGCTTTCAGCTTGCCCTTTACATCATCGGCTACGGAACGGTGCGTTTTTTTATCGAATTTTACCGGGAACCGGACCTGCATCTGGGTTTGTACTGGAACGTTCTCAGCATGGGGCAACTCCTCTGCCTCGCCATGATTTTCGGGGGAGTTGTCATCCTGCTCCTGAGGCGCGCCGCGGCCAGGCGCAGTTGAAATTATGCCGGCCGCCACAGTTTGCCAGCCCACAAGATCGCAACTGGCTCTCTGGAAAAGCCTGGGAAAGGCGTCTTTCCGCCGTCAGAGGGGACTTTTTCTGGTGGAGGGCGGCAAGGTTGTCCAGGAATTGCTGAAAAGCAACTGGAAAACACAGGCGCTGCTGGTTATGGGGGAGAAGAGGAAGCAGTGGGATGTTTTGTTGTCCACCGCCCCGGAAGAAGTGGCCGTTTATGATTTAACCGCGGCTCAATGGAAAAAAATCAGTCAGGATCAGAATCCCGAAGGGATTATGGCCGTTGCCGCGTTGGTTCTGCACACCGGTCATTCTTTCACACCGGCACCGGGCCATGTCATCCTTGCCTACCGGACCAACAACCCCAACAACCTCGGCGCCCTGATGCGTACCGCCCATTGGTTCGGCTTTGGAACAATCATGCTCAGCGCTGATTGCGTGGACTTCACCAATCCCAAGGTAGTAAGGGCCTCCATGGGAAGCCTCTTCCACCTCGAGATCCTTTCCGATCTCGACTTTACCGCAGTCCTTCCAGCGCTGAAGGAGAATTACTTGCTGATTGCCGGCACTGTAACAAAGGGTACGAAGCCGCATCCCTGCGCACAACCGACGGCCCTGCTCCTGGGCAGTGAGAGTCATGGGCTGCCGGACAACCTCCTGGCGATGGCTGATGAAAGTTGGAGCATACCGGGTGCGGGCACGGCGGAATCACTTAGCCTGCCCCAGGCAGCGGCGGTAATGATGTATGAAATTACGCAGACTAAATAGCGTCCATCGGGAAGCTCCGATGAGACAGGGAAAGGGGGAAGAAACCCGTGGGGGAATATATCCAGGTCATAACGACAACGGCGCAAAAGGCAGATGCCGTAAAAATAGCACAATCCCTGATCGAGAAAAGACTGGCGGCCTGCGTGCAGGTAGTGGGCCCCCTGCTCAGCATCTACAGGTGGAAGGAAAGTGTGGAACAGGCAGAAGAGTGGCAGTGCCTGATCAAAAGCCGGCGGGAGCTTTTCGCAGAATTAGAAAATAATATAAAAACCATCCACCCTTACGAAACTCCGGAAATAATAGCCACGACAATTACCGCCGGCAGTGACGATTATCTCCGGTGGCTTAATGATCAGCTCAAGGAATCCTGATGAATTCGGAAAAAATCGGATCCCCTCTCTTTTGTCATTCCCGCCCCCGCGCAGGCCGGGGCGGGAATGACATTTAGCTTGCTAAAAGAAGCTGCGCCGGCGACGTGCCGTCCCGGATTTCTTATTGTCGCTCGCGAAAGTTCTTTCGGACGCTTTTTTTGCCCCAAACTCCCGCGGTCGGGCCGCTCCGCTGCCGGGCCGGTGTCCGTTCCCGACGCCGGCCGTTTTGCGCGCCGGCACCAGGTGATAGGACTCGCGGGCATCCTCACGGTCGCTCGGGGACGCCGCCATTTTATAATCAAAACCATCCACGGTTCGACGTTCAATTGGAGCTCCCAGCAGCCGCTCTATGGCCCGCACCATGACTTTATCTTCACTGGTAACCAGCGTGTAGGCATCGCCGCTGCGCTCCGCCCGGCCGGTCCGGCCAATACGATGGATATAGGCGTCGGTAGTGTTGGGAATATCATAATTGATCACATGCGAAACATGGGTCACGTCTATCCCCCGCGCGGCGATATCGGTGGCCACCAGGATTTGAAACTTACCGTCCCGAAACCCCCCCATCGCCGTTTCCCGCTGCGCCTGGGAAAGGTTGCCCTGTAAAGATGCCGCCCTATGACCGGCCTTGACCATCCGCTCCGCCAGGCGTTTAGTGCGGTGTTTCGTGCGGGCAAATACCAGCACGGATTTAGTATCGGTATGATTCAGCAGTTCCAGAAGCAGAGGTGTTTTCAGGTGGGAAGCTACCGGGTAAATCGCATGGCTGACCGTACCCACCGGGGCCGTTTCCCCTACCTGGATGGTAACCGGTTCTTTCAGTACCTCTGCCGCCAGATGCCTTATTTCCTGCGGCATCGTGGCAGAGAAAAGGAGCGTTTGGCGCTCCCGGGGGAGATAGGTCAGAATCCGCCGGACGTCGGGCAAGAAACCCATGTCGAACATCTGATCGGCTTCGTCGAGAACCAGCACCTCCACACAAGAAAGATCCATCGTCCCCCGACCGAGATGATCGAGCAGGCGCCCCGGGCAGGCGACGACTATCTCCGCACCGCGTTTCAGCTTCTCTACCTGGGGATTGAAACCGACGCCGCCGTAAATGGTTACGCTCCGCAGGCGCGTCTTCCGCCCCAGAACGCCGATCGCCACATGCGTCTGTTCGGCCAGCTCGCGGGTCGGGGCAAGAATGAGCGTCCGGACACGCCGGCGCCCGCCGCCCTTCATCAGGCGATTGAGGATGGGCAGCACAAAGGCTGCCGTCTTGCCGGTTCCGGTCTGAGCCAAGGCCATCACGTCCCGCCCCGAGAGGACAGGCGGGATCGCCTGCTCCTGGACCGGCGTGGGCGTACTGTAGCCAGCCGCGGTTACCCCGGCGGCAATGTCGGGGTGAAAATCAAATACTTTAAATCCCATTAATTCCTTCTTTCTATTGTCTGCAAAAAAAAGCCCCGGGTGTATCCCGAGGCGACAATGACATGTTTTTCATCTTTGATGGACGGTTTTACGCGGGAACCTTAACAGGCC
>Ga0209514_10004223_pt1 | contig 19572 bp, 13 predicted proteins | sample Subgrocontami58m_FD_187452 | JGI IMG/M metagenome (GOLD analysis project Ga0209514, IMG submission 187452) | Subsurface groundwater microbial communities from S. Glens Falls, New York, USA - GMW37 contaminated, 5.8 m (SPAdes) (version 3) | ecosystem: Environmental > Aquatic > Deep subsurface >...
CTTACTGCAAAAATGTTTATTGAAGTAAACATCTTCGGCAGTAAGGCTATCTTTATCTACTTTGATTTTCTTAAAGACCCTTTACTTTGCGTCCCCCGATTGCTCGGGGTTTGCCTTTATCGTAATGCTTTTCCCGCTGTTCCGCAAAAATCTAATTTGTAATTGCTATTTAATAACATTAAATATTTAAAAAATCAAGAAAATAATGAGATTTCCACAGGTTAAAGCCGATTAAAAAAAATTGTTCATGTCTTTTTTACCATTTTTGATATGTTATTACGATTAGGCGTAGAGGAAGTTTTGTGGGAAGTGGATGACTCTATTGCTCTTTGAAAGAAAAAGGGTAGAGAACCGTTTGAGGTTGTAGAAAGGTAGAATGGACGTGTAACGCCTAAGTCGCATAGAAAGGTTACTTTACCACCGTTACTTTTACTTTCGCTGGCGCATCCACACCTTTTACCACGAACTTCAGCGTGGCTTTACCGGTCTTATTCTTTGCACTGATTGTAAATGTAGCCGTACCATCGGAACCTGTCGTTTGTTCTTTTGGTTCAACTTTTATACGTTTCTTACCGGTTGCACTAATCTCCGTCTTAACGGTCTGGTTTGCTACGGGGCAACCGCTCGTACCTGTTACCGACACAGTTACCGTATCGCGCTCCTTTCTTGAAATTTCCAATTCGGATGGAGTTGCGTTTATCGATTCTGCTATGCACACAGGTGTTAGCGTAGTTATCGGTGTGGCTGCCGGTGTCGGCGTGGCAACAGCAGTTGGTGTCGGTTTTGTTATTGGTGTGGCTGTTGGAGTCAGTGTTGGAGTGGCAGTCGGTACAAGCGTTGGCGTAAATGTTGGTGTCGGCGTTGCAACCTCACCCACAGAAGCCGTGGCCGTCACCGTCCTTGAAGATCCAGCCGTGTTTACCTCGTCTATATAAGTAATCTTCAACGTATTGCCTACTGCTGCCTGTATCTGGCTGAATTCTGTAGTAACACCATCGGAAGCAATTTTTATTGAACCTAAAAACGTCCCGGTATCAACACCCGATTCAACCATACTGACCTTAGTACTGTTGCTCGGAGAGGTCTGGATGAATACGTCAGTCAAGAGAGTCTGTGTGTTTGTATGGTTCGTATTCCTCTCCGCATCAGACAGGGTTATGCCTGCAAAATCCCCCAAAATATACGAATCTTTATCAAATAATACGGTAGCATTAAAAGCGCTAAACGCCACCTGTTTCGTCGCCGAAGATGCAGAAGGGATCGTATCGGTGTAAACAACATTTGCTACACCATCCTGTACAGTTTTTACTACCGGTGGAGTAGTTGTGGTATCGGTTTGTATCCCCGTCTTAAATGTTGTCAGGAACGTGCCTGTATTTACACCACTTTCGACAAGGTTCAAATTCAAGTCTGTTCCTACGGAATAATTCGCACCAGTTACCTTTAGAGCCGTTGTCAGTATGTTGGCAGAATTTGAACTGGTATTTCTATCCGCATCTACAACCGTGGCGATTACCGTATCCCCTGATAGATACGCAGTCTCTTTGCTCAAGCTTAATACCCCTAATTCTGCCACGATTAAAATAGGACTTGTCACCGTGTAATTGCCTGAGTTATCCTCTGCTGCCGCGCTTGGCGAATCACTATAGAACACAGAGACCGCGTTACCGTTGGAGACCTTCAAGATACCGCCATGACTGCTATCGCTATCCATATTCGTTGTCGAGGTAGAAATGGATAACTGGAATGAGCCTTTAAACGTACCGGAATTGACATCCGTCTCTACCAATTGAAAGTCAATGGTGTTCCCATTCGAAGATTGGTCTACTGTGGGACTCAGGATATCACTTAAAGCACTGGCATATAAAATCTTTGCCGTGCCCCCATTCTTAAAGCCTCTGGATACGTTTCCTGTTGAGGAACCGGAGGGTAATCCTAAACCATTCTCATTCCGTAAAGTAATAATTCCCGTACCGCTTGTCGTCGAATTCACTTCGAAAGTACTTTGTTTTGCGCTGGTTGATATATTGAGATCGTGGTCAACTAAAGTTACGACAACAAACGCATTGGGTCCGGAACTTCCCGTTATGTCTGTAGACAAGATGCCGGTGTAGGTTGTGAAACCCATATTTGAAGTTGTCACTGCCAGCGTATCGCCACCCTGATAAGTATTGTTTGCATCTACGGCGTCATTATAGCGTATGCGATACGTTGCACCAAAGTATCCACCGATACGGAAAAGCTCCGTTCCGTCTGACGTTGTATCCAACCTCTGGGTCATCATGTCATTTCCGATTACCTGTATCCATGTCTTATCAGGATCGAATGCCGTAGAATCGGAAAGTTTTGTTACCGATAACGTTGTAACCCCTGGGCTGCAAACCTCTGCAAACTCTTGTGTCGAACCATCGAAAATCCTTATTACGGAACCAGTACCTATAAAAGTTTGCAAGCCATTTCCTGCCAGGTCTCCGTCTTGAAAAAACAAAGTAGAGGTGCCGGTAAAATCTGAAATAAGGCTGGTTATAAGAATTGAGGTATTTGTAGTTAATCGTACGGCAGTGGTATCAAATCCAATCGTCCCTACAAAGGTACTCGAATTCGCCCCAGTTTCCACAATTGGAATGGAAATCCAGCGAGTTCCGTCCGGAGAAATTTCTACCGTGTTATCCATCCCGTCCAGTGTTGCTACAAATGAAGAGGCTATTGCCGAACCCAGGAATGCGTCTGCGTCAGAAGAATTACCCTTTACCAGTGGTATTGTGCTTACCGACTCGGTGCCAAGGCTGAAAGTAGTGCTGCCTGCAGAAAGTGGATTTTGAAACCTGTCGGAAGACACGCTGGCTAAAGAGGTAGGCACCATCCATACCAAGGTGTTGTCTGTCTTTGTAATCCTTATGGTCTGCGTGCCGATAGCAAAGCCGTCTGCATGGGACAGGCTTATTTTTTTGCTGCTTGTGCTATAAGCTTTTACCGTTAAACGGTCTCCTCTGTTACTGGTAGTTGTACCGCCCCACAAACGGGAATCCGCCGCAACGGATTCCTGTGCAGATGTATTCGTGTTCAAATTGCCGTCTACCACGGTAATCGTTACCAGGTCATTTATATCCGGCGCTGCATTATCTCTCTCCAGCGTGCCCGTTACCCCTGCAACACCATAAGAAAGCGTTTCTGTTATCGTCCCTGAGACGCCCCCGCTATTTAACTCATCGAGGTACGATACCTTTAGGGTATCACCACTGCGCGGACCAGCTAATTGAAAAGCATCAATGGTAACGGTTACAGACCCACCCTCACCTCCAGTTATATTTTCATAGGTACTGAACGTACCTACCTCTACACTCGCCGATGTTGCAACAAACTCGCTTATCGCAACCAGGCAGTATTTGTCCCCCTCGATTAATTTGATCAAGCCCGACGTGCTAGTCCCTTGGTTTACCGCATTATCTGTCTGACTGCCAAAGGCAGATGTTGTCTTACCTATTGCCACTACCCTGGTAGTCGTAATTCCAGACGTTACGCCTCCAATACCAAGGGTGGAGGTACCTTTATTTATAAAGTCACTTCCTGTGGTGAATCCGAGCACCGGTAATAATCCGACAACTCGGGGGGCACCCCCTCCTCCAGCAATGGTGGTTCCTTTGGCTTCGTATAGCCCGATCCTGCCCGATGCATTTGCCTCGATTATTCTGAATGTACAACCTACGGAATTGGCTATCGGTTTTCCCAAGGTAATATCTTGACCCGCGTAAGCAGGTGGCGTCTGAGAACTTATCAAGAGATTACCCTTCAGGCTAGAAGAAGTTACGGTGTTTGAACCGAACACCTTGCCACTTGCAGCGAATACTCCGGTGTTATTGCCGGTTTCGACCAGCATAATATGCCGAGCTACTATATCGGTGCCGCTAATTGATAAGGTTGACCCCGTAATCTGGTCAATAGCCTCGATCTGTACCCTTGACGTGCCAGTCCCGGGAGAACGTGCCAATAACGCTGAATTATCCGCGAACCCGATCACATCCTTCGCGACCGGGTTCAAATTTTCATCAGGGTCTGTGATACTTATAACAAGATTTGGGGCACTAAGAGATGATGTTGTTACCGGACTTACTACGCCGGGGCTAAAATAAAAGGAACCGCTGTTAAAACCGATACTGGCGCTATCTAAAGTAGTTCCACCGTAGATGAGGCCTATAGTATCACCGGCTGTTACGATAAGTTCTCCGTTTATTCCTAAATGCGCGTCTCCTTCCGTATTGGCGATTAACTGCTTTAAATTTAAGCCAACTACACTTGTGCCAAGTGCAGGATAATTGTGGCTACCTGAATTAAAGTCTTCCACATAACCAGACGAAGTACCCACCGGATAGAGAATTCTATTTACGTTACGGCAGGTTGAAAATACTCCGGCTGTTTCGGTCGTTTCTATTAATTTAAAGGCTATAGAATTAGAGCCTGCTTTTATGGTTACGGTGATGGTATCCCGGCTTCCCGTTGTGTTTGCTGAGGAATCAACTACAGTAATACATGCGCGATCGTAGTCGTTTTGGTCATTCAGGGACGGCAAATAATTATCCCTGTCAAAACCCGTCATTGTTGGGGAAGGGAACTCTGTTACTGATTCAGTAGTAAAGCTCCAGCTATAGTTCGAAACCATTGCAGTGCCTGCGGAATCCTTTATGCCCGTGGTTATTGTTGCGGTATACGTGGTGGGAAAGGACAGGTTGCCTGACGGAGTAAATGTTGCCGTCTTAGTTGTACTATTGTAAGACACCGTTCCACTGATGTTACCCCCTCCTGTACTTACCGTAAATGTGGAGGTGGTTATGGTGGAGGCGTCCATCGCCTCGCTAAATGTCGCCGTAATCGTGGTGTTGACAGCCACTCCGGTAGCGCCATTGGCGGGACTTGTGGAACTCACAGTTGGAGGTACATCTCCCGCACGAATGCTCTCTAGCTGGGTCAGGGTCAGGACACCTGAATTGTCACCCTGCGATCCGTAAACCCTGACATTATCCAAATACCCATCAAAGGGAGAACCATTGCTTCCACTCTCATTGCCGATTCCAAGTCCACTTGTATCGCTATTCACTTGCCCCTTGTTTATCGTCTGTGTCGCAACCAGAGTGACTTCCGAACTTGCCGAGCCTTTATAAAACTTAACATTATCTGAAGTAGAGGAACCGTCATACGTCACGGCAAAAAAAATCCAAGATTGCGTATCTCCATATTCTGATGTCGAGGCGTTGCCATTATCAACTGCAAGTTTCGAATCCCCTTGTTGCCCAAAGAGTTGAAATCCCGCTGCACTTCCACCGCTTCCCGAGGTATTATGAAGCAACACTGCTTGGCTGCTTCCGCTTCCACCTCCTATGGCAGTACTCCCATCTGTTTTAAACCAACCCTGCAGGGTGAATGATGTGAGTGTATCAATTGCTGCCAGGTCTGCCTGGTCTGCCCTGCCACCACTGCCTCCCATAGATGACGAAGCGGTATTATCAAAGGCGCGGTCTCCAGTTAATCCGGAAACACCCAGACTATCAGCAGAATGAAGATCTGTTGCCGCTCCAGCGCTATTCCGAAGTGTTACTGCGGTGACATTGGAGCCGGTGCTCGGTGCTGTGGTGCCGGTCTCGTCAAATTTATATTCAAGAATGGCTGTTTGTGCCTGAACCATTCGACACAAATAAATCATTAGGCAAACGCCGAAGGGAAGAAAGAGGTTGTTTAGCCACCGAACCTTTGTTATGTTTTCTTTCATTTTTTTTCTTTATAAAATCGGTTATTTTCCAATTATCCTATAAAGAGTTCCTTCTTCTTGACCCATGACCGCAAAGTCTTTTAGAATGAGGAACACAGATATCCATAATGTGCAATGATTAGGCTCTCGTTATTTGTGAGTTTAGTTTATTGGCCAATTGGAGACTTACATGCAATAAATCTTCTTTCACGGGTTAAAATAAAAAAGCCTTACTGTCAAAGACTTCAGCGAAATCTTCGGCAGTAAGGCTATCTTTAGCTACTTCGATTTTCATAAAGACCCTTTACTTTGCGTCCCCCGATTGCTCGATGTTTGCCTTTGTCGTAATATTTTTTCCCTCTCACTTTGCCTCTTGCTTTAGCAAGAAACAAATAGCCATGCTTACCCTTCTTCTCTGTGCTCCGGAAACGAAAACAAAAAAAGCCTTACTGCAAAAATGTTTATTGAAGTAAACATCTTCGGCAGTAAGGCTATCTTTATCTACTTTGATTTTCTTAAAGACCCTTTACTTTGCGTCCCCCGATTGCTCGGGGTTTGCCTTTATCGTAATGATTTTCCCGCTGTTCAGCAAAAATCTAATTTGTAATTGTTATTTAATAACATTAAATATTTAAAAAATCAAGAAAATAATGAGATTCCCACAGGTTAAAGCCGATTAAAAAAAATTGTTCATTTCAGCAAATTGCTTCCTGCGATAGAAGAAATCGCCAGGTTTATCGCCCTCCATGTCTTTGCAGAGAACTGGGGAACTGTATCAGGCATAGAACATAACAAAATATTCATTTTGTTTTACCGTCTCTTTGTTTACAATCTAACATTGTGCAAGACGCCAGGATAATTTTAAAAAAATTATTTTACCTCTTTGCATGGCATTGTCAAGTACACGACTAAAACGATATTCGTAAATGTTTTTGTTATTTGAGACCAATCCAAAGAGTTTGGGGATGAGCTTATGAAGGTGCATGGGGAATTAAAGGGGGAAATTGCCGGGCGCAAACAGGCTGAAGATGCTTTGCATGCAAGTGAGGTTCGATACCGCAATCTCTTTGAGAATTCACCCGTTTCCCTCTGGGAAGAAGACGCCTCAGAAGTTAAGGTGTATATTGATACTTTACGGAAATCAGGAGCCTCGGATTTTAGGGAACACTGGGAAAAGCATCCTGAAACGATTCGTGAATGCGTTTCTCTGCTGAAAATTCTTGATGTAAACAGGGCTACGCTAGAGATGTATAAAGCGAGGGATAAAGAATATCTTCTGGATGGTTTATCCAGGGTTTTTGATAAAGAATCATTTACTGTGTATGGCGAGGCGTTGATTGCTTTTACAGAAGGCAAGGCTTTGTTTGAGGCAGAGACGGTCATTCATACATTTGACGGCGCGAAAAGACACGTATCCATAAGGATATCCCTGGCGCCCGGCTGTGAAAAAACATGGGAGAGGGTCTTTGTCTCTCTTGCGGATATTACCGCACAAAAACAGACAGAAGAGGCGCTCAGGCACAAGGTAAATTTTGAGAAGACCATGGCTGGTATTTCCGCGCGATTTGCCCTCCTTTCTGATTTTGACAATGCCGTCTCAACTTCGCTGGCTGATGCCGGGCGACTGGTCGGGGCAGGCAGGGCATATCTCTTCCAGCTCCGTGATAAGGGTGACATTATGGATAATACCCACGAGTGGTGTGATCGTGGAGTATCCGCTGAAATTCAGAATCTTCAAAATCTGCCTTCTGAGGCGTTTCCCTGGTGGATGGCGAAACTGCGCAGTGGTAGTGTAATTCATATTCCGGATGTATCCGGTTTACCACCTGATGCAGCGGTTGAAAAGGAGCTATTAGAACGGCAGGGCATTAAATCATTGTTGGTACTTCAGGTATATGCCGAGAAAAAGCTGGTAGGGTTTATTGGTTTTGATAATGTTATCACTACAGGCGCCTGGTGTGAGGTAGACATAGACCTGCTTCAGATTATGGCTGAGATAATAGGGGTTGCAATTGCACGCAAAAAGACGGAAGCCCTCATGAGACATATGGCTTATCACGACGCACTTACCAATTTGCCCAATCGCATTTTGTTTCATGATCGCCTCCAGAGAGCCGTAATTCTGACCAAACGCGCTGGAAAGCTGGTGGCCGCCATGATTCTTGACCTGGATTGCTTTAAAACCATTAATGATTCTCTCGGTCACCGTGCGGGCGATTTGATGCTTAAAATTGTTGCCGAGCGGCTGACACAGTGCGTGCGCGAAGGCGATACCATCGCACGCACCGGCGGCGATGAATTTGCGATTATCCTGCCTGACCTTTTCCACGCAAAGGACGCCGCCCTTGTTGCCCAAAAAATCATCTGGACATTATATCAACCCCTTCACCTTGACGGGCATATAATCGCCGCTACCGCCAGTGTAGGGATTAGTATCTACCCGTCAGACACTGATAATACGGAAGAGTTGGTCATGAAGGCTGACATTGCTATGTATCAAGCCAAGAAGCTGGGTAAAAATACATACCGATTCTACAATCCTGATATGAATACTCAGGTGTAACCGTCAAAAGCAGATTGCCTGGTTGATAGAAAATACGATAGCGCTATGCCAAAATTACAAAAAATCCTACATCCTGAGAAATTCAATCTGATACTTTATTATGCCATCACCAGTTTTGCTGTTATTGCACTGTTGAGTCTGGTTGTAGGATGGATATTTTCCCGCATGGAGGGCCAGTCGCTGATTAAACGGAGTGAGGAATATGCGCATTATTTTATTTCCAATCTGAACTATGAAATTTATAAGGACTTTTTCATTCCCACGCTGAGAAGGGACAAACAAATTGACCTGAAAAACAATCGCAGGCAATTTAAGAAACTTGATAAAGTCATTCGGGAAAATATGTATGGATTGAAAATAAAGAAACTGTATTTATACGATTTGGAAGGTCATATTATTTATAGTAATAGTATGGCTACTGGACGTGCTGGGCTTCCCCTGGAACGTGGTGTAAACAAAAAGCTCGATTCTGCCATTCGCGGTAAACCCGCATTCGCTCTTTGTTCGGCAAAAACAATGGACTCGAAGGGTATCTATGTGGTGGAAACCTTACTGGAGACTTATTATCCTTTTTACGAAATGGCGAAGGATGGGTCGAAAAAGGGACAGGTGGGGGTATTGGAGATATACCAAGACATGTCGGGATTAAAGAAAGAAATGGCCAGGGCGCGAGGGGGGGCTATTATTATAACTGCCGCATCGATGGGGATATTGTTTTTGGTTCTCTTTCTCGTGGTTCTCAAGGCGGCAAAAATTATTAATATGAGGACGAAGCAGTTGATTGATGCACGAAATACCTTAGAGCAGAAGGTTGAAGAGCGCACCCTTGAGATTCGCGAGGCGTATAGAAAATTACAGTACACCCATCGCAAATTAATACACTCTGAAAAATTGGCGAGTATTGGGACTCTGGTTACCGGGCTTGCACACGAGATCAATAATCCTCTTGCTTCTGTAGCCAGTTGCGCCGAGGGCCTGACCGGACGGCTTAAAACCATATTGGAGCATAAGGAAGGATTCAACAATAAAGAAGAATGGGAGGTCTTTCCCGAATATCTGAAAATTATCTGTGATGAAACCTATCGATGTAAAACCATTATCTCGAATTTGCTCAATTTCTCCAGACAGTCAGGGCCTGAATTTATACGCATCGATATCAATCGGGTCGTTAACGATACGCTCTCCGTTGTTCAGCATCAATCGCAAATTAAGATGCAGAATATCCAACTTAATCTTTCCGAAGAACCCTGCGATGTAATGGGAGACCCGCAACAGTTAAAACAGGTCTTTATGAACTTGATTATTAATGCACTTCATGCAACTGAGGATCATGGTGATATTTCAATATCAACCTGTCAGAAACAGACGGTTGTGCAAGTCATTGTTAAAGATTCTGGCATGGGGATTAAGTCAGAATATCTTGATAAGATATTCGATCCTTTTTTTACTACGAAACCGACAGGAAAAGGTACTGGACTTGGGCTAGCGATATGTTATGGTATTATTGATGTTCATGGTGGAAGAATCGAGGCGCATAGTGAAGGTCCTGGCAAGGGCACTACCTTTACGGTAACACTCCCGTTAGCCACTTCGTGATTACAAAATTTAAAATATGAGTAAGAAACCCAACGTCCTGTTTACGGACGACGAAAAGACGTTCCGGAATGTTATGACAAAGGAACTCACCCGCATGGGATACAATGTGACCGGTTGTGGCAGTGGTGCAGAGGCCTTGGAAAAAATGCAGGAAAGGGACTTTGATGTGGTCATATTGGATATGAATATGCCCATGATGAACGGGATTGAGGCCATGAAAAGGGTAAAAGAAATAGAGCCGACTACCGAAGTAATTGTTTTAACCGGTCAGGGTACTATTGAAAATGCCGTTCAAGCTATAAAGCTGGGTGCCTATGACTACCTTACAAAACCGTGTCAGTTAACTGAATTGTGTGTACTGTTGCAAAAGGCGCTCGAAAAAAGACAGTTAAACCGGGAAAATGTGCACCTCAAGCGGTTAGTAAAAGACGTTTGTGGAACTCCTGTGATGATTGGCAACGGCACTGCAATGAATGCTGTGTACAAAATGATCGATAAGGTAGCCACTTCGGATTCTATCGTGTTAATCCAGGGGGAAAGTGGTACGGGAAAAGAACTTGTTGCTCAGATGATCCATCAACGCAGTACAAGGTCAAATAAGCCGTTTGTGGTGATAAATTGCGCTACCTTGCAAGAGGCCTTGTTGGAGAGTGAACTCTTTGGGCATGTTAAAGGGGCATTTACTGGTGCGGTGGAATCACGCATAGGTTTGTTTGAAGTAGCAGACGGCGGTACCCTTTTTTTGGACGAAATTGGGGACCTGGCAATTAACACACAGGCAAAATTCCTTCGTGTTGCTGAATCAGGCGAGATTCGGCGTGTTGGTGATAATAAGGTTATCAATGTGGATACCCGTATAATCGCAGCTACTCATAAAGACCTGGCCACAGAAGCAAAAAGTGGAAAATTCAGGGAAGACTTGTATTTTCGGTTGAATGTGATTACTCTGTCTCTTCCGCCGTTAAGAGACAGGCGGGAGGACATTCCTGTTTTGATTGGCCATTTTCTCGACAATTTTTGCAAAAACAGACAGAAAAAAATTCTCCTACCGGAAGCAATGACGGTAATGACGCAATATAACTGGCCAGGCAATGTCCGTGAATTAAAAAATACTATCGAACGGTTGGTGGTAATGACGGAAGGTAATAGTCTTTCCATCGAGGATTTACCTGAAAACATCCGTATGGCAACTTCAACTACAGCCGAAGGAACGGAAGTAATTCTTTCAGGGGTGGAGAAGAAGCACATACTTAAAGTGCTGCATGAAAAGCAGGGAAATAAAACCCTTGCTGCAGAAGCCCTTGGCATATCTTTAAAAACCCTGTACAACAAATTAAAGGCTTATAATATAGAGTTGTAATTAATTTCTTTTGATAATTCTGCAAACTTTGATATATAATTATAAAAAATAGCCTGTGTATTTGCAGGTTTAAACTGCTTAAAACATCGCGACCTGGAAGTTGCGACTACCGTTGATATTACAGATTTATGCATAATTTGAATTGAATTATGAGATTATAGATTTGTTGTTACGGTAGAGTGAAAGAAAAGATGGCTCATGAACCCTGATATTTCTATAATAATTCCACTCTATAATGAAGTCGATAATATTGAACCTCTCGGTTACTCTATTATCAATGCTATGCAAGGGCAAAACTACGAGGTTGTTTTTGTAGATGATGGCAGCACTGATGGAAGCACCCAAAAATTGAGGGAAGGGTGTGCCCAACATACAAATTTTCGCACTGTCCACTTTAAGAAAAATGCAGGCCAAACGGCGGCCATGGATGCCGGCTTCAGGCATGCACGAGGGAAATATGTGGTTTCTATGGATGCTGATATGCAGAATGATCCGGCAGATATCCCGAAATTACTTGAAAAGCTAAATACGTATGATATGGTGTGCGGGTGGAGACAGAAGAGAAACGACCCATGGATCAAACGCATTTCTTCCAAAGTGGCTAATTATATACGAAACAAGCTTTCCAGGGAGGATATTAGGGATACGGGGTGTTCCCTCAAAGCATATCGCAGGGAATGTCTCGATCATATCAAGTTATACAATGGCATGCATCGGTTTTTACCTACGCTGTTTAAGATGGAAGGATTTACGGTAACCGAAATTGTTGTAAACCATTATCCCCGGAAATTCGGGAAATCAAAGTATGGGATATCAAACAGGGCATTCAGGGCATTTGTAGATTTGTTGGTTGTTCGGTGGATGAAAAAAAGGAAACTTAATTATGAGGTAGAAAATGAGTAATTTTATAACACATATTAATTTCTGGGTTGTGCTTGGTTTTATTGGACAATTTCTCTTTGGCTCCAGATTTTTTATACAATGGATTGTCTCGGAAAAGCGTGGCGAAAGCGTTATTCCAGAGGTATTCTGGTATTTAAGTATGGCTGGCAGCGTCATATTATTTACGTATGCAATTTACCGGCGTGACCCGGTATTTATTATGGGACAATGCTCAGGCCTTTTTATCTATGCGCGCAATATTATGTTAATTTATAAAAAGAAGAGACTCCTGGCTGTGGCAACTGGTGAGGGAATTAATCTCCCAAAAACTGCTGCCGAATAAACTTGCTGAGTGAATATCATTTAGGCAAAAAAGCCGGCTTTTTTTTACAATTTCCGATACGTTTGATCAATTAAGTGAAAAAATATTTTTTCGCTTTCATTTTATTAATTGCTGTTTCATCCTGTAATTATATGGAGGAACGGTCTACTCCACACGTCAAAACCCTCCTCCCACCTCAAAGAAACGAAATTAGCTCCGTTGCAATCTTACCATTCAAGAATAAAACGGAGAAAAAAGGGTCAGAAGATATCCTCAGGAAGTGTTTTTTTACAAACCTCAGTACGAAAGGTTATAATGTTCTCAGACTCGAAGAGGTTGACGAACGTCTGCGCCTCGCTGCAATCGATGCCTCCAATCTCGACAAAGAAGATGTGTACAAGGTTGGTAGGATTGTAAAGGCGGATGCACTCATTTATGGCGTGGTTACAAAGTGTTGCAAGAGATTTTTTGGGGTATATTCTCAGGTGGTATTCGGGGCGGAGATGAAGATGGTGGATGCGAGGTCTTCAAAAATTATCTGGCAGGCAGATCATACGGAAACAACGCACGGCGGGTCAGTGCCAGCATCGCCCTTTAGCGTTCCAGAGGCAGTTATTGAAAGTTCAATCAACGTGAGGGAAAAGGTAGTTTCAGAAACGGCTGATCGTCTTGTAAAAAAATTTGTTGCCAGTATTCCATCAAAAGATTTTAATTCATCTATCAACGCTAATACAATCATTATCAGACCCAATGGGCCATCAATGGAAGTATGCTATAGAGTACAGGATGGTGATACGCTATCGGGCATTTCTGGGAAATTTTATGATGATGCCGCTAAAGCAGAGGATATCTGCAAGGCTAATAATGGTGTATCGGATGAGACACTGAAAGCAGGACAGGAGTTGATTATTCCTGATGTGCTTATCCTTACAAATATTGAAGAATCGCAACAGATAGATAGAAACAAATACAAGAAGGCCGTCTATCGTGTGAAGTGGGGTGACAGTCTTTATGAAATTGCATCGAAGGTGTTTCACGACGGTAAGAAATGGACGATTATCTACGATTCCAACAAGCATGAAATAATGAATATTAAAGACCTTCCCGTTGGACAGGTCATTATTGTACCGCTAACCGTTCCCCAATCAGATTCGTTCAAAAGAGATATGTAAACGCATCGCGATTAATCAATTTAGATGCAAAAGAGAAGGGCATACTGTTTTCATTCCTCAAGGTACTTCAATCGTCCGGGTGTTGTTCTATTTGACCACTCGTAAAGCAGCATAATTTTAGTTCTGATTACCTATCCAAATATAATTGTAATAATTACAAATACGGTATGTAAAAGTTACATGATTTTATATTCAGAGACGGTCTTACAGCAGGCGAAATAAGATTTTATTTACCCAGAACAATGTCATATCCAGGTACTTACAGCACACACCTTTCCTGCCAAAAACACTTGGCACTATCCTTGCTTTCTTGTTGATTGTTTCGGCTTAAAAGATAATAAAGAAGTTTTTTTGGAGGAGGTCTTGATATGAAACGTTTAATTACCAAAATACTAGTTAAGTTTATCATCTGTATTTTATTTGTCGCTATTATTTCGAATGGTGGAATTCCGAGTGTTTTTGCAAAAAAGAAGAGTAACGATGTCCAATTGTCCAAAAAAAGCGATTTTAGCAAGGACGTCGATGATGCAGACGATGATGAGGATGATGAAGGAGAGGATGACGATGAAGGTGAAGATGAAGATGACGAAGGAAACCATAACGCAGGACGGAATTGTCTGACCAGTGGCTGCCATTCAGGAAGCGGCGAGGAGCATTTTTCCATTGGAGGAACGATTTACACCGATGCCGATGGTGCGGATGCCAGGGTCGGAGCAAAGATAAAGGTGATAGATACAAACGGCAGTACAGTAACATTAACGTCTAATCAAATAGGAAATTTTTACACTGAAAAAAGCATGAAAGCCCCTTTCACGATAACCACATCGTATCAGGGTCGCGAGGTGAAGATGCCGGGCGAAGCCTCTGAAGGCGGCTGTAACGCCGATGGATGCCATGCCGAAGGTTCATCGGTAGGAAGAATATTTATTAGCACAAACGACCTTGACCTGTCCGGTACGGTTACCGAGAGCAGTTCAGACGGCGGCGCTTCGGAAATAAGTTATAACAGTGACATAAAGTCGATTCTCGATGCAAAGTGTATTTCCTGTCACCAATCGGGAGGGACTAAAAGCGATGTTCCTCTGACGACGTATGCGGAAGTGACAGATACAAAACTGGTAACCCCAGGCAGCGCTGACTCACTCTTAATAAGAAAGCTTAGCAAAGATTTGAGCGAAGGCACTATGTGGAATAATCTCAATAGCACGAGCGAGTACGATCAAATCAAGGACTGGATAGTCGTCTACAATGCCCAGGAATCCTCGTCCAGCCAGGGTTCGGCAGGGGCTGCGATATCCGGCGCAAAGGTTAAACTCGGCAAGAATGGTCGTATCAAATACAAAACAACTACCGATGCTACGGGTGCATTTATTATCGGAAAGGTAAAGGCCGGCGAGTATACCTTAAAAATTTCCAAGAAGGGCTACAAGCCGTATACTCAGACCTATCAAATGAATCAAAGTACCGTTGCATCTCTGGAGATTACGTTGGACAAAAAGTAATATTTGAAGGTTCTTCAGGAAATAATCTTATTTCATGTTATGGCTGGTTCAATCTTGTAGATTGAACCAGATATTTCGAATTGGGCACGGGTTTTAATCATAAAAAATATCGAATGTTTCGGTTCAATCGAGGACGATTGAACCAGCAAAAGGGGCTAACTTGTAGTAAATAGTGGCAGAGAATATCGGTGTTGATGGAGCAAATAATCTTATTTAATGTTTTTTAGTTTTTTTAAGGAGGTTGCATGTTTGCACAGAGGAAGAAGGGTTTTGTGTCAAGGTTATTAATTGTTGGTGTAGTTGTTACGGGAACTGCCATTCCGTCATTTGCCGGCACAAAAGATACTATTATGGGGGCAGTGAGTAGTATAGATGAGACGGCATTAACACTCAAGGTATTGAATGATCTTGTGGAGGTGGATGCAAGTAATGCAACGATAAAGGTAAAAGGGGTTGACAATGCGACCATCTCTGATATTGCAGTAGATGACGTCGTTATAATCAAGGGGCGTGATAATGGCTCTGGTGTGATAGAAGCGACAAGTATCAAAGACCCTGCGAAATTAAAGAAGGGGTATGATGGCAAACTTACGGGAAAAACAAGAAGCGTGAATACCTCTGCAAAAACTTTCAAAATTTGTGGTCAGAAAGTAGATGCAGAAAACATTTCTGGTATTAACATGAGTAGCAAAACAATATCCCTCGGTAATCTGCGTTCCGGCGTCAGTGTGGATGTGTACGTAAAGGTCAAAAACAGCGATCTGGCGGCGAAGAAGATCACCATTCGTTCGGAGAGTTGTACGTATTGCCATAGTTCAAGATAAACTTTGTCATAGTATCAGCACGTTAATTTCTAGTCTTGGGAATTTTCAAAACAAGGAGTGTGCCAGTGAGGATTTTGAAGAAATCTATAGTGTGTGTTATGTTACATGCTGCTTTTTACGGTTTGATAACGAACACGGTATTAGCCTGGTCAAGTGGTCCTCCTGCTTACCGGACAGATGCGGCTGGCGATAATGGGACGTGTAATGCGGAGGGCTGTCATAATTCATACAGTCTCAATTCTGGAAGTGCAAGTTTCTCGATTACTGCGCCGACAGCTTATACCACTGGTAAGGCCCTTAAAATAAAGGTTGCCTTCAGTAATTCCTACGGGAAAAAGCATGGATTTGAAATGACGGCGCTGGATGCCGATGGTAACAGGGTTGGAACATTCAAGAAAATAGGTAATACCACCCAGGTTATTTCTCCAAGCGATTCTGCCAGAGGGCTTAATAAAACGGATAAGGGTAAATATATAGAGCAGAGTACGAAAGGTGTTAAAAAGAAGAGTTGGGTTTTCAAATGGACTCCCCCCAGCAGCGCCACCGATCCGATAACATTTTATGCCGCCGGATGTGAGGCAGACGGCAAAGGTATGGCTGACAACGATTATGTTTACACTACCACCGCAGATATCAGTGCTTCGAACCCTTAGTTTGAGACTTTACCAATGAGGATCTCGAATTGATGGAGTAATCTTCTCGGTTGCGCATTGCACAAATAAATAAGTCACCAAGAATCTCGTTCAATGTTTGTGAATTTCAAAGGCGGGGCACGTTGTAACGTGCCCTTCTTTGTTGGTTCAATCGTTCTCGATTGATAAATACCCTCACGTCCACCTTTTATAAAAGGGGATACAGGGGAATAGGCTTCAAGCCTGAACCAGAATACTTCCTTTTGCTTTGGTTTACTTGCAAAGACAAAGAAGTTTCATTCAGACCTGTGCTAGAATTTAAATTAAACTTTTTGAGGAAAATAACGATTATGTATAAGAAGGGAATGATTGTATCAGCATTATTTGTATTCGTTTTAAGTGCGGTTGCCTGTTTTCAAAGAATTACCCTGGCAAAGGAGGCTAAAATAGATCCTATGAACTTGTATATTAAGCACTGCAGTGACTGCCATGATAAAAATGGGAAACCTACGGACTTTGGAAGGGAGTTGGAATCAACTGATTTTACGGATAAAAACTGGCAGACAAATACGACTGACGAAAAGATCGTCAAGCAAATAGCTGATGGTACACCAGAAAAGATGATGTCATTTAAAGAGAAACTAAATTTGGATGAAATGAAGGCATTGGTGCCGGTGATCAGGAGTTTCGTGAAGAAATAAACGGTAAGCGAACGAGAATTATGTGACGGTAACTCTTCAGTGTCAACCTTAATAATTTGAAGATAAGTTGCACAGGAAATATTTGATGGTGTGTGATAACATGAGCCAAGTTGATAAGAAATGTGTTCTTGTTGTGGATGATCAGCCATATATCCTTGAATCCGTTGCATTGTTGCTTGACAACTTTGGTTATGATGTCGTTACCTGCGGGTATCCCCCGATCCTCCGGAAGCATTGATGAAGGTCAAGTATGTGAGCAAGGAGGTCATCCAGCGGCTGGCAACAGCGTCTGAATTTAAAGACACGGAAACAGGCGCACACATTTCGAGGATGGGTCTGTATGCACAAAAGATTGCACAGGCCATGACTATGCCGGTGGATTTTGTCGAGACGATAACCTTTGCAAGCCCCATGCATGATGTTGGCAAGATAGGAATACCTGATTCCATCCTTTTAAATACAGAGTGCCTTACGCCCTCAGAATTTGAAAGCATGAAGACGACGCATACAACCATAGGGGAGAAGATACTATCGGAACACTTCTGCCCGGAGGTATTGAAGACATTTGTTGAGAATGCTCCGAGTTTTGAAGAAATATACGGAATGCAAAATGGTCGATAAAAATTTAAACTTAATTTAATTCGGCTGGTTTCTGTAACAGCTTTTAAAGCTCCTCTCTGAAAAGAGGGGTTCTGGGGTGTGTCCTCTTGCCAGACATTGGAGCTTTTGAATGAAGAAATGTGACTTTTCGCTTTCACAAAAGGCACGAATAGGAATTATCATCGTTCTTCTCCCTATCATCATCACATTCTTCTTTTTCATAAACAGAAACTGAAGTTGAACGCGGGGGAATTCCAGAACTGGCGATTTCTGCCCCCCGTTCTTACCAGAAATACCTGCAGTCCTATCGGTGTAATTGTCAATTTCATCTACCTGGCAGAAATTGATAAGCTTTTATCCGCTTATTTCAAAACCAGTTTCACCGGCAAAAACCCTGGAAAAGGTGAAAGATGCGCTGAACTAATAATGGCAAGCCACAGGTATTCAAAAAATGAAATTGAAAAGAGATAAAAATTTGGTATAATTTTCTCTTTACGGGGGCCCATAGCTCAGTTGGTTAGAGCAGCGGACTCATAATCCGCGTGTCCAAGGTTCGAATCCTTGTGGGCCCACTTTTTCCGCAAAGAAGTTGGACACACTACATTCCTGACATGGATGGAAATCAAGTATTTGTCGTTATCCAAAGGATTTATGAATTTTTAATTGGCTGATAGTTCCAGACGTTTCAGGAGTTTTTCCACATCCTCTTTTTGCGCCTGCGTAGGGTCTATTCTTAATAATTCCTTCAGATAATAGTGAGACATTTCTTTATCCTTTTTGTTATCCATATATAAAAAGGCGAGATTTTTATAAACATTTATGCTGTTGGGATAAAGCATAATAATTTTCTGAAACTCGTCTATGGCTTTATCTATTAATCCTAATCCTTGATAAAGCATGCCGAGTGCATAGTGGGCATTGAAATTATTGGGATCAAGCTGAATTACAGTATTGTATTCACGGATGGCCTCGGTTGCTTTTCCTAATTTCTCGTAAGCCAGACCTAAATTAAAATGGCTATTAGGTTGTGCATTATCTATCTCGATAGACTTTTGAAATTCTGCGATAGCTTCATTCAACCACCCTCTTTTTGCATAATTCACCCCTAAATTATTTCGGGCATGAATGTAACGGCTGTCGTAAAAAAGTGATTTTTTAAATTCCTCCATAGCCTTATCGAGCTCTCCTGTTGCATTGTAAACATTACCTAAACCATTATGGGCAAGTGCGTGGTCGGGTTTGATCCTTAATGCTTCCCCATACTCTGCTCGTGCCTTATCAATAAGGCCTTGATTAAAATAAATATTACCAAGATTGTTGTGAGGTTGAGCGTAACTGTTATCCAAATTTATGGCTTCTTTGTACTCTATTAATGCTTTATCATCGAGTCCCTTTTTTGTGTAAACTGCTCCCAGATTGTTGTGGATATTGGCATTTTGTGGATTCAATTCCAATGCGGTTTGATATTCCATTTGAGCCTTTTCTGTAAGACCATTTTCCATATATATAATTCCCAAATTACAATGGGCACGGTGGCTGTCGGGAGAACGCTGGATGGTTTTTGTCCAAAGGGTAAGTTCGTCTCTCCAATCACCATTCTTCCCTATAATAGAAAATCCGTAACCGCCAATCATTAAAACAACTAAAACCATTTGTACCATGCGCCTCAATGGAATAG
>Ga0209514_10004224_pt1 | contig 19569 bp, 12 predicted proteins | sample Subgrocontami58m_FD_187452 | JGI IMG/M metagenome (GOLD analysis project Ga0209514, IMG submission 187452) | Subsurface groundwater microbial communities from S. Glens Falls, New York, USA - GMW37 contaminated, 5.8 m (SPAdes) (version 3) | ecosystem: Environmental > Aquatic > Deep subsurface >...
ACAATCGAAAGCCCCAAACCTGTGCCGCCTAATTCCCGAGAGCGCGCCTTATCCACACGATAGAAACGCTCGAAAATCCGCGAGATATCCTTTTCAGGTATACCTAAGCCTGAATCCTCAACTACAATTTTTATTTTATCCCCTAGATCTTCAGAATAAACACGAATAAATCCTTTTTCTTTATTAAATTTAATGGCATTCACAATAAGATTAATCAGGACCTGCTCTAGTTTAGCCTTATCTGCTTTAATAGTACTTGCTGGCAATTCATCTTTAAACTCAATCCCCTTCTTTTTTAATTGCGCCTTGACCCCCAAAACAACTTGCGCTAACAAATCCTTAAAATTAAATTCTGCTAAATTAAGCTTTGCTTCTTTTGACTCAACATAAGATAAATCCAATAAATCATTAATTAAGCTATTTAACCGCTCGGCATGATCCTGAATTATATTTAAAAACTGACGGCTATTCTCTTTGTCCTCAATCGCTCCTTCTAAAAGCGTCTCCACAAAACCTTTAATTGAGGTAAGCGGGGTTTTTAGTTCATGCGACACATTAGCCACAAAATCCCGGCGCATCATTTCAAGTTTCCTTATTTCAGTTATATCGTGTACCACGACAAGGCAGCCGCCAACAGAATCATTTTCAAAAATAGGCGAGGCATTAACCTGCAATATCTTTTTAATCGGCCAGATTAAACTTAACTCACCCGAGACAAACTCTCCAGTTTTTAAAACCTTGTTCATCACCTCTGCGATATCATTATTAGGGATAGCCTCTAATAAAACTTTACCTTCAGCATTTTTCTTTAGAATGCTGAACATATTTTCAATAGTCGAATTTACAGAAATAATTCGTCCCGCTTTATCCGTTACAATAACCCCTTCGATCATGCTATTAAACAGGCTTTTTAAATGCTGATTCTGTAATTTAGTTTCATTAATTTTATTTTCAACATCTTGCGCCATTTTGTTAAAAGTTGCGGCCAGTTCTCCGATTTCATCCTTGGAATGCACGACTATCGTATGTGAAAGATTGCCTTCGGAAAATTGCCTCGAGGCCAAAATTATTTTATTTATTGGCTTAGAAATTCCTGAAGCCAAGATAAAACTCGCCCCTAAAGCTAGCAAGACAGAAAAAAATGCACCCAGAATAATTGTTTTACGCGTATCTAAAAGCATTTCTTGAACATTTACTAAGGGCAACGCCAATCTTAGAACACCTACTACCTCTTCTTTATCCTTAACCGGCATAGCCACATAAAGCATATCTACTTTGACTACGGATGAGCGGTGAGTATCCGTACCGATCCCGCCGGCTAAAGCCGCCTGCACCTCTGGACGATAAAAATGCGAAACAATGCTCGCCAAGTCTTTCTCTTCTTTTGTAGATTCAGCTAATACCTTACCTTTATTATTAATAATAGTTGCCCGGCATTTAACTTTTAAACTAATATCTTTAGCCAAAGGCATCAAATACAGGGTATCATCACTTCTTAATTTATCCGGTGAGATTTGGGCTACAGCTAAAGCCGCCTGGTTAACCAGTGAAGATTTAATTTCCGTAATAGCGTTTTGCTCTAGGGCGCGGCTTAAGAAAATCCCCACCAACCCAAAAGAAATTACTATTATGAGTATATAGGAAAGAAAAAGTTTTAATTTAAAACTGTTTCGCTTAAACATTATTCTACCTCAAAACGATAACCGTAATTTTTAACTGTGACGATATATTTTGCTGCGGTCTTTAATTTTTTGCGCAGCGTGCGGATATGCACATCAACTGTACGCGTCTGAATTTCCATAGCATTATCAAAACCCCAGATCGTATCCAAAAGATAATCCCGCGAAAGCACCCGGCCGTTAGATTTAATTAAAACTTTTAACAACTCGAATTCTTTTGAAGTTAATTCAATAGGCTTACCCTTGACAGCAACAGAAATCTTAGAGAAATCAATTTCTAAATCCCCAACTCGCAAGACTTCAGGCAGCTTTTCCTTTTCTTTGGTCCGGCGTAACACTGCTTTAATACGAGAGGTTAACTCTCGAACACTAAAAGGCTTAGTTACATAATCATCTGCGCCAAGCTCCAATCCCACAATTTTATCTGATTCCTGGGCCTTCGCAGTAAGCATAATTATCGGGATACCTGCAGTCTTATTTTCTTTTTTAAGCGTCTTACAAACTTCCAAGCCATCGATTACAGGAAGCATCAAATCTAATAAAATTAAATCCGGATGCTCTCTCTTGGCTAAATCAATAGCATCCTCGCCATCAGAAGCAGAAACTGTTCTAAAACCTTCTTTTTTGAGATTATAATCTATCATTTTCACAATATCTTTTTCATCTTCAACAATTAATATTTTTTCTTTCACTTTTTCTTTCCTTTACAAGCATTAACACAAACCCCACAGATATACTGATCCACAAGGCGCTGTTTTTGAAATTCCTTTAGCTTTTCAAAACATATCAAATGGTCGAAATCTTTCGGGTTCTCTTTAATCGCCCCTGCCGGACATATCTTAACACAAATCTGACAAGTGCCGCAAGCTTTAGTAAGCGGCTTATCGATTTTTAGCGGCATATTAGTCAAAATCGTGGCTAAACGAAATTGACTACCTAATTTTTCATTAACTAGTAAGTTATTCCGGCCAATCCAGCCCAGGCCAGCTAAAATAGCAACGTGCTTATGTGAAAGATGCCCTTTTTGACTCTGCCAATCTAAAATTTGTGATGCCGGAATTGGGATAGCGAGGTATCCTTTTTTCTCAATTTCATGGCAAATAGCGCGCGCTACCTGATCCAAAAACATATTTAGTGTGCGGTAATGATGAAAATAAAGCCGAGTCGGCGCATCTTTAATTTCCTCCAATACCCCGCTTGATAGGCGCACTCCCACACTTATCGCCTTATCTACTTTAGCTAGAATTTCAGGAGAAAGCATAAAATCTTTCTTTGCAGCGCCAATATCCGCCACGCCAAACAAATCAATCCCCTGATTCAAACAAAACTTCTTAAGCTTAGCATAGTTATTTTGATTATTTTTAGTTTTCATTTATTTTCCTCAAATACACCATTAAGAGCGAAATGGAGACTGGGGTGACGCCGGAAATGCGCGAGGCCTGACCCAAATTAATTGGTTTAAATTTAATCAACTTCTCTCTTATTTCGCGCGAGAGCGAATTTATTTTTGTATAATCTAAATCTTCGGGTATCCGAATTTTCTCTAAATGCTTAAACTTTTCTACATCTTTTAATTGCCGCTCAATGAATCCAGCATATTTTACCTCAATTTCTATTTGCTGGACAGCATTTTCGGGAATCTTTAATTTAATAGATTTGATTTTTTTAAGATCGGCCAAAGTCACCTGCGGCCTTCTTAAGATTTCTTCTAAGGTCGTTATTCTCTTTATTGGCGCGGTATTTAGTTTTTCTAATACTTGATTAATCTCTTGATTCGGCTTTATGCGCGTCTTTCTTAATATTTCGATACCTGCAGCGATGTTTTTGCGTTTACCTTCTATCTTTTGGTAATCTTTTTTACTAACAAGCCCTAAATCGTATCCGATTTTACCTAAACGCAAATCCGCATTATCCTCTCTGATAATCAAACGGCATTCAACCCGCGAAGTAAACATGCGATATGGCTCATTTGTGCCTTTAGTTGTTAAATCGTCAATCAAAACTCCAATATAACTTGAAGTACGATCTAAAATTAACGGCTCCTTACCTTTAATACGTAGCGCCGCATTAATCCCGGCAATTAGACCTTGCGCGCCTGCCTCTTCATAACCAGTCGTACCATTAATCTGACCAGCTAAATATAAATTTTTAATTAATTTATTTTCTAAGGTCGGATAATTTTGCGTTGGCTCAACTACCATATGCTCAATACCATAACCAAGGCGCATAATTTTTGCTTTTTCTAGGCCAGCAATCGAATGAATTATTCCTAATTGCACATCTTCTGGTAAGCTGGTGGATAAACCATTAGGATAAACGCTATCGGTCATTAGCCCTTCCGGCTCCAAAAATATCTGGTGGCGCTCTTTATCGCTAAACTTAACAATCTTATCTTCCACCGACGGGCAATAGCGCACACCCGTGGCTTTAATTTTTCCCGAATAAAGCGGCGAACGATCCAGATTATCTAAAATTATTTTGTGTGTATTTTTATTTGTATAAGTAATGTGACAGGGAATTTGTTTTTGCCTAAGCTTAGTAGTCGAAAATGAAAACGGTTTTGGCAAATCATCGCCATTTTGCACAATAAGGCTCGAATAATCTATGGTATTTTTATCTAAACGCGGGCAAGTCCCAGTTTTAAATCTCAATAAATTAAGTCCTAAACTTTTTAAGTTATCCGCTAAACCAATACTTGCCGACTCATTAATTCGGCCACCGCTTTTATGCTCTAAGCCCACATGAATTAAACCATCCAAAAAAGTTCCGGCGCAAATTATCACGGCTTGAGATTCTAGTTTCTCGCCTTGACCCGTAACCACGCCTTGAACTTTTCCCTCTTTAACAATTAACTTCTTAACTTCTGCCTCTTTTATTTCTAAATTTTTTTGTTTTGCCACAATCTTGCACATATAATCATTGTAGCGCGCCATATCAATTTGTGCGCGCGATGACTGCACTGCCGCGCCTTTAGAAGCATTAAGAATTCTAAATTGTATGCCGCAAACATCAGCCGCCCGAGCCATCTCGCCGCCCAAAGCATCGACTTCTTTAACTAATTGACCCTTACCCACCCCGCCGATTGCCGGATTACAGCTCATCAAACCGATTGTTTTAGCATTTAAAGTCAGCATCAACGTGCGGCATCCCATGCGCGCCGCGGCAAATGCGGACTCAATCCCCGCATGCCCAGCACCTATAACTATTATATCGTATTTATTCATAGCGAAATTTACTAGAGATTACGATAGGATTCCTTGCGATGAGCAACTAAAATAACCATAGCTATCTCTTTTTAATAGATTTTAATCTTTTACGTGCAATTTCCAGGTACCGGGCATCTTCAGCTATCTCAAGCAACTTTTCTCTGATTGCTTCAGAAACAAAATAACTCATCTTAATGCCGTGATTTAAACAATATTTATAAAGTTTTTCCTTTAATTCCACTGGAACCCTCGCGCCTAAAAGTGCCTGTGCCTCATGAGTGCTCATTTTAAAACCTCCTTTATCTGTTATCTTTTGTAAGCAAAGTATAACATTTGTTAACATAAATGTCAAATAAAATAAAGATATCTTTAAGAGATAAATATAGGCTTGCTTTAAAACAGCTATGTGATTGACAGAGTGAAATTAAATGATGAACCTTTACCTAATTCTGATTCGGCCCAGATTTTTCCCTTATGCGCTTCGATTATTTTTTTACAGATCGCCAAGCCTAGCCCTGTTCCACCGGTAGATCGCTGTAATTGCGTAAACTCGTGGAATAATTTAGTCAAATCCTCATCCTTAATCCCCGGGCCTGTATCCTTAACCGTAACCCGGATAAAATCCCCCACCTTACTTGTAATAATAGTAATCCCGCCTTTTTCCGTAAACTTAAAAGCATTATTTACCAGATTAATTAAAACCTCATTAATTTTATCGCAATCAGCCTTAGCCTGGGGCAGATTTTCATCTAAGGCAAGCATAAAATCTAAATTATTTTTCTTAGCCAGCGCAAGCATTGCCTGTCGAACTTCTTTGACTAAAGCATTTATATCACAATACTCCATCTTAAATTCCATTTTCCCGGATTCAAGTTTCTGGAAATTTAAAACCCCACTAATCAGGCGATCCAGCCTGTCTACATTATTTTTCGCAATACTTAAATATTCCTGCTGTTCTTCATTAAGGCTGCCCACCAGCTTTTCTAAAACAAGGCCAATGCCTTCTTTAATCGCAGCCAACGGAGTCCTTAATTCATGAGAAACCGTTTTAGTAAATTCTGTTTTAACAATCATAGCTTGCTGGAGTTGCTTATTAGACCGTTCCAACTCATCTTTAGTGTCCTTTAAATCACCCATTATATGCAGCATTGCTCTCTGCATACGTATTGAATCATTGTTGCGCCGAGTAAGATCCTCTTCTTTTTTCTTTAAATCATCAATAACCTTCATAATTTGGCGCATATCCCGAGCAACACCTACGATACCAATTATTTTACCATCTTGGCGCATCAAAGCCCCGCTAAAGTTCACTGGGATAGCCTTACCGTGCTTCGAAATAAAAGTCATGCCAATATTATATGCTATAGCCTGGTCAATTATTACTTGAAAGTATTTACCAAAGATTTCTTCTTCTTCTTCTTCTTCTTCTTCTTCTTGCAAGATAATTTTTTTCACTGGGCTATTAATAAGTTCACTTTCAGAATAACCTAACAAATTAACAAGCGCTTTGTTAACAAATCTTATACTCGCATCAGGATTAATTACAATAAGGCAATCTGTAATCGAAGAAATGATATTATTAATATAAGCTTTTTGCGATGAAATTGTTTCCTCGCGTGTCTTTACCGCAAGGGCCATATCCTTAAAAGCATCAGCCAATTCTTCTATCTCATCGCCGGTTTTAACATCAATTTTATAATCTAAATTTCCCTGCCCAATCATTTTAACCGCAGAATGCAATTTCTTCAGCGGCTCAACAAATATCCGAGCTATAATAAAACCTAAGGGGAAAGAAAGAATAGTTAGAATAATTAATAGTGCTCCCCCTTGAAAGACTAACTGCCAAAGAGGCGGCACAAGGACCTCTTGAGCATCCTGCGTAACTGCGATTCTCCAAATTATCCCTCTCTCTAAGAGCACCGGGCACCTCACTCCGGAAAAAGCTTTAATCCTTCTTATAGACGCATCAACCACGCTTGGCGCTATTATAAACCTAACGCCGCCTTGCAGTACTTTCTTCAAATCTTCCTCACTCAGAATTTTTTTACTTAAAGGAACTATTCCCTCGCGTAAGATGATCTCACCCTTTTCATTAATTAAGACAACACGCCCGGTTTTGCCAATCTCCAACTTACTTAAAAAACTTAAGAATTCTCGCACATCTATAACTACCTTAGCTACCCCAATTACTTCGCCTTGGGCTCCCCTGATAGGAAGCGCAAAAGTTATAGATAACGAATTGCTCGATTCATCCAATTCTACATCACCAACAAAATCCTTACCCTTCCCATGAAAAAATGCATTCTGCCACCAAGCTTCGTCAGCTTGATAAAAATCACTAGTTTTCCCCGAAGCCCCAACTAATCCCCCAAATTTATCCGTAATAAATATCTCAGCAACATCTTTTTCTACTACATGTTTTCGTCTTAATTCAATACCCGCGGCATTCTCTAAATACTTTTTTACTAAAGGGCTGTCGCTAGCCGCCGGAATCCACTGGCTATCCATATCTGCCATAAACTTACCAATACTCACAGAATCCATATTTAAATAATGTAAATTACTGTTCTTAACCGCTTCTATCAGTTGTGGATCAGCAACAAATACCCGCAGAGAAATCAAGTCTTCATTAATTTTTCCACTAACTTCTTGGGCTAAAATATCCGCAGTCCTTTTAAAATCATCTTCAACCCTATTCTTTAATAAATTAAAACCAAAAGAATATCCCAAGATGACCCCAAAACATACAATCATAAAAAGCACGCAGTTAATAATTACCGCGATTTTCCTGGCAATCCCGCCTCTTAAACTAACCTTACCTTTCTTATAAGAAAATACCCCGATTAAAGCAAAAAAGCTCATTGACATAATCATAGCGCAAAGCATCCTAAAAAATTGCACGGGCAGATGAAAAAAGTTCGTAAAGTTAGGATAATTAATTACATTCGAAAATAGAAAACTGGCTTTAGGCACAACTAACCCAGATAAAACGCCATATACAATAAAAGAAGAAATAGCTGTGTAGACGCTAAAATAAACTATTCTAGGTAAAGATGCTTTATCAGTTCTCATAAAACAAATATATAAACTAAGGGCCGACAGAATTGTCCCGGGAAGACAAATAAAATACCTTGCTGCGATGCCTGCAATAAGAAAATCTCTGGTGTAAAGATAAACCAACAACCAAGAAAGTGAACAGACAACCCAAAGATATTTTAACCACTTAAGTTTGGGCTGGCAACGCAATATCAGGCGGCCGGAAAAAATAACTAAGAAAATATAAGAAACAGGTAGAAGAAAATTGCCCATAGCCTTCAACATCCCGAGATCAAAAGGCTCACCCCTTAAAATAAACATATCCACCCATTCATTAAGGCCGTGCAGCAAGGCAAATAATCCTAAAGCCCAGAGGTCATCGGCCAGGCCCAATAAATCATTGCGTTTAGGCATAATAAAAATAACTATACCCATAGCAATAAAGGCTAACCCGTAGAAAAAGAATGTAGTTATCACTTAATCTTCCCCTCGAGGCGCTGCCTCAACTCTTTCATTTCTTTCTCCAACTCTTCCATCTTTAACTCTCGATCAACCGCAAACCGGCTAAAGCGCTCCAGATCATGCATCTTTTCTTTTAATGCCTGTTCAGCGCGCTTACGATAACTAATATCACGAATATTACATTGAATTACCTTACGATTATTGACCATATAAACATTACTGACAAATTCCACGCTAATCTGACGCCCATCTTTAGTCCTAAAAGGTAAGTTTTCATAACGAATATACTCTTTATTCTGTAATTCTAAAAAAGCTTCTTTAGAAGCTACAATATCTTCAAATAAGCCCAGTTCCCAGAGCTCTTTTCCTAAAAGCTCATTCTTAGTATGGCCTAATAGCTCTAGTAAAAATGGATTAACCTCAGCAATCTTACCTGTATCTGCATTCAAGATTAAAATTCCATCTTTAGCTGCTTCAAATAGCCGGCGAAAACGCGTTTCTGAAATCTCTAGCGCCACAGTGCGCTCTTTTACCATCTGCTCAAGACGCTGGCGATACTTTTTTAAATCTTCTTCTTGAATCTTACGCTGGATATCTATTTTATCCAGAGAATGCGCATTCCACCAAATAATAGTAGTCACTATTACTATAGTTATCATAACCATAATCGATACGCCAAACTCGGCATCATAATAATGAAACACAGCTTCACCCTGTAATCTAACCCAAAACAATACACTCGGAATAATAATTACCGGCAAAAGAAGGCGCCTGAGCATCTGCCCGCCGACGTTATCGCTGATAACAACCCGCATCAGCCCGCGATTCGGATCCGCACAAAGAATACCTAAGACTAAGATATTTAACCCAATAGCAGTATTTAAAGCCATTGGAATATAGGAAGCAATGCCATAAAACTCTTCAACCCTATAAAAATACCCCAGAAAAGCAAATGCAGAAATTAAAAAAGACCCCAAAGTAGTAAATTCGCAAAAGCGATAGCCTTTGGGCGACTGAAATTTTAAAATTAAAAGAGAAATGCCTATCAATAAAAAGCCAATATTGGTATTCGGCGCCATACGGTTAATCGGGGTATACATTTTTAATTTATCGGCAAATAAAATTTGATCTATGCCAAAATCAAACCCTAAAAAACGCGCCGAATTAATCAAGGCAATGAAAAAAACCAAAAAAGCGCAAATTTTTGCAATTGTCTTAAAGGCGCCTTCAGAGCCATTCTTAGATACCCCATACGCCCATAAGGATATGCCGGAAAGAATAAAACAAACCGCAGTTAGCGGATTCATCGCCGTAATCGCAGGAATAATGCTCTTAAGGATGGTGATATCAAATACCCACCCCACTAACACAAAAAATCCCACAAACACAACATTAAGGCTTACTAATCGCGAAAATAATTTAAATGCCCTAATCCGGGCTTCTACTAACATAGATTAACCTTTGCCCCTAACTAAAGCCTCTAATTCTTTAATTTTATTCTCTAGCTCTTCCATTCTTAATTCCCTATCCACGGCAATATTACTAAAGCGCTCTAAATCCTGCATCCTTTCCCTTAATTCTTCCTCAGCCCGTATGCGCTGCTTAATTTCAAGATGTAAATCTTCATTGGCCTTAGAAAGCTCAGCAGTACGTACTTTAACGCGTAGTGCCAGCTCCGAACGCGCATCTTCTAATATCTGCTCGGCCCGCTTATATTCACTAACATCCCGAACTATCGCCTGTAATAAATTCTTACCACCTATTTTCATTCTTGTTAATAACACCGTTGCCGGGAAATTCTCTCCCTTATATCTTTTATGCGTCCATTCAAAAAAATTAGCCCCCTCTTGCATTGCTTTATTAATCATTTTTATGGCTTTTTCGCTGGATAATTGGCCATCTGGCTGATATTCTGGGGATACTTGCCAAGGGGCTAAAGAAATAAATTCTTTTTCATCTTTTAGCTTAAAAATATTTACTGTGGCGAGATTACCGCTAGTAAATCTCCAATCCGGAGGCTCCAAGGTCATAATGGCATCCGCGGAGTATTCATACAAAATCCTGTATTTCTCCTCGCTTTCCTTTAATTTATCAAGGATAGACTGTATCTGGCCATTCTCTGCCATTTTTTCTCCTTACGAAATAAAAAAACCCAAGGCCTGCTGTGTATAGACAGAAATTGGGGTTTTAAGTATTACGAAAAATGTTTCGCATATACCACCTTATATTTATATAGCTATTTAATTTATTATAATATACTCCCTCCTTACCTATATTGCAATAAATTTCGTGTGTCATTGACACATGCACTGTGTATTACTTTGCAGATTTAATAAGGAGAGGTAAGATGTCCCGGCCGACGAGCTCTCCGAGCGAGCCAAGGCGAGCGGATTTTTCGGAAAAGCTTAAAGAGCCATCAGGACGAATACCTGCCCCAGAAATAACTAGCGGTACTGCAAGAGCAGAATGCCTTCTCTTTTGACATAGAGTTGCATGATCTGAAGTTACGGCAATAATTGTATTTTTCATATCAAGCTTCGGTATAAGATTAGCAAAAAAATATTTATCTATTCTTTCAATAATTTCTTTTTTCTTATTGTAATCCCCATCATGGCCGGGCTCATCTGTGCCCTTAATATGAATATATAAAACATCAAACTTCTCAATATATTCAGCAATCAATTTTGCCCAAATTGGATAATCAACGTCAAGATGCCCCATCTCTTGCGGCATATCCACAATTTGTATTCCAGTTAAAAGAGCAATGCCTTTTTCCACCGGCATCTGCACAAAACAGCCGAATTTAAGCCCGAAGACTTCTGATATAGGCGGAAATTTGGGTAGGCTACTTCCCGCATCACGCGACAAAATTATATTCGCAGGTAATAGCCTTTCAGAAACTCTTTTTTTATTAATCGCGGATTCATTTAAAACTTTATTTGATTTTTGGGTAAACTCATTCAAGATTTCCGCCGCCGCTTTTGCCTCTGGCGAATCTTCGTATCCAGGCATGACTTTGGAATCTAAAACTAAATCCTCGAAATCTTCCTCAATAACCCCTAAAATCCCTTTTCTGCCGTAAGCCGGATCCGTATTCGTAATCCAACCGGAGAACTTTGAGCGAATACCTCTTATAATTAAAACGCCTCTATGGCCTACAGTAGACTTAAATTCAAATGTCCCGCTCGATAAAGTAATTTTAGAATTAATTTCCCGCTCTAAAGCCTTTGCTTGGTCCGCTTCAAGATTTCTTCCTACCCTACGGTCTAAAATTGTTTTGCCGTCTTCGGCAACAGTTGAAAAATTAACCCTTAAAGCTAAATCTCCCTCATTCACCGTAAGCCCCAAAGCAAAACATTCTAAAGGCCCGCGGCCGGTATAATATTTATTTATATCAAACCCAAGTAAACTAATAACGGAAATGTCGGATTCTGGAGCGATGTCTTTTGCGACAGGATAAATTATGCCGGTCTCACCCGTCTGGGCAAGCCGGTCCATAGTAGGGGTTAGAGCTGCTTCAAGAGGAGTTTTGTTACCAAGGGCGGAAATTGGCTCATCTGCTAAGCCATCAAGTATGATATATAGTATTTTTTTCGTCTTTTACCTCTTAACACTTAGAATAGCCGCAGGCATGGCACTTTACACAGCCTTCTTCATGACGCAGCGCTCCACCACAATCAGGGCAAACACCAACTATATCGCCAATATCAACAGAAGCTGCATCAATATCATCACTTGAAGAATGTTTCATTGGTAAAGGTGCTACTTCTAAGGCCGCAACTTTTACCTGACTTTGTATAAGCCTGCGCTCAACTACGCGCGCAATCGCATCGGCGCAGGAAAATATTCTTTGTCCTTTTTCCCAAGAAGGGCTTGGGCAGCGGATATTACGTAATTGCTCAATCATAGATTTTACTTCAATGCCAGATCGAAAGCCTAAAGATACTAAACGGCCAATTGCTTCCAATTGCGACGCAGCACAACCACCAGCCTTACCCATCTGGGTAAATAATTCAAATGGCCTGCCTTCTTCATCCACATTAATCGTAATATAAAGATTACCGCAGCCAGTCGAAACCTTTGTGGTTGTCCCGATAATTACTTCGGGACGCGGGCGGGGGGCTATTTCTTTCGCAACAGCTACATCTAAACTTACAACATCAGCCTTCTTCTCTTTCTTACCTATATTTAATACCTGCTCTTCACGGCTGCCATCGCGATAAATGGTAATTCCCTTACAATCTAAATCATAGGCTAATACATAAGCTTTGCGCACATCTTCAATGGTCGCGTCATGGCCAAAGTTAATCGTCTTAGAAGTTGCATTATGCACATATTTCTGGAATGCCGCCTGCATACGCACATGCCATTCTGGCGAAATATCATGCGCAGTAACAAAAACTTTTTTTACATCTTCAGGAATTCCTTCAATATCTTTTAACGAAGAGCTCTCGGCAATTTTTTCCATCAACTCACGGCTATAAAAACCTCTTTCCTTTGCCACTTCTTCAAATAAAGGATCGACCTCTACCAACTTATCATTATCCATAACATTGCGATAATAAACAATAGCAAATAAAGGCTCAATTCCCGAGGAACACGGCCCGGCAATAATACTAATTGTCCCGGTCGGGGCAATAGTAGTAAGCGTGGCATTACGCACCTTTGGGCTGTCCTTTTTATCGTAAATACTGCCTTTAAAAGTAGGAAATACACCTTTAGCCGCAGCCAATTCATGAGTTTTATTTTCAGCCTCGCTTAAAATAAAAGACATAACTTTTTCTGCCAAGGCTACCGCCTCTTCGCTGTCATAAGGAATACCTAAGCGCACCAAGAGGCTTGCCCAGCCCATAACCCCTAAGCCTATCTTTCTAGTAGCTTTAGTTGCCTTTTCAATTTGTGCAAAAGGAAATTTATTTACATCAATTAGATTATCCAAGAAATGCACTGCCAGGCGAGTAACCTCTTTTAACTCCTGCCAGTCAATTTCATAGCGGCTGCCAATTTTCTTACAAATCTGCGCCAGATTAATTGAACCTAAATCACAACTTTCATAAGGCAGGAGAATTTGTTCGCCACACGGATTAGTTGATTCATAAACCCCTAATTTCGGAGTGGGATTAAACTCGTTCATCCGGTCAATATAAATTATACCCGGCTCGCCGTTTTTATGTGCCTGTTTAACAATTAATTCAAAAACTTTTTTTGTATTAAGCCGTTGGACCGCCTTTTGCGTATGCGGATCAATTAAATCATAATCTTCTTCTTTCTCTAGCTTACGCATAAACTCATCAGTAATTGCTACTGAAATATTAAAATTGGTAATATGTTTATCATTTTCCTTACAAGTAATAAATTCCAAGATATCAGGATGGTCGACGCGTAAAATACCCATATTCGCGCCCCTCCTAGATCCACCCTGCTTTACCGCTTCAGTCGCCGCATCATAAACCTTCATGAAAGACACCGGGCCTGAAGCAACCCCGCCCGTAGAATTAACTACTGAATTTTTTGGGCGCAGGCGGGAGAAAGAAAATCCAGTTCCGCCCCCACTCTTGTGGATCATCGCCGTCATCTTTAACGACTCAAAAATAGATTCCATAGAATCTGCAATTGGTAAAACAAAACATGCACTTAGCTGCCCAAGGTCTTTTCCAGCGTTCATAAGGCACGGAGAGTTAGGCAGAAATTTTAACTCCGTCATTACCCTAAAGAAATCTTTCTCGAGCCTTTTGATTTCTGCATCAGACTTACCGTAATTTTTATCGGCTATAGCTATGGCAGAAGCCACGCGGTTAAATAAATCCTCCGGAGTTTCTACAACTTTACCTAATTCATCCTTAATCAAGTACCTGCGCTCCAAAACCTTTAAAGCATTTTCCGATAACTTCAATGCCATTTTTTCCTCCGTTTAAATTAATATATTGAAGACCCTTTTTGTCTCATAAGTATAGGTGAGGCAAATAAACCTGTCAAGAGAAAAATACTATATATAGTATTGTCTCGTCGCTAAGTATACCACAAATTGTGTTAAAAAACTTTTTCCAACTTCTCCTTATGCGGGGCTAAGCTGCTGGCAGGATTCTCTAACTACTAACTCCGTGGGTAAAGCCATACGTTTAGGTTTAACATCTTTATTCGCCATAATAAAATTTAAAAGCTTAACACTTTCCTCTGCCATCTTGATTAACGGCTGTCTGACAGTGGTTAAAGCGACCGGCCCATAAAGCCCCGAAGGATTATCATCAAATCCAACTACGGATAAATCCTTAGGAATTTTTTTGCCGGATTCAACCACTACCGCCATAACCTCTAAAGCCATAGCATCAGATGCCACAAATACTGCAGTCGGCCCATTAGACATTTTTAATATTTTTTCCGCGGCGGCTCGAGCCTGCCCACGCGAATAATCTGTTTTAAAGATATAGTTTTCGTTAAGCGCGATATTGTTTTTCTTTAGCGCCCTTTTATAGCCTTCAAAACGCTCCTGCGCGGCCTGGGTTATTAAATCGCCGCCGATATGCGCGATTTTTTTATGCCCTAGGCTAATTAAATAATTTACGGCTTCTTGGGCGCCGATAATATTATCAATATAAATACAGCTGACTTCTAAATCTTCAATATTATTATTTATGACGACACAAGGCGTACCTTTGCTTAACGCCTCTTCTAACTGGTGGCGGTTACCGATAATATCGGCAAAAATAATCCCGCCTACCCCGCGCAAGTTTAAGGTTGAACGCACATCAGTTATATGTAACAACAAATCTAGCTTTAACGCCTCGCAAAGTGTACCGATACCGCGGATTAATTCTAAAGCATAGAATGAATAGAATATCCCTTCATAACGCGGCATAACTAGGGCCACTTCATTGCTCTTACCCGTGGCTAAACGCTGCGCGAATACCGAAGGCTGAAATTTTAAATCTTTGATTACCTCTAAAACTCTCGCCTTATTTTTTTCTTTAACCGAACCTAATTTATTAATTACACGCGAAACAGTGGTAATCGAAACGCCTGCTAGGCGCGCCACATCTTCAATGGAAGCAACTTTATTCCCCGTAGAAATCTTTTTAATGCGCACCATTTATTACCTCACTGTATCGCCGGCTCTAATGGTTGAGGATTCCTTTTTAATATCGCAGGCAGAAATTTTCTTACGCACTTGGGTTACCTCAATAATAGCAATCGGCTTATCATCTCTATACACCTGGAACGTATCACCCATATTTATGCCTGCATCTTCACCTAAATCCATAATCACAAAATTACTATCTTTATTTACAGCTAAAACCTTGCCTTGGCCTTGTGTTTCTTCTAGAGTTTCCTGCGGGCGCACAACTATTGGCGCAAGCTCCACAGACTGTCTAGTCCCCGGAGGGATTGAGTCACTAGTAGAACGGCCGGATTTTACATCCACGCTCTCAATCTGCTTTTTTAAATTATCTACCTGTAAAAGATTATTCCTTAAAAGAGCGTCCATTGTCCTTACTTTGCTTTCTGAATCCAAACTATCTTTTTGTAAAGCCACTAATTTATGTTCCAAAGCAAGTTTACGATTATTCAACCTGTCTAATTGCCGTTTAAGAATTATATTTTCATTCTTAATTACATTTAGGGTACTTTGAATCTTGAATTTATCGTTTTTCTCCCGTACTAATTCCTGGGCGATACTATCCATTACTTTCTGGTTATACTCAAACTGCCGCTTAAAATCATCCCGATCGCGCGTCAAGCTATTCACCTCTAAAGTCAAAGCATTCTTATCTTTATTCAGCTGTTCACCATTAAGCTGCATGGTATTTAATTGATCCCTAAATTGATCACGGATAGTCCTTAATTGCATCTCGAGATCGCTTTTAGCTTTAAGTATACCTGCCCAATAGGCATCCTCGCCTCCGGCCACCGGCTCTCGGGTTTGCTGCTCTCGGGACTGCTCCTTCATTCTATTGCTTACAAATTGTAATTTATTATTCAAATCATTTTTCTCTTTGTCTAAGAAATCAAGCTTCTTTTGGACCTCATCTTTTTCTTGGGCAACTCTCGCTAAAGTATCACCGGCAGTTTTTAACTGCTCTTGCAGTTGACGATTATTATTCATCACCTCTTCAACTTTTTTATTCAGCGAAAGATTTTCCTTCTTAATCATATCCCTTTCGCGAGTAATCTCTTCCTTGGCATTATAAAGCATAAACGCCATTAAAAGGCTTATGACTAATATGCCTGCCAGGCCGATGATAATAAATTTTATCTTTTGCTCCACTACCCCTCCCCTTTAAAACCCTACAAGTGTGCAAATACTTTTTGTACTACCAGGCTAGCCGCGCCCACCGCCACGGCATTCTCTCTAAGTTGAGAATAGCCAAACTTCGTGCCGCTTACTGATTCTCTAAATGCCCACTCGTTTACTGTCTGCGTAAGCTTATTTAAAAACTCATCCCCAGCATCCTCTAAACCCCCGCCGATAATTACTTTTTGCGGATTCAATAAATTTACCAAAAACGCGGTCTTAATGCCGAGCCTCTGCGCCGCAGCTTCCAAAACTAAAAGCGCAATATTATTTTTCGCACGCGCGGCAATAAATACAGCTTTTAAATCTATATCTTCTAGCTGTGCCGAAGTTAATTTAACAAATTCTTTTTGGGCCTCTTTATTTTCTAGCAAGATTCTTTTTACTTCATTAACAATCCCTAAATCAGCTTCCCAGCGCTTCAAGAAACAATTCTGGGCTGGCTGACAATTAAAAAGCCCGTCATCTTTATAATTATAAATTGCGGTTTCTCCGGCGTAACCATTAGTCCCGGTATAAAGCTGGCCATTCATCATTATACCGCAGCCAACCCCGGAAAACATATAAATAATATTTTTATAATTATGATCAAGATCCAGCCAATGTTCACCGAAACAAGCGCAAGTAGCGTCATTCTCAATCAGCGTAGGTAAATTAAATTCTTTTTCGATTAAATCTTTTATCGGTAGATCAACCGATGTATAAGTATAATAATTATCTATTTTTTGCGGCCAATAAATTGAATTATCATTCTTATTGATCAGCCCGGCGATACCTATACCAATACCTTTAATATTAGTAATGTCATCTTTAGAGCGCCTAAGTATTTCCCGGATGATTTCTAGAAGAGATTCATTAACTTCTTTAACCGAAGCTTTGGGACGGGCGATTTGAGTTTTAGTAAGAATATTCCCTTTTAAATCTACGAGAACTCCCACCATGTTAGAGAGGTTTAATCCTACCCCGATTACTAAACCCATATGCGGATTTAAATCTAAAAGGACTGGACGCCTTCCACCTTCAGAAACATCCATCTCTTTCTCATAAACTAGCCTTTGCCGGATAAAGTCGTCGATATAATTAGAAATAGTGACTACATTAACCCCCATTTCCTTGGAAATATCTGGACGGCTAATCGGAGCGCGCTTCCTTAATATTTCCAGGATTTCGACATTACGCCGCTCTTTTTCACTAAAGATCTCTTTTTGTAAGTCTATGGAACGCATCTAGTTTTCTCTTTTTTATATTTTTGAACTAAATTACTTTATTTATACTACTAAAGCTAAAACAAGTCAAGCATAGATTTTATCTTCACGCATTTTCTTCTATACTTGAAACCTTATTTCTGCCTGCTTCTTTAGATTTATAAAGGGCGTCATCTGCCCTTTTGATAACGCTATCTACCGTATCCTCCGGTTTAAAAGTAGAAACCCCTAAGCTTGCAGTTACCTTATAGGTATTACCCTTTTCATCCTTGACCACGCAATCCTCAATATTCTTTCTTAGCTTCTCGGTAATCGCCATCGCGTCTGCTAAATTTACCCCTCTTAACAAAGCAATTTTTTCTTCGCCGCCGTAACGGGCGATTAAGTCAGAAGTACGCATCGATTTTTTAAGGGTTGCGGCAATTTCTTTTAGGACCAAGTCTCCGACCTGATGCCCATAAGTATCATTAAAATGTTTAAAGTGGTCTACATCGCTCATCACGATGGCAAATTTTCTATCGCGATCATGTTTAGCCAAAGTTATCTCGGTTTCTAGAAGCATCTTAAAATACCTAATATTATAAAGCCCAGTAAGCCCGTCGGTAACCGCAAGTTTAAAAAAGTTACTGCGTTCAATAGCAATACGAATAAAATTATATCCTTCGACACCCAAATAGCTCGAAAAAAATCCTAATATAGGAATAGAAAAATTAACTAAAATCCCCTGCTTAAAAAATAGGATCGCTACAGCAAAATATAATAAACCAAACATAAAAAAATACGCACTTTCCTTTACTGGTTTTTCCCCTCTAACTAATAACGCCGCCAAGAGAGCCAGTAGATACAGGGTTAGAATATCTACCCACCTAGGCACAATACGAATAAAATCCTTATTTACAATATTATTCACGACATTGGCAACTACGCCTAAACCGGGATATTGCGCCTGTATCGGTATCGGCTTTATGTCGTAAAGTCCGATCGCGGTTAACCCGACAATACACATACTACCCTTAATATCTTCGGGATTAAATATACTCTTATCTGGTGTGCGGCCCTGTTTTAAAGCCTGGTAAGATGCCAAAACATCTAAGAAGCTATAGTGCTTAAAAGTTCGCTCCCAGCGTCCTGCCCAATTTATAAATAAATCATACTTACCAATAACGGGAATTTTTACATCTGATTTTTCGCTGCTTAAAGTTATATAATCACGATTGACATCCTTTATCTCTAACCCCGCGTAATCCATCGCGGCCTTTAGCGCCATATGCGGAAATAATCCTTTTTCTGTTTTAAATAATAACGGCATGCGCCTGATGGTTCCGTCGGAATCAGGGTAAATATTAATCGCTCCGGTACCTTTTATATAAGCAGAAAAACGCGGCAGAGGAGAAAGTAAATCTTGAGTTAAAAAGTTCGGAGATTGAAATACAGAAGGTAGATAGACGTTAGCTTGCTTACTTTCCTTAAGCGCTTCTTCAAAAAGCGTATCGTCTTCTGGGGTTGAGCTTTCAGAAAAAACAATATCGAAATAAACCGATTTTGCCCCCAACCCATTTAAGGCACAAATAAGCGCCGCAGACCAACTTCTATTCCACGGCCAGCGGCCTATTTTTTTGATATCCGCATCCGTTATTTCTACAATGACGATTTTGGGATTACAAGCAGTCTTACCCCTTAGATCAAAAAGC
>Ga0209514_10004226_pt1 | contig 19566 bp, 20 predicted proteins | sample Subgrocontami58m_FD_187452 | JGI IMG/M metagenome (GOLD analysis project Ga0209514, IMG submission 187452) | Subsurface groundwater microbial communities from S. Glens Falls, New York, USA - GMW37 contaminated, 5.8 m (SPAdes) (version 3) | ecosystem: Environmental > Aquatic > Deep subsurface >...
ATAGTTGTTGGGGGAGGGGATACGGCGATGCGGGAGGCACAGCATCTAAGTAAGTTTGCGAAGTTAGTGACAGTAGTACACCGGGGGGAAAGTTTAAGGGCACAAGCTGCCCTGCAGGAGCTGGTTAAAGGAAAAGAAAATGTGGAATTTATATTTAATTCCATAGTGGAAGAGGTATTGGGGGAGGACAAAGTAAGCGGAGTGAAAATAAAAAATACTCTAAATGGTGAGATTAGCACCCTGGAGGCGGATGGGTTATTCCTGGCTATCGGTCATAAGCCCAATACGGACTTTTTAAAAGGAGAGCTTGATTTAGATGAAAAAGGTTATATTGTCATTACCGGTGAAACCAAGACTTCGGTTAAGGGAGTGTTTGTAGCCGGGGATGTGGCGGATTATTCTTACCGCCAGGCGGTTTCCGCTGCCGGGGCAGGGTGTAAGGCAGCCCTTGATGCCGAAGAATATTTAGGGAAACTGGAACTTCCCACGAACGGGAACGGAAAATAAATATTCGATATTCGGATTTATTTCTTGCTATAATATTCTCATATGCCGACAGATACAAGTACTGTAGAACTACAACCGGGTGTGGACAGTGAATTGCATACCCAGGATCTACATCAACAGGCAGTATCGAATTTAAATAAGGCGTTTGGTGTCGATATGAAACCTTCCCAGCTGGCTCCTGCTTCATCTCAAGTACCTAGTGTTGCCGGAAACATACCTGAAAACCCCAAAACTGAATTTGTGCCTGAGGAGTTTATTAAAACAAACACTAACCAGTCACCTGTCATGACCGAGCCAAGTAAGGGTTTTTTGGGCATAAAATTAGGCTTTTTAAGGAAGAAAAATCCCGGATCCCAGATTGAACCGGAGAAAAAGTAATGGAAGTTACATCAACTGCCGCAGCCACGCCTAACCCTTTAAGTTTTATAATCACTTTGCTTTTAATATTAGTGGCTGTTGCCGCTTTAGGGCTTGCGGCAATATTTTTAGGGAGGTACCTGATTTTATGGTATAGAAACCGCGACCGGGAGAAATATTCCCTGGAATCAGTGCTCCTTCAGGTGACTATCCCCCGGGATAATGAAATTAAGATTGAAGCGGCTGAACAGATGTTTTCTGCTCTTTATTCGGTAAAGAAAAACCCAGGTTTTTTAAAACTAAAACCACAGCCCCATATTTCTTTTGAGCTCGTGGCACTGCATGAATCAATTCGCTTTTTTATCTCGGTCCATAAATCCCTCCGTGACCTGGTAGAAAAACAGATCAACGGGGCATATCCTGATGCCAGTATTAAAGAGGTCCAAGAATATAATATCTTCACCGAAAACGGCCAGACCGCCTATGTCAGGTATAAACTGCGCAGTGCCGACCATTTCCCGATTAAAACCTATAAAGACTTACCCACAGACCCCATGTCATCTTTAACCTCTGCCCTTTCCAAGATGCAGCCGGAGGAGGGGGCGGTAGTGCAGCTGGTTTTATCCCCGGCCGACAATAAATGGAAAGATGCCGGTAAAAAATGGCTTAAAAAAGAAAAAGATCCAGGTAAACCCGATGCCCCAAAAGCTCCCCCGGATGCCAAGCAGCTTGAAGCGGTTGAAGGTAAGATCTCCAAACCCGGGTTTAATGTAGCTGTCAGGATTGTTACCTCCGCTGCCACCAAGGATGCCGCCAAGACCCATTTGGCCAATTTCAAGGCAGCTTTTGAACAATTCAATGGCCCTTACAACGGTTTTGCCGGGGCAAAAACCCGGTCCGAAAAGGGGTTTATGGTTGATTTTATCTACCGATTTATGCCCCGGTTTGCCCGGATGCCGGTTTTAACCGCCGATGAGATAGCTACTATTTACCATTTGCCGAATAAATCAGTAACCACCCCTCATATCGTCTGGCTGCCTTCCCGGGCTGCCCCTGCCTCGGAAAAAATCCCGACAGAAGGATTGTATCTTGGGAAATCCGTCTTCCGGGGGGTTGATCGGCCGGTATATATTGCCGACCAGGATAGGGAGAGGCATATGTATATTATCGGGCGGACCGGTACCGGTAAAACGACACTTCTTAAGACTTTGATGCTGCAGGATATTCTGGCAGGTAAGGGATTAGCTTTTATTGACCCCCATGGTGATGCAGCCGAGGAGATGCTTTCTTTAATTCCGCCGGAACGTGCCCAGGATGTAATTTACTTTGACCCGGGGGACACGGAGCGCCCCTTTGCCATGAATATGCTTGATGCCACAACTGAGGATGAAAAACATTTTGTGACTGCCAATATCTTAGGGTTAATGTATAAATTATTCGACCCAAACAAAACAGGTATTATTGGGCCCCGGTTTGAACACGGGGTCAGGAATGCCATGTTAACCGTTATGTCTGTTCCCGGCAACACCTTTGTGGAGGTGATGCGGGTGATGCAGGATCCGGAGTTTGTTAAAGAGCTCCTGCCGCATGTGACGGATCCTTTGGTCCGGCGTTACTGGACGGACCAGATTGCCCACACGGCGGATTTTCACAAGTCCGAGGTTTTGGATTATACAGTTTCCAAATTTGGCCGCTTCGTTACCAATAGAATGATGAGAAATATTATCGGACAAAGCAAATCTTCTTTTGATATGCGAAAAATTATGGATGAAGGAAAAATCTTAATCGTTAACCTCTCCAAAGGTCGGATGGGGGAGGAAAACTCAAACTTTCTAGGCCTTATTTTAGTGCCCAGGATTTTAGCGGCGGCTATGAGCAGGGCAAATATCCCGGAAGAGGAGAGACGCCCTTTTTACCTGTATGTTGATGAGTTTCAAAACTTTGCCACAGACACTTTTGCTACTATTCTTTCTGAGGCAAGAAAATATAAGCTTGACCTGATTGTGGCCAACCAATTTATCGGTCAGATGTCGGATGACATTAAAAACGCAATTTTTGGAAATGTGGGTACTATTATGTCTTACCGGGTTGGGGTAACTGATGCTAATTTTCTGCAGCATGAGTTTGCACCGACCTTTTCCGAGCAGGATTTGGTAAATATCGAGGCTTGGCATGTTTACGTTAAGACCCAGGTCAAGGGTGAGCCGGTGCCTCCGTTTTCTATGAAGGTCAGTGTGGATCTTAATGCCTGGAATGCGATGAGAAAACCAGAGATTGCCCATGCCATCAAAGAGCTTTCAAGGCTAACCTATGGGCGGGATTTAGCGGAGGTAGAACGGGATATTACTACAAGGGCAAAACTGTAGGATGGAAAATTTAAGCAGGGGGTTTTATATACTGGCGTTTGTTTTTCTTATTCTGGGGCTTATTACAAACCTCTATCCTAATTTGCCGAAATTGCCGGGGGATATTAATATTGATAGGCCGGGGTTAAAAATTTATATCCCGGTTGTTTCATCTATCATAGCCTCAGTTCTTCTTACCCTAATCCTTAACTCATTAAGAAAATAAGCTCGAGAATAACCTTAAAATGTGCTAAAATACGGTTGCAAGTAGAGGCCCGTCGTATAACGGTTAATACCTGATTCTTATACAGTCAAGACGAGGGTTCGACTCCTTCCGGGCCTACAAGGGGGTGATAAATTTGGATCCGATTGGTAAAGTTATACACTACTACGATCATCTCAGTGTGGCGATTATTGATCTTGAAAAGGGTGGGTTAAAGGTTGGGGAAAAGATTAAATTCCAGCATGGTGAGGATGAGTTTACTCAGGAAATAGATTCTCTGCAGGTTGACCATAAACAGGTGGACGAAGTCAAAGCAGGGGACTCTTTTGGGATAAAGGTTGATAAGCCAACAAAAGTAGGAACTTTAGTTTACGCAATCTGAAGTTTAGAGCTCTTCTAATTTTATCTTGTCTTCAGAAGTTCTAGCTGGGATATGCTGTAAATACTTTTCGGTAGTGGAAACCCTTTTGTGGCCTGCCAGCTTGGAAACTACTACTAAAGATAATCCTGACTGAAGCTGGTGGGCAACCCAAGTGTGCCTTAAATCATTTACTTTTGCCCCTTTAATACCGGCCAGCCTGAAATATCTATCAATAGCTGTTCTGATGTTTCTAACAAGAAGAGGTCTGCCGGTTTTAGTAACAAATAAAGCCTTGCTTTGGGTTTTAGGCCTTATCTCCAGATATTTTTTTATTGATTCAACGACAGGTTTAGTAAGAGGGATGGTTCTTTCGACTGTTCCTTCCTGAGGGCGTATATAAACGGTCGGGTTACCGTTGTCAAAGGTTATATCATCAACTGAAATTTTAGCCAATTCTCCTATTCTCACGCCTGCCTGAAGCAGAAGTTCAATAACGGCAGACATTCTTATGTCGCCCCTGGCTGCATCCCGAAGTGCACGGTATTCCATTTTAGATAAAATTCTGGGGGGTTTGGTCTCAAAAGAGGGATGCACAAGGCCGGTTGCCGGGTCATTTTGTATTAAACCTGAAGATTTTAGAAACTTAAAAAAGGTTTTAGTTGAATTTGTTTTACGGGAAATTGATTTGGCTGTGTAGCTTTCCTTGGCTAATTTTTGCATGAAGGAATTAAGGCTTTCTGTGGTAGCTTGGGAAGGATCGGTGACATTTTCCTTAGAGAGAAAGTCCACCAGTTGCTCAATATCTTTACTGTAGGCTAAGATAGTAGCAGAGGAGCGGCTGCGTCCCTGCAGGTGCCCTATAAATTGCTGCCTTGCGTCAGTTAAAGTAATCATTATGAGCACAATCATACCACACTACAGGCTCAATGTAAAGAGGGGGAAATATGATTAAAAAAATATTATTAATATTAGGTTTTATACTTGCTGCAGTAATAATTTACAGTTTTGGAAAGCAAATTTATAGCTCTTTGGAAGCAGGAAAAAGGCTGGATACGGAGGCGGAAAAACTAACCTTTTTACAACGAAGAAATGAAGATTTAAAAAAGAGTCTCTCTGAGGTAGGATCACTTCAATTTATAGAGGCTCAGGCTAGGGATAAATTAAGCTTAGCCAGGCCGGGGGAGGTAGTTATGGTTATCCCTCAAAGTGAGATTGATAAAGTTTTAGGAGCACAAAAAGAGGTAGAAAAGGTAGTTTTACCTTACTGGCAGGGATGGCTGAAGTTATTTGTTAAGTAATTTTAGTTGCGGGGGCTGGAGCAAATCAGCGCGAAGTTGTATAATGACTCCGCGGGGTAGAGCAGTGGTAGCTCGTGAGGCTCATAATCTCAAGGTCATGGGTTCGAATCCCATCCCCGCAACTAAATTTGATTCCTCTTATCTTACCTGTTAAAATTCGCAGCAATTGTAAGAAATATCTTAGGCGCTCGCTTTAGCCGCGTCTTTGATGTTACTTATAAGATTTGCACCTTGGACAATTTGCTGTTTAAGACCTCCGGAAGGACTTGAAATCTTAAGGAGTTGGAATGAAAGAGTTAATCTTAGCAGGGATTTTGGCGCTGGCCGTTTTGGCTTTAGCTTCAATCCCAACAATGGCCTCTGAACCCATCCTTCAGCCGCCCGGGGTAGATATCCAAAGCGAAGCTGTTTATGGGAACAGACCGATAACAATCACTGTCTCAGTGGTTAACCCTTTCTCTGAACCGGTCACCTTTACATCGAGAGTTGGATTGGGAGGGCCGGCCTGGGGAGGGGAAAGTCTCACCGGTTTTATACCGGGCCCCTACACTTTGATGAGAAACATTGAAAGCGACTCTTCCGGGTGGTGGATTTTTAATATAGAAGGGTGGATGGAACCTGGTTCCACAACTCCTTTTACCTTCACTACCACAACAGGGAAGAGCTTGGGAGTGTTCCCGGTCGTTTCCGCTTCATATCAGATGAAGGGACAAAGTTCATCCGTTGTTACCCGGACTATCCGCCTTACAGAAGGGACAGGTTCGGTTACCGGCAGGATGGATGTAGGAAACGGCTTGTGGAGACCAGGAGAGTCAAGGGATCTTACCTTGATTATGGAAGCTCCGGTTTTAACCCAATTCCAGGGAAGATGGCCTTTCACTTCAACCTGCGGTATAACAGGGCTGCCTGAGGGATTTTTTGGGTGGCATGAAGTAACTTACCAATGGATGAGATGGCACGTAACCCTTCCAGCAGATGCCAGGCCAGGGCTTTGCACTATCAGTGGGGCGTTTACTGCCTGGACAGGCGTTTGGGAACTCAATCAGATTCATTACATCTTTGAGGTTCCCTACCGTTATCAACAATTTTTCCCATTAATTAACAGCAAATGACAAGGCCTTGCCCCGTCCTGTTTAAAAGCAGGGCGGGGCCATTACTTCTTACAAGATCGTTTCATTTTTTTAACTTCTATCTTAAACCCGGGTTGTAACCTTGAAAACATGAAATTTAAAGCCTTAGGTCCGGCCCTTCTTGTTATGACTTTCTTTACTGTTTTAATTTTACTTCTGGCTTCCGGTGGGTTAATTCTAGCCAGGGGAGAGGATGACAGCGGGCCGGATGATTCTGCCGGCCAGAGTCAGAATTCTTCCTCCGGAAGTCCCTCGGGATCTTCCGGTTCTGCCGATGATAATTCCAGTTCTTCTTCCGGATCCTCAGAGAATGAGATCAGGCGTGAACCTGAGCTTCGCCGGGAGCCGGAAATAAGGGGAGGTGAATTTGAACTGCGGGGAAGGGAAAATGAAGCGGAAGATATGTCAGAGGTTAGGCATATGGGGTTCCATATCATAAACGGGGTATTGCAGGTTGAAACAGAAGATTTTTCAGGTAACAAGATTTCCACCAACCAAAATCAGGGAGTTACGGTTAACCTTTCCGGAAACGGGAAGGAGGAGAAAATTGAAGTGGAAGCTGAGGATGACCACTTCAGGATTAGGTCAAATGACCAGACAGCCTCCTTAAACTTTCCTCTCCTAGTTGACCAGGAAAACGGCCTGATTTTTGTGGAAACAGGCCAGGGCTTAAAAGAGATTAGGGTTTTACCTGACCAGGCGGCCCAGATTGCCCGGGAAAGAGGGATAATTTCCAGGGTGGAAAACATGGAATTTGAGCTGGAAGATCAAGCTGGAGCAGAAGGGAATTTGGTTATTGTAGTGAAAGGGCATAAAGAGGGAAGTATTTTAAGCATTATTCCGGTCAGCGAAAGTGTACAGGTTTTAATAGGCTCTATGAACGGGGAAATATTAAAAGTAAACCAGCCCTGGTGGGTAAATATCCTGTCTTCATTAATCCGTTAGAGAAATTTTCAGCTCATAGTTTGACTTTATTTTTTTAAAATTTATAATAGCTTCATGCAAAGCACGGAGAGGGAAATTGAATTAAGTTGTTATGACACTTGCGCCTTGATTTCGACCAAGGGGGCTATGGTAAAAGAATTTTCAATTGGCGGAAAAGATATATTTTATCCGGATCGCGTACTTGATATTAACGGAGCAAAAAAAAGACGGGGAGGTATGCCTTTACTTTTCCCTTTTGCCGGTCCCCCTCCAAAGGAGGGGCCGCTTTCCAACTTACCCCAGCACGGTTTTGCCCGGGATTTAAACTGGATTGTACAGGCGATAGACCGAAAAGACCCTTGTTCTGTTAGCCTGGTTTTGCAGTCAGATGAAGAAACAGAAAGGTTCTACCCTGAAAAGTTCAAACTTGAAGCCGGGATTAGTATTGGGGATGGAAGTTTGACTTATCTTTTAACCTTGACAAACCAGTCAAGAAAATCCATGACAGTTGCCCCGGGTTTTCATCCTTATTTTGCTGTACCGGGAGGGGACAGGGGTAATATAACAACCAATATACCAACACTGAACGCAGGTAGTTTTAACTGGGCTGAGGGCGAAATATTTGACCGAAGCCACCCCAGCCGCCCTAAAAGAATCAAATTAAATATACCCGGTCAATTGGCTTTATGGGTTGATAGTTCCTCCCAATTTAAAAAGTATATGGTCTGGTCTGATAGTGAGGATTATGCCTGTTTTGAGCCGTGGGTAGGGGGAGTTGATGCTGTTAGTGACCCGGAAGTAGGGAAATTAATTGAATATAGTATGAACTTCTGGGTACATATAGAGCGTCAGAAATCCAGTTAAACTTACATTTTCCCTTCTAATCTGGTAAAATTGAGCCTGTCAGGCAGGGTAGCTCAGTGGTAGAGCACAAGATTCATATCCTTGCGGTCGTGGGTTCGAATCCCACCCCTGCTACTAATTTACTATCGCATTTTTTATCCCTGGGTGATATATTAATCTCAAATGAAAAGAGTTTTTTCAGGGATTCAGCCTTCAGGTAATTTACATATCGGTAATTATTTAGGAGCAATTAAAAACTGGGTTGCTTCCCAGGAAAGTTACGAGAACGTTTTTTGTATTGTGGACCTGCATGCTATCACCGTTCCCCAGGATCCGAAGGAGTTAAAAATCAAGATCCGCGAGCTGGCAGGAATTCTTCTGGCGGGAGGTATTGACCCGGAGAAATCAGCCTTGTTTGTGCAGTCGGATATTAGTGCCCATACTGAACTTGCCTGGATTCTCAATTGTTTTACTCCGATGGGGTGGATGGAGAAGATGACTCAATTTAAGGAAAAATCAGGGGAGGGGAGGGAAAGGGCCTCTGTCGGCCTTTTTGATTATCCGGCGCTGATGGCGGCTGATATTTTACTGTACGAAACAGATGCAGTCCCGGTGGGTCAGGATCAAAAGCAGCATGTTGAGCTGACGCGCAATGTGGCGCAAAGGTTCAACTCTATTTATGGAGACACTTTTAAGCTGCCGGAGCCGGTAATACCAGAAGCCGGAGCTAAAATCATGGGGTTGGATGACCCGACCAAAAAGATGAGTAAAAGCGACGGGAAACCCGGTCATGCCATTTTTCTCTTAGACAGCCCGGATGAAATCCGCGGCAAGATCATGCGGGCCACAACAGATTCTTCCCGGGAAATCATTTTTGATGAGGAGAGGCCGGGAATTTATAACCTTCTAGAAATTTATGAGCTTTTCTCCGGAATGAGTAAAAGGGATATTGAGTCTAAGTTTGCCGGATACAGCTATAGTGACTTTAAAGAGGAGCTTGCAGAAGCGGTTATTAAAGGGCTTAAACCTCTACAGGATAGATACAAGGAGATGACAGAAAATCCGGAAACTCTGGATAAATTATTAAAAGAAGGGGCTGAAAAAGCAAGACCGTTAGCGGAAAAAACTTTGGCCAGAGTAAAAGAGAAAATAGGGTTAGGCAGTGTATGATCTCCTTTGAGGAATTTTCCAAAATTGAACTAAAAGTCGGGACTGTGGTTTCTGCTGAAGAGGTGGAAGAATCAGAAAAATTAATCAAACTCCAGGTAGATTTAGGGGAAGAAGAACCCCGTCAGGTACTGGCCGGAATTAAGAAATGGTATAAGCCTGAAGACCTGGTGGGTAAGCAGGTGGTAGTGGTAGCTAACCTTGAGCCTAGACAACTGATGGGGTTAGAATCACAAGGTATGATACTGGCAGTAGAGGGAAAAGACGGCTTAGCCTTAATCCAACCTTCCCAGGAAGTAAATCCCGGCACAAGTGTGGGCTAGCTTGTAGTAATTTGAGCCTGTCTATGCTAAAATGCTCCTGCGCTTATCCATATGGCAAACGGTAAAAGAAAACAAAAATCCTCCAGATTGCTTAATATTGGCAAAGGTTTAGCAGTATATATTTTAGTAGGTGTAGCTGCTTTAATTTTCTTCGTGAATTTCTCCGAACGGGATGGGCAAAGCGATAAAATCCCAATTTCCCAGGTTGTAACAGATGTCCGCGATAACAAGGTAGAAAAATTAACACTTGAAGACAGCAAGATAACCGTAAAATATAAAGACAGCGATAAAACCACAGTTGCCCATAAAGAATCAGGTGAGTCAATTTACCAGATCTTGGAAAACTCCGGAATTGATCCTAAAACTTTTCCGGTGATTGATGTTAAGGATACCTCGCTGTCTCAGGCCTGGATCGGTATTTTAGGCACTGTTTTGCCGATTGCTTTAATGGTCGGTTTTTTCTTTCTAATCTTCAGGCAGGCAAAGGATGCCGGCCAGTCCATATTTTCTTTCGGCCAATCCCGCGCCAAGGTCTTTTCTAAGGATGCACCTCAGGTTAAGTTTGCCGATGTTGCAGGGGTTTGGGAGGCTAAAAAAGAACTTGAAGAGGTAGTGGACTTTTTAAAAAGCCCGCAAAAGTATAAAGAGATCGGCGCCAGAACCCCCAAAGGCGTACTTTTAGTTGGCCCTCCCGGTTGCGGAAAAACCCTGCTTTCGCGGGCTGTTGCCGGTGAGGCCGGAGTGCCGTTTTTCTCTATCGCAGGCTCGGAGTTTATGGAGATGCTGGTAGGTGTTGGGGCAGCCCGTGTCCGTGATATGTTCGCCCAGGCTAAAAAAGGGGCACCGGCCATTATTTTTATTGATGAAATTGAATCAATCGGCAGGGCTCGGGGTTTTGGCATGTCCGGAGGGCATGATGAGCGGGAACAAACTCTAAACCAGATTTTGGTAGAGATGGACGGCTTTGCCCCCAATGAACAGGTTGTGGTGATCGGGGCTACCAACAGGCCGGACCTTTTGGACCCGGCTTTGGTCCGTCCCGGGCGTTTTGACAGAAGGGTAGTTTTAGGACTTCCTGATTTGGAAGAGAGAAAATCTATAATCCAGCTTCATATGAAAGGGAAGCCTTTTACTAAGGATGTGGATACAGAAAGGTTGGCCAGGCGGACAGTCGGGTTTTCGGGGGCAGATTTAGCCAATATGTTGAATGAGTCAGCTATTTTAGCAGCCCGGGAGGGCAGAAAAGCCATTGAACCTAAAGACTTAGAAGAGGCGGCGACAAAGGTAAAACTTGGGCCACAAAGAAAAAGAATGCAGACGGAAGATGATAGAAAGTTGGCGGCATACCATGAGGCAGGTCATGCCGTAGTGGGACATATGCTTCCGCAAATTGATCCGGTGCACCGAATTACAATTGTGGCAAGAGGTATGACCGGGGGTCATACTATGTTTCCGCCGACCGAGGATAGGTCTAACGAGCGAAAATCAAGGCTGATTGAGCAAATAGCTACAGCGTTAGGCGGCAGGGCGGCAGAGCAGATGGTTTTTAATGACCTGTCTACCGGAGCTTCATCCGACCTTGAAGTAGCTACAGGGATTGCCAAAGAGATGGTTACCGAATACGGGATGTCGGACTTGGGGCCGGTTAATATTAAACCCCAGGCAGTCTTCGGACTTTGGTCCCGGGGGTCGGAAGAGGGGGGATCGATCTCTGAAACTATGATGACCAAGGTGGACGGTGAGGTAAAAAAGATTTTAGATACTGCCAACAAACAGGCAATGGATATTTTGAAGAAGAATAGGGTTAAGTTGGATAAGGTGGCTAAGGCACTTTTAGAAAAAGAGACTCTGGACACTGAAGAGTTTGAAAAACTTATCGGTAAGAAAAAGGTTTCTTAAATTTATCTTTCAAAGCGAACTAAAAGGGTAAGTATCTGTTAAAATTCAACCATGAAGAGACTGGTTCTTGTGGACGGCAATGCTCTACTACACAGGGCGTATCATGCTACGCCCCCTTTATCTACTTCCAAAGGAGAACTGGTCAACGCTGTTTATGGTTTTACCTCTATGCTTTTGCGCTCCTTGGAGGAGCTTAAACCGGATTATATAGCCGTAGCCTGGGATATGAAGGCTCCCACCTTCCGCCACACGGAATTTGCAGGCTACAAGGCCAAAAGAAAGCCAATGGAGGACGGTTTGGCCGGGCAGTATAAACACGTTGAGCAGGTTTTACATGCTTTTAACATCCCGGAATTTAAACTACCCGGGTTTGAGGCGGATGACTTGGTCGGGGCTTTGGCAATGCAGGCTGTAAAAAAAGAAAAAGCATTAGAAGTGATCATTGTGACAGGGGATCGAGATATAACCCAGCTGATAGAAAAAAGGGTTAAAGTGTTGCTTCCCAAAAAAACCCTGGCTGATGTGGGCCTTTACGGGGAAGAGGAATTTGCCGCCCGTTACGGTTTTGAACCTAAGCAGCTTGTAGATTTTAAAGCTTTGGCGGGGGATGCTTCCGATAACATCCCGGGAGTGCCGGGGGTAGGGGAGGTTTCAGCTACAAACTTAATCCAAAAATATGGCCCTGTAGAAAAAGTTTATAAGCATCTGGATGAGCTTCCCGAAAGGTTGAGGAAACTTTTAGAAGAGGGAAAAGAGAGTGCCGAGATGAGTAAAAGGTTGGCTACAATTGACACTAAAGCCCCTATTAAGCTGGATCTTTTAGCCTGCCGGGTACACGATTTTAACCGTGATGAGGTAGTAAAGATCTTTAAAGAGCTGGAATTTAGAAGTTTGATTCCTAGGATACCAGGACCTAATAATGTCATTTTAGGGAGGAGTGAGGCGACGACTCCAGAATCAAAGAAAGATTCCGGACAAGCCGGAATGACACAGCAAAGTACTACAGACTTAGACCACGAAGTAGAGCCCATATTAAAAAAAATGTCTGAGGTCGGGGTTTTAGTGGATTTGAAGTTTTTAGATAAGTTTGGTACTAACCTAAAAGGCCGATTAAATAGCCTAGAACAAGAAATTTATGCATTTATAGGTCATCAGATAAATCTGAACAGTCCAAAGCAGCTTTCAGAAGTGCTCTTTGATGAACTTCATCTGCCGGTTATTAAGAAAACTAAAACCGGCCGCTCAACAGATGAGGGGACACTTCGCGAGCTTACTGATGCCCATCCCATTATTCCTTTGATGCTTCAGTATAGACAACTGTTTAAGCTGATTTCAACCTATGTTGATGCGCTGCCAAAAGCAGTAAAAGAGGATGGCCGGATCCATTCCACTTTTAATGTTGAAGGGGCTGCTACCGGCAGAATTTCCTCCCAAAACCCTAATTTGCAGAATATCCCCATTAAGGGTGAGCTGGGATCGGAAATCAGGAAATCTTTTGTTGCGCCAAAAGGGAAGGTCCTTTTAGCGGCTGATTATTCCCAAATTGAGCTTCGGATAATGGCCCACATCGCTAATGACCCGGGGCTTCAGGTTGCCTTTTTACAGGGTGAGGATATCCACTCTGCTACAGCTGCCAAGATTTTTGGAATCCCTGTAGATCAGGTAGATAAAGAGCAAAGAATGGTCGGAAAAACTATGAATTTTGCTACCCTTTATGGCCAGGGTGCACATGCTCTGTCCAAGCAGCTGGGGATAGATTATAAAACAGCCCAGGCCTATATTACCGGCTATTTTGCCCAGTTTCCGAATGTAAAAAAGTGGATGGAGGAGGTGCTGCAAAAAGCAAGGTTGGATGGGTATGTGGAAACTTTATGGGGGAGGAAAAGGTATATCCCTGAGCTTTCAGCCGGGAATCGGATGATGATGGCCTTTGGGGAGAGGGCGGCAGTCAACCATCCCATTCAGGGATCAGCTGCGGATATGATTAAAAAGGCGATGGTGGAAATAAATAAGGGTTCTAGGGTAAAGGGTGAAGGGTGCAGAATGATTTTGCAGGTACATGATGAGCTTTTATTTGAGTGCGATCCTAAAGAGGTTGAGTCTGCAGCTAAAATGGTCAAAGAAAAGATGGAAAATGCGCTGAAACTGTCCGTTCCGGTAATAGCTGAAGTAAAAGTAGGCCCCAACTGGGGGGAGATGACTCCCTTAACAGCCTAAACAACGAGCTTTTTAACTTCGCGCATTTCTTTTTCATATTTAGTGAACCCGGTTTTATCCAGAATCCAAAAGATCAACCCCAGGGCGGGGTAGAGTAAAACAGACAATATCGACTGGCCGAATTTTAAAGTCAGGAAGAAAAGGGCAGTTAAAACAACCGGTAAAAATTGTATTTGTGGTTGGATTAGGGTATTAATCTGTCTTTTAACCTCGTTTTTGATAAGTGCTTGTTGAGGATTTTGAGGAGTTTTTGAGGTTTGAGGGGAAAGCTCGTCTAAAACGCTTGGGTCCAGGCCGTATTGTTTTAGAAGGGCCGGATTTTGCCGCAGCATCTGTAGTTGTTCCGGGGGAATTTGAGTTTGGCTCTTCTGGGCTTGAGGTTGACCCTCTGTGAAGTTAGAAATACTCATGGTAATCACAGGGTCAATTACAGAATCCGGTATCTGGAACCCTTCTTTTTTAAGCGCTGCTCCTGATGAAAGGTAAAAAACTACTGAGAAGGTCATAAGTAAAAATAAAGAAAGTGTCTTTACTGAAGGAATTAAAAGCTCGGAAACTTTAAAATCGATATAGGAAGAAAGCTTCCTGCTCAGGGTAAAAAATACTAAGGTAAAAGAAATAATTGAGCCGAAAAAGATTACTAAGCTAATCGGTGGGGGAATAAAAATAAAGGTCAGTGTTGAGCCTAAAAAGGCTGCTGGTAAAACTATTTTTAAGTTCTGTGCCAGGGCAGATAAAACCGCAAAAAAAAGGCCGACAATAAGAAATAAGAGGACAAAGATAACCATTTGACCTAAAACCTCGGGGTTAAAAGAAAAAATGAGATAAATATCCTCCAGGAAAATGCTTAAGTAGCTGTAGAGCGCACCTAGGCTTAATAAAAAAGGAATAGTAAATGCTAATTTCTTAACGGTAGGCACTCAAGTAATTGTAGCATGTTAAAAGCAATTATTTCTCCATTAAGGCATCTACAAAACCGCGCTTTTTTCTATCAATAACTTCTTTGGGCCAGACATACTTTCTGGCAATCTCTTTTAAAGGCATTTTCCCGGTGGTAAAAGAAGCCCGTTCGCTTACGGGGATGTGGGAGATATAATCAACCAATTTTTTTTGAAGGTAGGGAAAAAGAAGCTGAATCCCAAAATGATGGGCGGTTGACTCCAAGGGTGTAAGATGTTCAGGCTCCAATTCTCTCCAGAATTTTCTAAATATTTCTTCTTGTCTTTCTTTCCCCTCTGTCGCGGACTGTCTATGCAACCAATATCCTCCCATAAGTTCATCTATTCCGTCATGAACAATTACACTTCTGGCTTTCGTCTTAGCAATTTTGCGATATACTGCCCAGACATTTATATCAGCTCTTTTGATCATTGTTTCTGTTTGGGGTGAGTTGCCATAAAAGTCGGTAAATTCTTGGATAATTTCTTCCTTATCCTTTGATTCAACGATAATTTCGTGATGGGTGGTGTTAAAAAGCTTGGAAACTTCTTGAGCAAATTGAACATCAGGGTGTCTTCTGCCTCCTCCCGCAGTAAATGTGTGGATTTCAGTGTCAGACGGGCAAAGTTCGGCAATAATTGCCAGACATAAAGAAGAGTCAACTCCACCGGAGAGGGTTGTGTATATTATTCCATCGTTGTCTTTGAGAGCTTGGATGGTAACTGCCTCTATTGATTCCCGGAAGATGTCTTCCAATTCTTCCAGGTTCCAGAGTTTTTCCGAGTCTACTACAGGGAGCTTGACCACCTCACGCCAACCATTTAATTTAAGTTCCGGCTCACCGTTAATTCCTTCAATTACTGATTTCTCCGACATTTTAAGTCACAACACAATATTCTTTATTATCTATTTCAACTTCAAGAATTGAGAAATTGTTGTTTGCATGGTCAAAGAGGGTTTGAGGGGCTTTTCGATCTAAGATGTGGTAAAGCTTGTTTTTTAAAAAGAGATGATCCACAGAAAACTTCTCTCCCTGCATGTCTGGTTTAGAAAAGAGGAAGCAGTGGTGTAATTCATGGATCACTTCATTGCTGTCTTCAAGGTGGTGCATATGATGTATAAGATAAAGCCTCTCCTGTTCTACTTCTGTTAATAGGTTCTTGTGCTGCATAAAACCCTCTTGTGTGCCTATTATACCTTGTATGAATAAATATCACCAGGAAGTTTTAGAGGTTTTACCAAAAATAGCCATCAGGGAAGTTTCAAATAAACTCAAAACAGGTAAAAAATAACTAATCTCCGATGATACTTAAATCCTGAGTGGAGCCATTTCTCTTGGCTTTTAGCTTGGAAGCATCTAATTCTCTTGTTAATTCTTCCTTAGCTTCTTCCACACCTTTTTCCACTGCTTTTCTAAATTCTTCGTCAGTTAAGGGTTGGTAGAGGTTTGGATTTTTTTCTGGTCCCATATAATCACCTCCTTGGGGGAATATTAAATCAAGTTTCCGAAAGATGCAAGGAATTTTGGTACAATCTAAGGCATGAGGGTTGCAATTGTTCACGATTACTTAAAGGAGTATGGGGGTGCGGAGAGGGTAGTGGAAGCTTTGCATGGGATTTTTCCGGAGGCACCTATATACACTGCCTACTTTGACCTAAAGGGGCTTGGACCACATGCAATGCGCCTGAAAAACTGGGATATCCGAACCTCCTGGTTGCAGAAGATGCCGGGGGCTGGAACTTTACTTTCACCTCTAAGAATCTTTGCGCCGAAGATTTTTGAAAGTTTTGACCTCTCGGAATATGATGTGGTGATTTCCTCTTCGGCTATTTATTATGCCCAAGCAGTCAAAACTAAACCTTCTACACTGCATATTGCTTACATCCACACACCACCTCGGTATTTATACAACCTGGCGACCTCTTTTAACTACAAAAAAAGGTGGTGGACAAGGATAGGGGCTGCGGTTGCCAACCATGTGTTGAGGATAATTGATTTTGAAATTAACCAAAAACCGGATATTTTAGTGGCAAATTCGGAGAATGTACAAGCCCGGATTAAAAAGTTTTATAGAAGAGAAGCGGTAGTTATTTATCCACCAGTAGAAGTCGACAGTCGACAGACAACAGATAACAGACAAAAAAAGGATTATTATTTGTCTTTGTCCAGGCTTTGGAAGGGGAAAGGGGTTGATATTGCCGTTAAAGCCTGTACAAAGCTTGATTTACCCTTAAAAGTTGTAGGATCTGGCCCCGAGAGGGGAAGCTTAAAAAAAGAAGCTGGAAAACACATTGAATTTCTGGGACACGTCTCAGATGAGGAAAGAATAAAACTTTACTCAGAGGCAAAAGCTTTGATCGTGGCCTCTGAAGATGAGGATTTCGGGATAACCGTGGTGGAAGCCCAAGCCTTAGGGACGCCTGTAATAGCCTTAAAATCCGGAGGTTATCTGGAAACTGTAGTAGAAGGTAAAACCGGGGAGTTTTTTGAGAAAGGGGATAGTGACCAGGTCACAGTGGACAGTTTAATCAAAGTTTTAGAGAAGTTTGATCCTAAAAAATATGATGCTGAAGATTGCATAAATCAGGCAGAAAAATTCTCAGAGAAGGTCTTCAGGGAGAATATATTAGAATTAATCCAGAAGTTTAAGAAATAGTAAAATTATATTATGCCGGAGTTGCCAGAAGTAGAAATAATTAGATTAGGTTTACAGGATAAAATAGTCGGGTTGAAGATTACGGATGTTGAAATCCGGCTTCCAAAGATTTTCCAGGGAGACGTAAAAGATATTATAGGCTCCAAAGTCCTAAACCTTCGAAGACGCGCAAAGATCTTACTCATAGATTTGGATAACAGTTTGAGCCTGGTGGTTCATCTTAAGATGAGTGGCCAATTGGTATACCACCAGAAAGGAAAACAGTCTACCTTCGGCCATCCGATTCCTTTTGCCGGTACCAGCTTACCTGCAAAATCTACACATGTAATTTTTACCTTTTCCGACGGCTCAGTTTTATATTTCAATGACATCCGCCAGTTTGGATATATTAAAGTTGTTAAAACTTCCGAGGTAGAAAAACTAAAAGCCATTCAGGAATTTGGTCCCGAACCTTTAACTGCTGAATTTACTCAGGATAAATTTAAAGAAATTGTTTTAAGGAAAAAAACACCCATAAAACTTGTTTTAATGGACCAGACCCAAATTGCAGGTGTTGGGAATATCTATGCTAGTGAAGCTTTGTTTTTAGCTAAAATTCATCCTAAAAGATCGGCAAGTACTTTAGAGTCTGAAGAAACCAGCAAGCTTTATGATGCCCTGATCCAGGTTTTAAAGATGGGTATAAAATACGGCGGGTCTTCTGAGAATGCTTATGTGAATGCCTTGGGGGAAAAAGGTACTATGCAGGATCATTTCAGGGCCTATGCCAGGGCAGGGAAGCCCTGCCCGAACAGTTGCGGTCATAAAATAGAACGTGTTACCCTCGGGGGCCGCGGAACGTTCTTCTGTCCCAGTTGTCAGAAATAGTGGTATATTATTTGTAACTTATGGCAGAAAGACCAACTTTTGCCTCGGTTATAGGGAACCGGGGTTTTAGATTTTTGTGGCTTAACCAAATCCTGGTACAACTTGGTGATAACATCATCAATTTTGCCCTGATCATCTGGGTTTTTAAGCTGACTGATTCCAATTTAGCCGTTTCCGGCCTTCTTCTGGCAATTTATCTACCGGTTATAATCTTTGGTGTTTTTGCAGGGGTCGCTGTTGATTTGGCTGACCGGCGGAAAGTTATTATCCTGGTAGATTTACTGCTGGCCGCAATTTTTTTTACCTTTATTTTTATCAAAGGCTCTTATGTTTTGATCCTTATTAATACTTTTATCAGGAATTCCCTGGTCCAGTTTTTTATGCCGGCTGAAAGCTCGTCCATCCCTGTTTTAGTCTCCCGGAAACAGCTAATGCTGGCTAATTCATTATTTTCCCTGACACTTTATAGTGCATTTATGATAGGTTTTACCGCCGGCGGCCCGGTTTTGAATATTTTCGGGATTAACTACATCTTTTTAGTAGGGTCGGTGCTGCTACTTTTGGCTGCATTTTTTGCCTACAGGCTGCCTGCTATAAGAACTCCGGGCGCGCCTTTACAGTTCAGGGAATTTCTAATGAGCAATAGGATTAAAGGAATGCTCAGGCTGACTTTCGGTGAGATTAGAGGCATCTTTCAGTTTATTAGAGGTAGATTGTCAGTTGCAGTTTCAATCGGCCTTCTTTCGGCTATGCAGGGCCTAATAGGGATACTGGCAGTTATCTCCCCGGCCTACTTGGAGCGTGTCTTACACATCAGGGCTACGGATTCATCACTTTTTGTTATGCTGCCTTTGGGACTTGGAATTGTAATTGGTGCTTATGTGGTCGGCAAATGGTTCCATAGCCATCCGCGAAGAGTAATTGTAATCCCTGCTGTTATAGTGGCAGGATTAATTTTTGCCTTGATCGGTTTGGTACCTGCCATTGCGCAGCTTTTACAATCTCCGGAGCTTTCTTCGGCGGCTGCCCGTCCCAGGTTTTTTATCCGGGCACCTTCCGTTTCTACTTTATTTAGTATTATGGCTTTTATCCTTGGGTTTTCAGCGGCTCTTATAACCGTTCCTTCTCAAACTATTTTACAGGAGAGAACACCGGAGGAGGACAGGGGAAAATTATTTGCGGTTTTGGCGGTTATTATGACTGCTTTTTCGGCAATTCCGGTAATATTGGCGGGAGGGTTTTCGGATCTTTTTGGGACGGTGCCTATATTTATCGGGCTGGGGCTTTTAATTTTGCTGGCCGGAGTAGTAGTATGGAGACCCGGCTGGTTCTTTAAAAAAAGACACTTGTCTTCTAAAATGAGAGAATTTTTAGGTACGGGACACTGGGAAGGGTAGATGTTTCTCAAAAACTTAAAACTTACAAATTTTCGAAATTTCACCAGTTTAACCTTAAAATTTGACCGGGTTACTCTTTTGGTGGGGAACAACGCCCAGGGGAAATCAAATC
>Ga0209514_10004228_pt1 | contig 19562 bp, 29 predicted proteins | sample Subgrocontami58m_FD_187452 | JGI IMG/M metagenome (GOLD analysis project Ga0209514, IMG submission 187452) | Subsurface groundwater microbial communities from S. Glens Falls, New York, USA - GMW37 contaminated, 5.8 m (SPAdes) (version 3) | ecosystem: Environmental > Aquatic > Deep subsurface >...
AGGGGGCTGGTCGGTTGATGGTTGTGGTGAATTTCCAAGAGCGGCTCTGTTCGAGGAGGTCTTAGCTTCTCCCCCTTGGGGGAGACGGGAGAGGGGTTTCTTGTTTTGCATTACAATCCCGTCATGCCAGTCAAAAACATCATCCCAGGTCAGCGAGTTACCAAAGAAAAGCTTCAGCGTGCGAAAGAACTACGGCGTGATATGACGCCTGCCGAAAAACTCCTGTGGCAGGAAGTCCGCGCGAAGAAGTTGGGAGTCCGCTTTTGACGGCAACAAGTTATTCAGGGATTCATTGTCGATTTCTACTGTCACCAAGTAGGATTGGTGGTAGAGGTCGATGGTGACATCCACGATCTGCAGAAAGAGGAAGATGAACGGCGCGAGAAGGTGTTAAGTGAGATGGGGCTGAGGGTGGTCCGATTCAGGAATGATGAGGTCGTCAGGAGTCTGTCCGCGGTAGTGGGGAGAATCAAGGAAACTATTTCGACACAACAAGCAGCAAAATAGACTGTGCTATACTTTGACCAGAGAAATCAGGAGTTTTTCATGAGCCAAATATATAAATTGCCTCTTGTATTGGAACCGCAGCCCGAAGGTGGGTACGTTGTCACCTGTCCGCTTATACCTGAATTGATCACCGAGGGCGAGGATGTGCAGGATGCCCTGAAAAATGCCAATGATGCGCTGGCGGCGATCGTGGATGGATTTCGACAATTGAAGCGTCCGTTGCCGTCCGCTTTGCAGCCTGAACAAGATAACACTGCGCTTTGGGTTGAAACTGTCCTTGCTATATGAAATACCGTGAAGCGTCGAAGAAACTCAAGACACTCGGATGTGAAGAATTGTCGCAGCGGAGGGTCACATCGTATTTGGCATAATCCAAAGAATGGGAAGATCGCCCCGCTACCTGATTGGGGCGCGAAAGATTTGAAACTTGGCACGTTGAGGGCGGTCATTCGTCAATTGGGGTTGGATTGGCAGGAATTTCAGAATGTGAAATAAAAAAACTCCGAGTTTCCTCGGAGTTTTCATTTGTGATGATGGGCTTTGGCGCATAACTCCAAACGAGGATGGAAGAGGGGAGGGGAGGAGGGGCCTATCCCCCCGCCCACTTCGACAGGCTCAGCGCGGCGCTTCCCAAACCTGCCCTGAGCCTGTCGAAGGGTGGGAAGGGGGCTGGTCGGTTGATGGCTGTGACGGTTTCCCAAGTCGGCGAAGTATGCCCTTGCGCCTGTGTACAATTGTGCATATAATCTAAAGTGATGAACTACAAATGGGACCCCAATAAAGCCAAGTCGAACTTCAAGAAACATGGCGTCAGGTCTGCAGATGCCGTTGGCGTGTTCGAAGATGAAAATGCCATCACCATACAAGATGAGCACGACCGAGAAGACCATTACATCACGATTGGCAGGGATTTCCTGAGTCGAATATTGGTTGTGGTGTACACGTTTCGCGACATTGTCATTCGTATCATTTCAGCGCGAAAAGCCACAGCCCGCGAAAGAAAGATGTATGAGGAGCAAAATGAAGAAGGAATATAATTTCAGCAAAGGCAAACGCGGCGCGGTTGTCCCTGCGCCGAAGGGCAAAACTCGAATCACCATTCGCATTGACGATGATGTTCTGGATTGGTTTCGCGGCGAAGTGGAAGCGGCAGGCGGTGGAAATTACCAGACCCTGATCAACGAAGCTTTACGCGAATATCTGAAGCAACAGCAACAACCCTTGGAAGAATTGTTGCGGCGGGTTGTGCGAGAGGAATTGCACACCGTGGCGCGATAAGTAAGATCGAAACATCCGAAGTCATCAGGCTTCGGATGTTTCGTTGATAGTCTCTCTTAAATCTGGAAATCGTCCGCTTTTTTGAGAAGACCCAAGTCAATCATTCTCCGCTTGTCGTAATACGAGAGAAAACTGAACGGTCCGTACTTGTAGGGGAAAAAGTCGTAATGATTCTTGCCTGTTTGCTGGCAAAAGTTAAATAGAAGTTTTTCACAGTCCGTGTTTGGGAGGCTGCCGCCAAAAACTTCGATCAAGGCAGGGAGGATTTTTCTACGGTAATACATGGTGTCTGCTTACTTTACTTTGAGTTTCCTTCTAATAAAGTTCCGTACTTTGGTGGCGTTTTTATATGCCTCATGCGCCATTTCCAACGGAACGGTCAAGCCAGGATAGCGAATGATGACTCCATAATTTTCGAGTCTGCGCAGATTGTCGCGGAGTTTCTCGAAACTTTCGTCAACAGGCAGGCATAATTCCATTAAACGAACGAGATCGTGATTGCGAGGGAAATCAATGTCATGTTCAGTGAGATATGCTTTCACGTATTTTTCCGCGCATTGCTGGCAATGAAAACAGGCGGAATCGATCTCGGGTACTTCGATTTCATAGAGAAGCGCTTCAGCAGAATGGTAGTCGCCTTCTGCTTTTACAATCCACTCGCTAGCGACCTCGCGCATAGAGTACCTTTCCCTTTTTAGTAATCTCGCGCAGGAAAAAATCACCTGAGTTTTTGCGCCTATTAATGACCGCGCGTGAACGCGCAATGATATCCACGCTAAAGGGGAGAGGAGGCAGGGAATCGGAGATTTCCATGATTGTTTTGAATTCCCCTTTTGGCGTGTCCATGACAACCAGTAAGTCCACATCACTCCAGGCATGGGGTTTGCCATAAGCATGAGAGCCAAAGAGAACGATCTCTTCGGGGTCAAACTTCTCTGCAATCTGATTCGCAAGCGCGCGAATTGTCCGCATGGGAATGCGGATGGCTTTGGGAACCTTTTGAGTCGGAAATGCTGATTGCACAACCATGATTTGATTATAACGTGAAAACCAGGTTCGACGATTTTTTGCAGAAGTTAAATACAGTCTGCGCTTTGCAGACTGCCGCCAAAAACTTCAATCAAGGCAAGGAGGATTTTTCTTCAGTAGTACATGGTATTACTTTTATTATAGCGGACATTTGTTCGGTGTTACATTTCAATTTGTCAATCCAAACGGGGGAGGGAAGAGGGGAGGGGAAGGGACCTATCCCCCCCGCCCACTTCGACAGGCTCAGCGCGGCGCTTCCCAAACCTGCCCTGAGCCTGTCGAAGGGTGGGAAGGGGGCTGGTCGGTTGATGGTTGTGGTGAATTTCCAAGAGCGGCTCTGTTCGAGGAGGTCTTAGCTTCTCCCCCTTGGGGGAGACGGGAGAGGGGTTTGTATTCACATTTTCCGAAGACGGCAGGGTAAAATGGCAACATTATGCCTGTCAAGAACATCATCCCAGGTTAAAAGGTCACGAAAGAAAAACAACAGCGCGCTCGGGAACTTCGCCGCGAAATGACTCTCGCCGAGAAAATCTTGTGGGAAGAATTACGGGCGAACAAGCTGGGCGTCCACTTTCGGAGGCAACAGGTCATTGCTGGATTCATCGTCGATTTTTATTGTCACAAGGCGGGGCTGGTGGTGGAGGTCGATGGGGATGTCCACGATTTGCAAAAGGAGGAAGATGCCAGGCGGGAAAAGGTTTTGAGTGAGATGGGGTTGAGGATTGTCCGCTTTGGGAATGATGAGGTGATGAAGAACTTGTCTGTGGTGGTGGGGAAGATCAGGGAGTTTGTTGAAAAGCGATAACCTAACCCTTGTCAAATATCTCAATCTGAGATATAAAATAGCTCATGCACATCATCACCCGCAAAACGCTCATCCAGTTCTGGGAAAAACATCCCGACAGTCGTATGGCGTTACAGCGTTGGTTCAAGATCGTGCAAAAAACCGAATTTCATAGCTTTGCCGAATTGAGGCAAGTATTCCCATCTGCCGATAAGCTCGACCATTGGATCATCTTCAATATCGGCGGCAACAAATACAGGCTGATCACTTCCTTTCATTTCAATCGCGGCAAAGTGTATATCCGTCATGTTCTCACCCATGCAGAATATGACCGAGGAGACTGGAAAAAATGACCCTCGTATCTGAAGAACTTCAAGTCCATTGGACGAATATCGCTCCTCTGCTTACCGTCCGCAACGAGCGCGAATACAACGCGGCGGTCAAACGGCTCAATGAATTACTGGATGAAATCGGGGATAACGAGAAACATCCGCTTTATGGCTTGTTGGATACACTTGGCACGCTTGTTCACACCTACGAAGAAGAGCATTATCCAATTCCCGATGCTACTGGAGCGGAAGTGTTGCGCTTTCTCATGGAAGAACATGGCTTAACCCAGTCCGAATTGCCAGAGGTTGGCTCACAGGGCGTAGTCTCTGAAATATTGAACGGCAAGCGTGAACTGAATGTTCGACAAGTTCGTTTCCTTGCAGAGAAGTTCAACGTTTCAAGTGCAGTGTTTCTATAAAAGGAACCTGTATTGGCATTGCTTGCCAATGCAGGTCTTTGTTGATTTATCGTGAACTTCTATTTAAATTTCAACGCTGGAATGTGTCATGCCAAGAAAATCCAAACGAAGCCTGCAAGATGTTGTCGGGAAAGAAACTTACGATGTATGGGTGGACATGCTCCGTGAACTTGTCCCTGATGGGCGGACACATCGTCTTTCGGTTGTCGTAGCTGGGATGTTGGAATACGCTGTGGATAAATCCATGCAGATAAAGCATAGGAACGAGGAAGAGCATTCTGTTGCCATGCCATTGATTGACGCAACGGATACAAGCGACCCTGATTCCATTAAGGAATTGATTCATGACGTTGTGGATAGATTGTTCAAGGATGCTGGGGTCCAGTACGAAAGAGTCAGCAAGCGTGGTGAACATTACAGCATTGCCAATGAAATATACAATGAATTTTCGTGCTGGTACGATTATCCGTGGGATTAACTGCCCTTTCAGGGCTTTGGGATGATGAGGTCGTAAAGGAGTTGTTCCCTACGCTTCGCTTCAAGGATGCTTCGCAATCCGCGGTGGTGGGGAGGATTAAAACTTACTTGTAAATGCTTTGTGTTCTTTTTCTTTTCCCTCTACTTTTGACCAACGCCTGATTTCTTTCAAACCCACTTGCTGGCTTTTCGTCACTAAAACTGCCTGCTCCAAACCCTGCAAGTCATTCCAGAAATAGAACGCACACAACCTGTCTTTGACACAGTCCGTTGGGGAGAGTGCCTTCAATGTCCCTGTGGAAACCGAGTCTATCCATTACGGCTTTGATCTTGCTGCGCTTTGAGAAACTTGTATTGATCAAATCCAGGTCTTTTGAAACATACTTGTTGCTGCTGTAGAATGAAACGACACTCCCGCCTGAAAGAACAACTTGAATCCCCTCTGCTTGCAATGCATCTTGAACATAGGCTGCCAGTTCCACCTGGCTCATGTCCTTGATCTTTTTCATAGCGTTTTCCCTTTCGCCCGTGGACGGCGCCGATTCATTTGAAGTTCTTCCTGCACCTTGGCAGGGTAGAACGAAAGCGCTTTTTCGAGCAGAGCTTTCAACTCAGTCAAGAATGGGTAACGTGGATTGAATTCATAGGGTCGAGTCCGCCCAATGGAACGGCTGACAAGGACATCCCCTTTTTCGAATTTATCCAATTGCATCTGAATTGGTTTCAAGTCTGTTTTGTAAAAAGCAGCGATCTCACGTGCATAGCCCTCTTCCCGTGTAAAGATATATAACAAGACACGCTCGGCATTTTTAGAACCTAGAAGCACTTCGATCATGGAATTCTCCTGACGTCTAATTGACGTTTTATGACGTCTAATCAACGTCATTTTACCACGACGCCAAAGAACTTCGCGGGTAATTACCCAGCCGAAAAACTGCGAAGCGTATGGGAAGAATTACGGGCGAATAAACTGGGAGTCCACTTTCGGAGGCAGCAGGTCATTCAGGGATTCATCGTCGATTTCTATTGTCACAAGGCGGCGCTGGTCCTTGAAGTGGATGGAGATATCCATGACTTGCAGAAGGAAGATGATGCCCGGCGGGAGAAGGCTTTGAGTGAGATGGAGTAGAGGATTGTCCGCTTTGAGAATGCTGAGGTCGTGAAGAACTTGTCCGCGGTGGTGGGGAATTGATTTCAGCTCAATGAACATAAATCATTAAATCTGAGGAAAGCTTGGTGATAGTTTTATTCGATATGGAACACCAGGTTTTTCAAAGCCCTGGATTTGTGTTTTAGCTCGTCCCACTTTGTTCATGGAGTAGATTATAAGAGATTCATTTACCATAGGGTTTCCAGAGAATAGATATTCGGTATTAGAGATTAGTGGTGATCGAGTAGCCCCGAATGGTTTTAGAGGGGCGTATCGAGATCGGGGTGATTTTATCAGAGAGTGGGGAATAGAACTGAGCTATGAAATGGATAAAACATATAAGGAAAATCAAAACCTCTCCACCCGCAGCGGATTTAAATCAAACGCTGTCTCGCGCCCATTGACCAGCTCCGCCACGACCTGACCAGTGCCAGGTCCCAGCGAAAGACCAAGCATGGCGTGACCAGTAGCAACTGTCAGGTTGGAATGAAGCGGGGAGCGTCCGATGATGGGCATGCCGTCGGGCGTCACGGGGCGCAAGCCAGCCCAGGTTTCTTTGATGTCCAGTTTTTCATCCAGTTGAATATATTCGCGGGCAAAATTTTCCAGCCGTTGGATCCAGCGCGGGTTGGGCGTGGTGCTGAACTCACCCACTTCAAGACGACCCGTGACGCGCAGAAGATTTCCAAACGGCGAAACCGCCACGCGGCGATCCCCAAGGATGAGCGCCTGACGCGGCATGTGTTTGATGGCAGACGCGGTGAGGCTGTATCCGCGCGCGGGCTGGACCGGAATGCTGAGACGCAGATCGCGCGCGACGATGGGAGACCACGCACCCGCCGCAAGGATGACCTGCTCCGCTTCGAACTCACCGTCGCTTGTTTTTACAACTCTGACTTTTCCCTCCGCTGATTCAAAACCCGTGACGGGCGTGTTCTCGAAAACTTCCGTACCCATCGCGCGGAGGCGTTCGCCCAGCAATTGAAGGAAGAGGGCGGGGTTGAGATGCGCGTCGCCCGTGAAATGCACCCCGCCGAGGACATCCTCCCGCACAGCAGGCTCAACCTCACCCAATCTGGATTTGTCGTACACCTCCACAGGGATGCCGTGTTTTTGCATGAACTTCGCTTCGTGCCGACCTTCGTCGAAGGCGTTTTGATTTTTATATAAATTCAGGAAACCCGTCTGCCGATAATGACATTCGAATTTTTCTTCGGCAATGACTTTCGCAAAATTCTCCGCGCTCAATTGGCCAAGACGCTTCATCGGCTCCAGCGCGCGCTGGACGTTCGCTTCACTGCACGCCGCGGCAAACTGGATCAGCCACCAGATATATTTTGGGTCAAGGCGAATCTTCAGGCCAAAAGGACTTTGCGCGGGGTCGAGCATCCATTTGAGTGCAGAGGTCGCCACCCCAGGCGCTGCCAGCGGAATAATGTGACTCGGCACGATATGCCCCGCGTTGCCTGAGCCGCTGCCTTTGCCGATTTCCTTTGCGTCGAGGAGCGTTACTTTGCGCCCTGATTTCAGAAGGTAATAGGCGCAGCATAACCCAACGGGTCCGCCGCCGATGATTAATACGTCATGTTTTGAATTCATTGAGTCTCCACAAGACTTTTGACTCTCGACCTTCGACGATCAAGAGTCAAAGGTCAAAGGTCGAAGGTCAAATACCTTTTGCGAATGGATCGCGCTCATCAACCAGAATCACACCTTCCGCCATCACCCATGCCTCGCCTGTAATGGTGGGGATGATATTTTCGCCGTCCACTTGAACGCTGCCTTCGAAGATACTGCCGACAACGCTTTGCTGTTTCCAGGTTTGACCTGCTTTCAACTTTCCATCGCCGTATAAACAGGCGAGTTTTGCGCTTGTGCCCGTTCCGCATGGAGAGCGGTCATAGGCTTTGCCTGGGCAGAGGACAAAACTTTTGCTGTCCGCGTCAGGTGTGGATGCAAACAACTCAACGTGGTCTACCTCCGCGCCGTTTGCGCCGGTGATGCCGTTCATGGTCAACTGCTCGCGGATTCGCCACGCGAAATCGGTCAGCGCTTCGAGGTTGGACATGTTCACGTCCATGCCGTGATCGTGGATGAGGAAGAACCAGTTGCCGCCCCAAGCCACGTCGCCGTGGACGGTTTTGCCATCAACGGTGACAGGGACGTGTGTGAGGTGGCGGTAGGCGGGGATGTTTTTGACGGAGACGCGATTTGGATATATGTCGTTGCGAGGGCGTTCGGGCGTACTTTGCCCGCCCGAAGCAATCTCCTGCTCGACGAGGGGGTTGCTTCGTCGCTGACTATCGTTCGCTTCTCGCAACGACATGGGATGGAGAGTTGCTTCAACCACCCCAACAGGAGTCTCTACTCGAATCACGCCAGGTTGGACTTTTCCTAAATATGCCAGCGAAGCGATCAAGCCGATGGTGCCGTGTCCGCACATGCCGAGGTAGCCGACGTTGTTGAAGTAGATGACTCCGAATTGACAGGTCGGGTCAGCGGGTGAGACAAGGTATGCACCGACAAGCACGTCTGAGCCGCGGGGTTCGAGCAGGACAGTGCGGCGCAGGTCGTCGTGATGCGCTTTCAGCGTAGATAATTTGTCAGCAACGGAACCAGTTCCCAGGTCGAAGGGAAGCGAAGTAATTAATCGCGTGGGTTCGCCGCCAGTGTGGGAGTCCAAGAAGGGGATACGAATCATTTTTTTATCCAACTCCGGTGGTCGAGTAATCCCGCATGTTTTTCGCGGGACGTATCGAGACCACCAGTGAATAGAGTGCTTTTCATTAACGGGTGGTTTCGATACGCCACTCGCTATCGCTCGTGGCTACTCAACCACCAGGGATTTATTAAAGTAAAGTTTTAAAAATCCTCTCGAATTCAGCGCGGTCTTCAGCGGACAGGGGCAGCAAGGGCATGCGTGGATTTCCAACAGGGATGCCGCGCAGTTCGCAGCCGACTTTGACCTTTTGGGTGTAGCCGCCGCTTTCCATGTTGCGGAGGAGCGGCAGGAGTTTGTCCATGTGTTTGCGAGCGGTGACGAAGTCGTTGGCGAGCGTGGCTTCGAGGACGTTGTGATGTTCGAGCGGAGCGCAGGACGCGGCGCCGCCGATCCATGATGCCGTGCCCCACAAGAAGTAATCGAGCGCCTGGTCGTCGGAGCCGCAGATCATTTGATAGCGGTCGCCGTAGCGCAGGCGGAATTCGTAAACGCGAGACATGTCGCCGCTGGCTTCTTTGATGCCGATGATGTGATCGTATTTGGTCAGACCGTCCATCACTTCGTAGCTGACTTCGGTGCCCGCGCGCCAGGGGAAGTTGTAGAGCACGATGGGAATTTTGACGGCTTTGGCAACGGCCTCGTAATGCGCGAGCAGTTCGCGCTGATTGGGACGCGAATACGGCGGGACGGCGACCATAAGCGCATCGTAACCCATTTGTTCTGCCAACCGCGAGTAGCGAATGACATCGCGCGTGGCGCCAGAGTTGGTACCTGCAATAAGCGTGACACGCCCGTTGACTTTCTCTTTGACAAATTCGAAAATGTCCAGCCGTTCGGCATCGGTGAAGGCATAGACTTCGCCCGTGGTGCCGCCGGGGACAAGCCCTGCGATCTTGTTGGCGATCAGGTATTCGATCAGTTGTTCAAGGACAGGGTAGTTGATGCTTTCATCCGCGTTGAAGGGGGTGACGATGGGGGCGTAAATTCCTTTGAGTTGCATGAGGGCTCCAGTGGGCAGTTATCAGTGAGCAGTAAGCAGTGAGTGGAGGTGGTAGTTTACTTCCCTGATGATAAACCTGCAAGAGCGTTGAAATGTTGCGGATGAAAAGGCAGGTATAATCAAAATACTTATGTTGAAAAGATTGCGCCTGCCCAAAAATATCCAGCCTGTCGGCTTCCCGCCTGTGGCGCAGACATTGCCAAAGGCAGTGAAACGAATCGCGGATGAACTCAACCCCGAAAAGATCATCCTGTTCGGGTCGTATGCGTATGGCATACCGACTCCCGACAGTGATGTGGATCTGCTGGTGATCATGAATACCAGGCAGAAAACAAAAGACCGTTATCTCACCGTGGGACGATTGCTTCGCCCGCGCCAATTCCCTGTGGATATCATCGTCAAGACGCCAAAAGAGGTGGAACACGCGTTGAAGAACAAGAGAAACTTTTTCATCCACGACATCATCACCAGAGGCAAAGTGCTTTATGAAAGGTGAAAACGATCTTGACGTGTGGATTGACCATGCGGAAGACGATTTCAATGCAGTGGGAAAATTACTGCGCGGTAAAAAGCCCTCGATTTACGGGGCATGTTTTCACGCCCAGCAATGCGGGGAAAAGTACATGAAAGCGATGTTGATCGTAAAGGGACAGCGCTTCCCAATGACGCATGACCTGGTCATCCTCAATACTTTGTTACAGCAGGCGGGGGTGGACATGAATATCTCGGAAGACCTCCTTGAACTTTTATCATCTTATGCGGTTCGGGCGCGTTATTCAGGCGAAACGCCTGAACTGGAAGACGCAAAAGAAGCATTTCTCATTTCAAATCAAAGCAAGTCCGCGCGTTTTCTCGAAAGTTTTTGGGGATTGGGTAAAAAAGTCTTTGCGCAAAGGTTACAAAACCGACCACGAATTCACGAATGTGAGTCTGCAATTCGAGTTTTCGTGACCTGCCTGCCCTGAGCCTGTCGAAGAGTTCGTGGATGGTTACTTCCCCCGTCGTGCTGCCTGGAACGAGTCCTGCGATTTTGTTGGCGATCAGGTATTCGATCAGTCCTTCGAGGACGGGGTAGTTGATGCTTTCGTCCGCGTTGAAGGGGGTGACGATGGGGGCGTAGATTCCTTTGAGTTGCATAAGTGCTCCAGTTGGAAGGTTTGAAGGTTGAAAGTTTACCTCCCTCAAAGGATAGGGATAAGAGTATAAAAAGGCAAGACCTAACATGTCTCCGTAAAATGCTGATTAGCTGATTAATTGTGACCTGTACCCACGTAATCGTTTTGGTTAACCATGGCGCGGTTGAGACATGTCAGGTTTCAACAGGGCTGCGCCAATGTCAACCTGCCAGGTTTTTTTGGGGGGGGCTTTGCCGTTTGGATTGATGCTTGTCGCGAAAATGAAACCGCTATACAATGAGTTTGGTTGTTCGTGTTTTCAGATTTGATTCGATAGGAGCAATATCATGGAAGGTATTCAATATGTCACCAATGATGAGGGGCAAAAAATCGCTGTGATGATTGATTTGCGAAAATATGGCGAAGTGTGGGAAGATTTTTACGATATTCTCATGGCGCGTGCGCGCGCAAACGAACCCAGAGAAACCCTTGACTTGGTAAAAGCGCGACTTCAAGAACAGGGCAAACTTAATGGCTGATTACGCCGTCATTGTCGCGCGTTCTGCCCGCAAAGAACTCGAAGACTTGGACAGCGATCTGGTTAACCGTATTTTCCCGAAAATTGAAGCGCTGACAAACGAGCCAAGACCCGCGGGGTGTCGCAAATTGAAAGGGGAGAAATTTCTCTGGCGCATACGCGTTGGCGATTACCGTGTGATTTATGCCATTTATGACAATGAACGGAAAGTAGACATCATAACAATACGCCACCGGAGCAAAGCCTACGAATAATTTGCCCCCCAGACTTTGGACTTCCCCCAGTGGAAGTGGGCAAGGAATAAAAGTGCAAGACCTGACATGTCTCCGCGAAACGTTGGTTAATTATGACCTCTCTCCACTGATAGCTGGCCGTACTCAAGTAAGGAAACAGGTTAATATATTTCGTTTGATCAAATTTGATGAATAGTGACGGTCTGGCGGTTGTTGGCCACTCACGGTTGTTTGAAAGAGTCGTCTGGGCGATCAGATTACCAATTATTTTTAAACCCTGAGTGGCATTGGTGCCGGTTGAGACGGTATTTCCAATAAATATTCCGGTCGCCTCGGTAAGATTGCCATTAAAGTTTATTGTTGGGGCAATGATTGCAGCTGAACCTCCCGGAGTAAATGTCGTTGATGGGGCAACCCGACTAACCGTCACCGTTCCGGTTGATAGCAAAACAATATTTCCGGTGCCGTTAAAGGGGGAAGAGGCGGAATCAATCGAAACATCTCCGTTAAAGACGTAAATCCCCGATCCGCTGATCTCACCCAAATTGGTAATAACTTTATATTCTTTGCGGGCTTTGACATAGGACAAAAACAAGGCGGGAGTCATGGAATAGGTGGGAGTGTAAAGAGCCTTGTACTCAGGATTACCAGTCTTGGCTGTTGGGGCTACGTTTGAAATATCAAGATTTATCACCGGCGCGGCCACCACTCTATCGTTCCCGACGATAAAAAACTGCTCGGTGGTATCGTCATCGTCATAGGGATCGGGTATTGAAGAAATCATATTAAACAGATTGTTTGCTGAGATGAAGGACGAGTCTTTGAGCTTGATCCATGGCCCGCATACTTGGGTATTACAGTTTTGAGTCTGTGACGTCCCGCACTGATTTGTCCGGTCTTGCGTCCCGCCACCGCAGTTTACGGTACAGGTACTCCAGGCTCCCCAGATATTTGGATCGTTTACCTGACAGCTTTGGCTCTGAGGTGTTCCACAGGCATTTGTCCGGCTCTGCGTCCCCGGGCCACAACTTGCGCTACAGGCGCTCCATGCTCCCCAGTCATTGGGATCACATATTGGCACGCAGGCGTAGGTGGTATAGTAATTTTGCGCGCAATTTGTTTCATCCGGCGCACATTCCTTTCTCAACACTTCTTTGCCTTGTTTCCATTCAGATATCCACTCACAAGCCCCTTTGATTGTTACCTCTCTGCAACATCCGGTTATTTGCTGGGCATTTCCCACATAATAGCCTTGCTCTTGTGAGGAACATACCGTACTTAATGGTTGGTTGTAATCCACTACGGTTCCCGCTGGACAATTTATATCACCTTGCCGCTCCGGTCCACCTCCCCCGCCACCACCAGTTGGTGCCTCACAAGTACTGGTACCAGCAGAGAGACAACATTCATATGCTTCTTGAGTTCCACCTCCCCCAGTTGTTTCACAATGATCTATTAAAGTCAAAGGGTCAGTCTCACAGTACCACCAATCCCCTGTGCCTGGATCAGTATAACATTGTGCTGAAACAGAGCGATTGTTTACAAAAAATAGCATAATTACAAAAATTAAAATTGTTATGTATTTTAGAAATTTCATATCCTTTTTATATTTATTATCAGTGGAAACCTCATCATACCAATTGGTACAACGCCAGTATCGCCCCATTTCTTAACAATTTTATATATTGCCTTTTGGTTTGAAAATAGCCACTGGCAGTAGTTTTTGTCGTTAAACTTTTGATTACAATTTTCAACTGAGCCAAATTTATAAAGGCTTGAAAATCTTGGAGCAGGGAAAGACTGATTTGTAATCATATCAATAAACTGTACAACAGTTTTAGTTTGTATAAGATTTACAGGGTAAGCAATAAGTGTATACCCTGATTTTTCATTTTTTTGAATATTTTCTTGTAAGAAAAGTAAATAGTCATTATTTTTAAATTTTGTTCTAAATACTGACCTGTATTTATAAAGTTTTGTATCGGTATCCTCACCATATTTTATGCCGCTCGCCAAATAATATAATGAGGCTTCAGAATATTCTTCAAGTCTTTCTTCACTAGGCGCAATCACTGATAAATACTTTGTTTCATCGTAAGACACTAAAGTTTTATCAATTGTTTCTTTTATAACTAAACCAAAAACTCCTGACCTGATGTTTAGCCAATTCACTTTTGGAATTTCTTCGAGATTTTGATAATTTGTACCTTTCTTTATCTTCAGAGATTCAAACGCGAAATAGGAAATAACGACAACGATCAAAAGTGATAAAAATAGAAGAAAATATTTGATAAATTTAACCATTATCTAATACTAGATTAAATAATAAATTTATGCAAATACCCGATACCGATACACTATTTGTTGGATAGAAAATTACTTGAATCGAACACTCCCTATAAGTGCTTGATCTTGAAGTTCAGATGGAACCACATCTGTTTCCGCCCACTCAAACATAAGTTTGTTTGCTTCATCGTTATGAGCTACTTTGTCAATAATTGGAAGATTTTTTATATCAATTGTGAAATTGAAGCTTGGAAATGGTGTCATAATATAAGGAGAAGTAGATTTTAATTTTCCAGCACCTATTGTAGTAATGTAAACAAATGATTCATCTGGATTTTTCCATTGCCAAACATAACCATAGCCTGGCTGTTCAACTCCGTTTAATATGTTTTTATATAAAAAATGACCAACAAGGCGATACGGAGCCTTATCTGGATTTTCTTTGAGAAGTGAAAGGCTTTTTTTATCAAAATTTAGCTGGTCATTGGTTGGATCAACCCAATTGGGTTTAACTACTTCAATATTTAGTCCCGTTAATACATCTTCTGGAAAAGGTTCACCATTTAGTTTTGCTGCCTGCCCAGGACCACCCCTTAGGACATATTCAGTGTCCATAATTTCTCCAGATGCTTCTGCCTCTTCAATTGTTTTATACAATTTGTATTTTATAGAATCAGCCTCCTCCCACTTGTTTTCAGTATTCATTTTCCCGACGATTACTGTTTCGTCTGCTGGATTAGTAACATAATAAACTGGTTTACCATTTTCATCTTCACCAAGTTTTGCTCCAAGCTTTTCAAACAACTTCTCCATCTCTTCGGGAAGTTGGGATTTTGCCCACTTGCCTGTTTCTTTATCAAAAGCATAAACAGCATTTTGGTTGGCTTCATCTCTGTATTGCAGGACATTGTCCTGTCCGTTATACATCCCTTTTTGCAACTGGTCGTTTGTCAGAACAATGACTTCGCCGCTCTCAAGGGTGATATGCAAGCCGTCTTTGTCATATTGGGCATTTTGCATTTGGGCGAGGTCAATCCCCGCCAATTCAAATTTCTCCTTGACTTCCTGAGGAAGGAGGGATTCTGGGGAGGGGGTTGGGGCTTCGGTGGGCACTTCCGTGGGTGGAAAAGGGGTATTTGTCACAGTTGCGGGCGAGCCGCAAGCAACTAGTATGATGGCAAATAAAAATAACGAGAGCCAGTGTTTCATAGATACCTCCTATATTTCAAAGTTCTGCAGAACTAATCAACGGCTTTTTCGATCTCCATGTTCCAATCTGGCAGGTTGACGGTTCGTCTTTCGCTCACCGTGTCGAAGGGAAGATGCGGAGAGGGCGGGAGGTCATAAGGATGAGGGAGGAGGGATGAATTTTATTGTTTGGCGAAGCGGACTTTTTCTTCGGTAGCTACAACGAACTGGTCGGGCAGGCGATCTACATAAGAATTCAGTAATCGCTTCAACACATCAATTTTATTTTTGGCACGTTCATTATCCAAACGAAGCAGGATGACGCCGTGATGAGATTTATGCTCACGGTAAATCTGGTCGCCGAAATCCTTGTCGTTTGTGATCAATATCCAGTTTTCTTCAAACGCTTTTTGAACAATATCGTTATCGTCCATCCCCCTTGCAGAGTCGTACACGGAGAAAACCTCATGCCCTTGCGCTCGCAGCCATTCGGCTACAGCGGGTCCCGTACATTCATCCACCAGAAAACGCATTTATGCGTTCTCCACCGAGAGTGGCATAAAGACGGTGTCCTCCAGTGCTTTGCTGGCGAACAAAATGCAGGCTTGGATATCCGCTTTGGTCAAACCCTTGTATTCATTAGTGATTTCCTGAAATGTTGCGCCGTGCGCTATGAGATTGAGGATGAACTCAACGGTTAAACGCGTTCCTTTGATGACAGGTTTACCGGTCATCACCTTGGGATTGATGGCAATACGTTCGAGTAATTTTTTATCAGTCATTTCTACTCCTTGACAACTCTTACAGGTATCTTACTTCCGAGAAGATTAGATGTCAATTGACCGTTTCTCACGAATCGATTCTAGAGCTGCGAACGTGGACTTGGTGACACCGATTAACTGCTCATACGGAATCGGCGCTTCATCTCCGCTCTTAATTGCCCGGGCAAAAGCAGCCATTTCCGCCCTCCAGCCTTTATCTTGCGCTCCGCTTTCCACTTTCTTCTTGCCATCTTTCACAGTGGTTAAGGAAACATAATCATCTAGCACAGCGATCATGCCTTCACAGAACACTTCGAGCCGTTCCTTGGGGAAGGATTTATCGCCGTTTGCAAGATAATCCACTACGCCAAGAGAGCCATCGGGAAAGGCGAAGGTCATGGAAACGTTGTCTTCGCGGTATTTGCTGCCATCGGGCAGGGCGTGCGCGGTCACGCTGACGGGAGGCGCACCAACGAGGAAGGTGATCAAGTCAATGAAGTGACAGGCTTCGCCGATGATGCGTCCGCCGCCGAGCTCCGGGTCTTGAGTCCAGTGGTTGAGGGGGAGGTAGCCTGCGTTGACGCGGTAGTGGGCGTAAATTGACGATTGACGATTGACGATCGACGATTTGAGTTTATGAGCGAGTGGAGAGAATCGGCGATTAAAACCAGTGAGCAGTATATAGTTGTCAGTTTTCAGTAACTGTTTACTGATAACTGATAACTGATGACTATTTATCGCAAGCGGCTTTTCCACAAACACATGCTTCCCAGCCTTCAAGGCCTTCACAACCAGATCCGCGTGTGAGTCGTGTCTTGTAAGAATAGCTACTGTGTTGATGTTTGGGTCGTTGATGATTTCATCTTCCGATGAAGTGGCGTATTGGAAGCCGAATTTTTTGCCAGAGTGCTGGGCGTGCAATCCGCCGGAGGAGGCGATACCGACCAACTCATAGTCTTTGTTGTTTTTGATAACGGGAAGCAAAGTGGAGTTGGCATAGAGTCCCGCGCCGAGAACACCAAGTTTCACAGAACTAAGTGACAAGTTACGAGTAACAAGTGGGAATTCGATCCTTTTACTCGTTTTTTGTTTCTCGTTACTCGTTTCATACTTAAGCAACACCCCAAGGAATGACTCTTTTTTCTTCCCCGTGATCACTTCATACGCCCGCACACCGTCTTCGATGGGAAAACGATGCGTGATGAGACTTTCGACATTCAATTTTCGACTGGATAATAAATCCACAACAGCTTGGAAATTCCTCCCCTCTGTCCAGCGGATGTAGCCAATTGGATAATCAACTCCGTTTTCTTCGTAGTTCGAGTCATAGCGGCCTGGGCCGTAAGACCGCGAGTTGATGAAGCAGATTTCTTTTTCATAATAAATTTTGCGCGGGATGTTAAGTCCAACCGCACCAGTGGCGACGACTTTGGCTCGGTCGCGTGCGATGACGCCTGCGAGTTCGATTGGGTCATTGGATGGAGTGTCCGCGCAGATGATGATCGTGTCGAATCCGCGGTTGGCAGTGAATGCCTGGGATGCTGATTCTGCCTGGGAACGGGAAACAGCTTCCAGTCCAAGAGAGGAAGCGAGCTTGATTCTCTTCGGGTCGAGGTCAATGCCGAGCACGTTGCATCCTGCCGCAGATGCCAGCTGAATCGTCAATAAACCTAAAAGACCCAATCCAATTACTGCAATGTTTTCGCCAAGCTGAGGTTCTGCCAGGCGAAAACCATGCAGTGCAATTGCGCCGAGGGTGGTGAAAGCGGCGGATTCAAAATCAACATTTTTTGGAAGCGGAGTTACAAGACTGCGAGGTACCACATTGTATTCGGCATGGACGGCATATCCCCCGCCCGCGCAAGCCACGCGCTGACCGACCTTGAAGCCCCGCATGTTTTTCCCAAGCGCAACAATCGTGCCGGCAGATGAATAGCCAGGCGCCATTGGCTGGTCGAGGCGATTGAACGCGGCTTGCATGGTCGGCATGAGACCTTCGCGCTTGGATTTATCGAGAACCTGCTTGACGAGGTCAGGCCGTGAACGCGCTTTACCGATGTAACCCTTCTCGGCGAATTCAATCACCATGCGCTCTGTGCCGGAAGAGACCAGCGATGCGGCAACTCTGACAAGTGCCATGCCTTCGCGCGGAGTCGGTACAGGCACATCTTCGACGATTGTCTTTCCGTTTTTGATATTCTGGAGGAGTTGTTTCATATTTGATCTTTTGGTCCCAAATCATCAAGACACAATTTTTGAAAAGTATACCCGAAATCATCAATACAGATTTTTTCGAGAACAGATTGTATTAGGTCTCACAATATGACATTTGTCACTTTTTTCACCAGGGTATTGTATCTGAATATAAATATCCTTATAATGATTTAACAGGTTTTCGCAGGCTGCCATACTGGCAATTTGTTTGTTTTAATTGAATTAGAAAACCGTAACGATTAAAGAGGAGAATGACTATGAAACTCGGTGGTTATGCAAATCGGATCGGCTGGGTGGACCTCAGCGCAGGCAAAGTGGAATTCAAGCCTGTGCCAGAGAACGACGCCCGAAAATATATTGGCGGACGCGGCTTGGGCGTGAAGTTCGTTTTTGATAACGGTCCAAAGGTGGATGCGCTTTCCCCTGATAATATCCTGTGCTTTATGAACGGCCCTCTGACTGGATCGGAAGCGAACATGAGCGGACGCATGGCAGTCGTGACAAAATCGCCTCTGACTGGAACCGTAACTGATTCTCATCATGGAGGCTGGTCAGCCGCACGCTTGCGCTGGGCTGGGTTCGACGGTTTGGTCTTCAAAGGCAAGGCCGCGAAACCGACTTACGCCTACATCCATGATGACAAATTGGAATTGCTGGATGCTTCGGAAGTATGGGGAAAAGGCGTTCACGATACTATAAAACATTTCAAAAAGAAATATGGTGAAAAAGATCTAACCGTGATCACAATTGGCCCTGCCGGCGAGAAGCTTGTCAAATTCGCATGTTGGATCAACGAGGATGATCGCGCCAGCGGCCGCGGCGGTACGGGCTGTGTGGGCGGAAGCAAGAACCTGAAAGCCATCGTCATCAAGGCCGAAAAGAAGATTGTCAAAGCCGCAAATCGCGATGCCTGGAAGCCCGCTCACGAACGCGCCCTGAAAGGCATTATGGCGCCTGAGAATATCACCAGTCCGCGCAAGGGCGGTCTTTCCGTGTACGGCACCAACGTGCTGACGAACATTGATAACAGCATTGGCGCTTATCCTACGAAGAATAGCCAGTATACGGGTTTTGGCAAAGATGCCGAGACCTTGAGCGGCGAATGGGTGAAGGAAAATATCCTGGTAGGTGACCCCACCTGCCACGCCTGTCCAGTGGCCTGCAAGAAGGAAGTTGAGGTCAAAGACGGGCCATACAAGGGATTGCGAATGGAATCCGTGGAATACGAACCCGCCTGGTCTGTCGGCGCGAACTGCGGTAACCCCGACGCCCGCCTCGTTGCCAAGATGATTGATCTTGCCAACGATTATGGCTTCGACGCCATCGAACTTGGTCATCCGCTTGCAGTTTGGATGGAAGCCAGTCAGCGAGGCTACACCAACGGCGATGGCAAACTCGCCTGGGGCGATGGCGATGGAATGACCAAGGCCGCCGCAATGATTGCCAAGCGCGAAGGTCTTGGCAACGTGATGGCTGATGGCGCGAACGCGACCGCCAAACACTTTGGTCATCCAGAACTGGCGATGACGGTC
>Ga0209514_10004230_pt1 | contig 19556 bp, 16 predicted proteins | sample Subgrocontami58m_FD_187452 | JGI IMG/M metagenome (GOLD analysis project Ga0209514, IMG submission 187452) | Subsurface groundwater microbial communities from S. Glens Falls, New York, USA - GMW37 contaminated, 5.8 m (SPAdes) (version 3) | ecosystem: Environmental > Aquatic > Deep subsurface >...
CGCCATCGCGCACCGCCCCCATGCCTCTATGCATACGAGGGGGGGCGCCCCTGGTGGAGCGCCCTCCTCGCTAGCCTCGCTCGTCGTCAGCGCGACAGCTGCAGCAGGTCTACTCGGGCCACGTACCCGTAGCCGCGCTGCTGGGGCCATTCCTTGATGCGCGAGTTCACCCCGTAGGTGGTGTTCCCGTACACCAGGAAGATATTGCCCGATGCCTCGTAGTCACGGGCCACCATGTCCTGGATGATCTTCACTCGCTGGTCGCGGTCAGACTCGGCCGCCGCCTTGGCCAGGTCGGCGTCGATGCTTTCGTCCCACATCATGGAGCACCAGCACCCTTTCGCGCTGGAGTAGAGGTTGAGGGTAGACCAGCCGTTGGGCTGGAAGACGGTGGCAATGACGCCGATGCCGTCAATCTTGCGCTCGCGCACCTGGACCAGGTAGGTGCCGTAGTCCATCTTCCTGATGTCGGACTTGATCCCCACGTCGGCCCACATCTTCGCCACCGCCACCGTGGTGTCCTCAGTGAAGGAGATGGCGGCGTGAGGAGTGGCGTAAAGGTCGGTGGTGAAACCGTTGGGGAACCCCGCCTGGGCGAGAAGCTCCCGGGCTTTCTTGGGATCGTAGGAGTAGGGCTTCAGGGCGGGGTTGTAGCCCACGGCGCCCGGCATCACCACCGTCACCATGGGCTCGGCGGAGCCCCGGAAGAGGCCATTCACGATGGCGTCGCGGTCTATGGCATAGTTGGCGGCCTGGCGCACCAGCTTGTTGGCCCAGGGCGAGCTGCTGGGGATGTGCGTGCCCGCGGCGTCGATCTTGGTGGCGCCGAAGGGCCACATCCACATCATCGAGGTGCCCTTGGCCTCCAGATTACGCAGGCCTGCACTGCTACTGATTTCCTGGGCCTGCGTGGGCGTGACTCCTCCGATGATGTCGGTCTCCCCCGTCTTTAGCATCGCCAGGCGCACGGAGGACTCGGCGGCGAAGCGCAGCGTGGCATCCTTCACTAAGGGGGCCCTGCGCCAGTGGCCATCGAAGGCCTCGAAACTGGCGAATTCGTCCAGCCGTCGGCTCGCGAACTTGAAGGGGCCAGTGCCCACCGGCGCCTTGGCGAACTCGGTCGCGCCGATCTTCTCGACGTACCCTTTGGGCACTATCGCCGTGGCCGCTCCCTCGGTATCGAAGATCGCGAAGGGGAGCTTTAGCTTGATGCGCACCGTCTGCTGGTCCACGACTTGCACATTGTCAATGCGGGCCTTTAGCTGCGGCGATGACGTGCCACTATCCTTGATCACCTTGTCAAAGGAGTACTTCACATCCTCGGCAGTGACCGAGTCGCCGTTGTGGAATTTCACGCCCGGCCGGACTTTGAACTCCCAGAGCGTGGCGTTGTCCAGGGCACGCCAGCTGGCAGCCAGGCGACCTTCCAGGGTGCCGTCCAGCTGGGAGCCCAGCAGCCCTTCGAACATAAAGCCGATGATGGCGCCCTCGGCGCCCCCCACCGTTTGGTGGGGGTCTAGGTGTTGCGCGCCAGCGTCCGCCACCGCGATTGTCACCTTCCCGGAGGGCCGGGCCGACGGAGGCGACACCGTGGTGGCGAGGCCGGCGACACTGGTCGGTGTGGGGGCCGCTGGGGCGGCGACGGTGGGCGCCGCCGCCGCGCGGGTGGCGGTGGGCGCCGCAGGCGCCTGGCCCGGCGTCGCTGTGGGCGCGGCGGCGCCGCCGCAGGCGACGGCCAGGATGGTCATCGTCGTGAGGGCTAGAACAATCCCCCGGAGAGGGTGGTATCCTCGACTCACTCTGCACCTCTTTCATCCCGCGGGCCGCGGGCTACGGCCCGTCTGCTACCTATCTGTCGCCAGCAAGTCAATGACAGCGCCTCGCTCATTTAACACTCCACCAGTTTTGGTGTCAACGTGGAGTGGGGCGACGCTGAACCTGAGGGGCGCTTCACGCCCTGGCCCAAGGCAGCTGATTCCGCGGGGCGGGCGCAGAAGAGTCTTAGCCATCGGCACCCGCTCCCGCCCGTCGCCATCTGCTCCTGATTGACGCTTCGTTGACAGTCCTGATGGGACGCTGAATAATACGGCCTGTCGGAAGCTCAGGCCAGAGAAGGACGCCCAGACCGGAGAAGGATGATTTTATGGGTTGGCAGACAGAGGTAGAGGAGCTGCGTCGCCGCCGCGCCAAGGCGTTGGAGCTGGGCGGCGAAGAGCGGATCAAGCGCCAGCACGATACCGGCAGGCTCACGGTCCGGGAGCGTATCGGACGGCTGGTGGACAAGGGGACTTTCTTCGAGGTTGGCCAGCTCGCCGGGGGCCGGCCGCGTGGGGCGAAGGGTATGGCCGACTTCACCCCGGGGGGCTACGTGTTCGGGATGGCCAAGATCGCCGGCCGCGACGTGTTTGTGGGGGGCGAGGACTTCACCGTGCGTGGCGGCAGCGAGGGGGGCGCTGGCAGCCTGAAACATCGCGCCATGCAGCGCATGGCCCTGGACTGCCGCGTGCCCATCATCTTGCTCCTAGACGGCTCGGGCGCCAGCGTCCGCAACATGGATGAGGTGGGCTACTCTGGTATCCCCAAGGGCAACTCCCTGGCGGAGACCGCCCTCCTGTCGGGCCGCGTGCCCTTAATAGGTGCCGCCCTGGGGACCAACGCAGGGGGCCCGGCCCTGGTCGCTCCCCTGACGGACATACTGATCATGGTCAAGGGCACCAGCCAGATGTTCTCTGGCGGCCCTCCCCTGGTGGAGCGGGCTCTGGGCGTCAAGGTAACTAAAGAGGAGCTGGGAGGCACCTGGCTCCAAGTGGACATCAGCGGCCTTGCCGACTTGGCGGCCGAGAACGAGGACCACTGCCTGGCACTGGTCCGGCGCTACCTCAGCTACTTTCCCCAAAACTGCTGGGAATTGCCGCCGCGGCTGGAGACGGGTGACCCGCCGGACCGCCGCGAGGAGTGGCTGCTGGAGGCCGTCCCCCGCAACATGCGCCGGCCCTACAGCATGCACAAGGTCCTGGAGGCGGTCTGCGACCGAGACTCTCTCTTCGAGATCAGGCCCACCTATGGCAAATCCCTCATCACCACGCTGGCTCGGCTGGATGGATATCCCGTGGGGGTGATCGCGAGCAACCCCGCCCACATAGCAGGGGCTCTCGACGGCCCGGCAGCCGACAAACAGGCGCACTTCATGCAACTGTGCGATGCCTTCCACCTGCCGCTCGTCTACTTCGCTGACGTGCCGGGGTTCATGATCGGCCAGCAGGCGGAGCGGGACGGGGTGTTGCGACGAGGCATGCGGGTAGCCCATGTGGGAGTGAACATACGGGTCCCTACGATCACTGTGCTGGTGCACAAGGCCTACGGCATGGGGGCGGCGGCGATGGGTGGCACCGGCACCGGGGCCCACGTGACGTTGGCCTGGCCCTCGGGCCAGGCCGGCGGGCTACCCATCGAAGGCGGCGTCATGGCGGCATTCCGTAGGGACATCGAAGCCGCGGCGGACCCGGAGCAGAAGCGCAAGGAGATCGAAGAGCGCCTGGACCAGTTCCGCACGCCCTGGCTGATGGCCGAGCACTACGGCATCGAAGATGTAATAGACCCCCGCGATACCCGGCCGGCGCTGATACGTTACCTGGAAGTGGCGCGGAACAAGACCAAGTACCAGTTAGGCCCGCGCGCTAGCTACGGCATCATGCCGTGATTAGGTTGGGCCCACGAGGATCGCGGCGAAGCGCTGTCCGATTGGGCTGGGGTTATCGAGTTCTTGCGGGGCGACACCTCGAAGGCGCTCGGCGGCGGGGCTGAAGATCATGTGGCGAAGATCGGCGCCCGCTACTTGATCATGCCCATGTCCACGGCTATGCGAACAGCCTCAGTCCTGCTCTGGACATTAAATTTTCCCATGATGCTGCTGACGTGCGCCTCCACAGTGCGCGCGGAGATCGACAGGCGCTGGGCTATGTCCGCGTTCCGGAGCCCCTGGTGGATAAGTTCGACGATCTCCAACTCGCGCATCGTGAGCTTGCCCAAGGGCGCCTCTTTCGCCGCAGGTGGCTCGACCGAGTAGCTGCGCATCACTTTCATCGCTATGCGGGGTGGGAGCACAGCCCCGCCGCCTGCGATCTCCCTGATGGCATGCACCAGCTCGTCCTGGGGAGAGTCTTTAAGTAGGTACCCCTCGACTCCCACCCGCGCTGCCGCTCTCACATACTGGTCGAAGTCGTACCCGGTGAGCATGAGGATCTTCAGACTGGGCCATTCCTGTCTAAGCTGCCGGGCTAGCTCTATCCCCGACATGTCTGGCAAGCGCACGTCCAGAACGACGAGGGATGGCTTGGTGGTTCGCACCTGATCGAGCGCCTCCTCCGCCGAGGCGGCTTCTCCAACTACCTTGATGTCCGCCTCGCTCGCCAGACGAGATCTGATGCCCTCCCGGAACATACGGTGGTCGTCTACGATTAGGACTTTCAGTGGCGGTGTCATCCTGTGAGCCTCGCGGTACTCTTGAGTTTCGTCTGTGGCTGCCCTAGGGGAACGGTCGCCGTGATGATGGTCCCAAACCCGGGTGCAGCCTGAAGCTCGAAGTAACCATTGAGCTGCGCAATCCTCTCTTGCATACCCGACAGGCCAAACCCACCTTTGCGACCGATCGCTGAGAAGCCGACTCCATCATCAGATACACGCAGCACCAGATTGCCACCGTCTTTCGTAACCGCCACATCCAGGGTACTGCAGCCAGAGTGCTTCGCGGCGTTGTTCGCAGCTTCTTGAGTAACACGGAACAGCGCCAACTCTACGTCCGGAGGGAATCTCTCTTCCTCCAGGGTATTGTGCAGTGTCAAGCGCATGCTGATCCCCGAACGCTTGGCGACGCCATCCAGAAGCCATTCAAGGGCCGGCGCCAAACCCAGGTCATCCAGGACCGCCGGGCGCAGGCGGGAGCAGATCTCGCGCAAATCATAGACCAGTTGGTTGGCCAAGCTGCGGGCGTCACTAGACTCATTCGACGTCCTGGCAAGCAACAAGGCCTTCTGTAGGGGGCCATCGTGCAGGTCGCCCGCGACCCGGGCGCGCTCCTTCTCCTCGGCCCCGACCAAGAGCTGGTTGAGCTCACGTAGCTCTTCAGCCAGTTGGGCCTCGGATATGGCCAGTGTTACCAAGGGGATGGTGGTCTCGACGAATCGCTTCTGCTCCTCTGAGAAGACCTCCCCAGATCCCTTGGGGCCCAGCAGGATGTAGCCCAGGTACTGCTTGGAGAAGGCCAGGTTGACCACCAGGAACGAATCGGCTTCCCAGGTCAAGCTAGCCAATTCTTTCTGCTCTAGGGCGCCTATGTAAGGCTGAAGATGGGGGTAGACGCGGTTGAGCACCTCCTCCGCCCGCGCACCTGCCATCGCCGCCAGCTTGCTGGCGGTCGCGTCTTCCCCCAGGAATACCAGGGCGGACTCCACGTTCAGCGCACCGGCCAGGCGAACAGCCAGGCCCCCGGCCACATCTGAACTCCTGCCTGCGGCGAGGATGTCTTCATGCACGACCTTCATTAGAGTGCGGTAGTCGGGCACGTCCCGGTACAAGAACTTGTCTACAAGGAGCTGTGCTCCACGACGTAAAGGGAGAAAGGCGACTACACCGGCCGTCAAGAGAATGGCCAGTACCCAGGAAGAGTGGTGGTAGGTCTGAGACGGGTGCTCAAGATTGGCCACGACGGCAAGGACTAAGGTGACTGCTGTCAGCAGGAGCAGCGTGACGATACCGTAGACCATTCCTCTGTGGACGAGCCTGCGTATCCCCAGCAATTGGCGCTGGAGTAGCGCGTAGGCGAAAGCGGCCGGCATCAGCCCGATAGCCAGGATGGTGATGTGGGCCGGCACCGATTGCAGACCGACCGCCTCCGGCACCAGCGTCAAGGCTACGAACGGCAGAGCGCCGCACGCCGTGCCCGCGAGGGCGATGGCGGCCTGCTCTCTGGCGATTACGGAGCGACGCCTAGCGACTTCCACGGCCAGCAGAGCGCCGCCGCCGATTATCGAAATCGAAATGGAGAGGAACAGCGCTGGACGCACCCATAGGTACAGGTCCGGGCCAAGCAGGACTGACGCTACGTATCCCAGGGCGAGGAGCGAACCTACAAGAGCGGAGACGGCCAGCGTCCACCTTTGCGCCGATGCCGGCGCTACGGCCGTCAACGCCGTCACGAAGGGAGCAAACGTCGCCGCGACCCCGAGCAGGGCCAGGATTTGCAGGATCAGGGCCCACTCGTCGCCGATTCCGCCAGCGCTGGGACCCACGGCGAGGGCGAGGGCCGCAAACCACGCGAAGGCCGCGAACAGCCTGGCGGCGCCCAGGTCGGGCCGCCGCAGGATGACCGCGGCGCTGAGGAGGGCAAACACCGCGCCGACGGCCCACAGGGAGAACTTCAAGGGGCTGCCGGCGATGGGCCTTAGCGTTACCTGGACAGGGACCCTTTCTCCAGTGGCGGCCCTCAGTTCAGCCTCACGGATGGCCATCCGGGGGATGTCTCCAGGAGCCAGACCCGTCAGGACGCGGCCGTCCGCCGACAGGACCTCCATGCCAGGGCGCGCGCCCTTGTCCCATGCCTGCCCCGCCGGCATGACCCAGGAGACACACGGAGCCCGCTCGCACCACCCGATCTCCAGGGACAGGCTCGCCGCCCCGACAGTTGACCTGTAGGCGGCGATAGCAGCAATGGCATAGGTAACTAGCAGAGCAAGGGCAGCTATCCTCGGTAAGGCGTGAGCAGCCGGAGGGAACGCTGCCCTAAGAAAGAGCGCTGATTTCCTTGGGGGTGACTTCGAAGGAGCCGACGAACCGCTCAAGGGGTTCCACCGTCCTCAGCCGCCGATTCAGGTCCGCCAGGTTGTCCTTGGCGCGGTTCAGGAACACCTCTGCCACAACTCCACAGAAGACATTGGCCCCGGAGCGCTCAAACACTTCCTGGAGTTGTCTAGCCGCCTCGGGATCCTCCTTGCCACGCATTGTAGCACTGACCACGCTGGCGCCCGCTCCAGGGAGGCTGCCCGCGAAAAATACCAACGGGACCGTCTTTTTATTCTGCAGCAGGTCCTCGGGGACGCCCCCCTTCGGGCAGGCGTCCCTGAGGTCGTCAACTAGCTGGAGGTAGGTGAACAGGTTGAATCCGAACTCGCCACATAGGGCGCTCGTCTGGGCATCGCCGCCAGCGAGGCCCGCTCCGAAGCCGGCGGCCATCCTCCCGATGCTGCCAGCCTTGAGGGCGGTCATCCTCAGGGCGTCTTCACTCGACACCATGCCCTTGCCGGGCAGGCAGGCGTCCAAGAATTGGCCGCCGCAGGCATCCACGCACGATCGCTGCAGCTCCCGGACCGCCTCAAGACAGGGGCTGCTGGCAGCCTTGCTGACGGCAGCTTCCAAGGACAAGGCCGTTCCGCAGGCAAGGCAGGAGATTGCGATCGCCAGCTCCTCGCTGGTGCTCAAGCCATGCCTCCGCTCGGAGTGGTCGTCGGCCACGCTATCGAACATGTAGGCCGCTTCCATGTGTAGCTCTACGGCAGCGGCGGCCTTGAATGCTGCGGCGTCGGACCGGCCGCCCACAGCCTCGTAGGCCAGGAGCGTAAGGGCGCCGGCCCGGCACTCGGACTGCGGGTGCAAGGCGAAGCCAGGCCGGGATAAGGCTCGCACCATGCCCTCCCGATGGAGGGGCTCCCGGCAATATCGTCCCAAAGCCTCGCCTAGCGCTGCTCTCAGTGCATCGAGCATGGACGGCGCCCCCTACCCCTGGAACAACGGATCCAAACTAGGCCCACATCTCCGCTACTTTGCCTAGCGGGCTGGCCGGCCTGGGGTCCTGCTCCGCGCGGGCGGCCAGGGTCCTGGCGGCGTTAGCCAGCTCCGGCGACAGGGCCAAGTTGCCGGCGGAGAGGGCGGCGAAAGCCGGCTGCATCGCCCCACCTCCGATAGTCATCCTGATCGTCCTCTCGAGTGTGGAAAGGTCCATGGCGTCCCTCCTCTTGCTATTCCCCAATTGCGCACCTTATCGACGCCTGTATGATATCTGCTTCGCGGCAGGGTAAAAGCGTGGTCTTGGGTGCAACCCCTACGTGAAAACACGGATGGCCCCTGGCGTCTAGGTGTTTACCCCTAGGGATTGCTTCTGAAGCACTGATGCAAGCAGGCGCCCAAGTGCGCATCATGGATCTCGGTGACTGCGCACGATAGCGCAGCCAACAATGTTCTTCAGGAGAATGCCGATGGCTCTTACGTCTACGTTATCTGTAGTTGACCTGGAGCAGGCGGCACCAGTCCAAGAGGTCGCCGTAGTCCTTGTCGATGATCACGAGCTTGCGCGCGAGGGCGTCAAAGCGATCCTGGGCAAGGACCCATCCATCAGGGTGGTGGGCGAGGCCGCGGACGCAGCTTCTGCAATGCGGCTGATCGCACGAATGCGTCCAGACGTGGTGCTGCTGGATATTCGCCTCAAGAATGGCTCTGGTCTGGATGTGGCCCGAGCCGTGAAAGACGTCGCGGCGGAGACCAGGATTGTAGTGCTGACCGCCTACGAAGAGGCGCAGTACGTGGCCTGTCTGGTCAAGCTTGGCGTCAGCGGGTACCTTTTCAAAACGGCATCTTCAGCTGAGCTGGTGCGAGCTGTCCACGATGCGGCGGAGGGGCGCCTTTCGTTCCCACCCAGCGTTGCAGTCAGAGTTCGCAGCATCTTCGAGGGACACGAGGGCCACGCTGAGCCGGAACCGGAAATCTGGGTCAGGGCGAATGTGACAGAGCCTAGAGCAAGCGCAAAAGCCCGACTCACACCAAGGGAGGCCGAGGTTGTTCAATGCCTTGCCCGAGGCCTGCGAAATAGCGAGATCGCTGCGACTATGGGGATCGCCTTGAAGACCGTGGAGGCGCATCTGGAGAACATTTTTCTAAAGACTGGGGTCAAGAACAGGACACAAGCGGCGCTCGCCGCTTTGGGGCATGATTTCGACAGTCGGCCAGCGGCCTGATGGGATAGGTCCGGAGAGCCGCGCTAGGGCCACCACACCAGGGTCTGTCACAGGCTTACGCCAGAGTGCTCAGTTGCCTCTGAGCTTGCCGCGCCGCCGTCCCATCGTTCACGCGGACGCGCATGGGGCCCCCTCGATCACCTGTCCCACCGCCGGTCGCCCTCTCCCCTCTGGCCGTCAATCCGCGCGTTCCATCCCCTGATTGTGTGTAGCGTATCCCTCTCACACATATCCTGAACCTCTGCACGGATGGCACAGAGCGACGTGGCCGAGCCCGTCGCCACAGCTACCGCAGGCGCAACGCGTAGAACCTCCACAGTGTAGACAGTCTTTCGCAGCGTCCCGAATCCGCACCCTTCCCGTGCCCTCGCATGCCTTGCAGATCGCGTCCACTCGGCCTTGAACACCGCAGCCAAGTGCTACTCGCGGCGGCCTAAGGCCGGTGGGGCCTTTCTGGACAGTACTCGAACTTTCTGCAGCCCTGAAGAGTACCTGCGTTTGCCCTGTACTGTTCACGAAGTACAGAGCCTGTACTGTGAATTCATTTGTACGTTGTATGGCTTGCGGGGATGCGGATGCATCCCCTGTTTTGTTTTCATGGAAACGAGGAGATATGAGTTGCTGAAGGTGCTCGTGGTCGATGATTCGGTGGCGATGCGGGAGGCGATGCGGCGTCTGTTGAGGGAGGCGCCGGGGACGCCGGTGGTGCTGGTGACCAGCGCCCTGGAGCCCGAGGTGCGGGAGGCGGCGCTGAGGTACGGGGCGGTTGCCATTCTGGAAAAAGGCAGCGAGTTGTGGGCCGGGCTCTCGGCCATCGTAGCGCAGCTTCTCTGCGCCCCTGCGTCCGCGGTGCCCCGGAAGATAGGGTAGCCGGCATGGATAGCGAACGAGGGATGAAAAGCATGCCAGGCGTGGGTGATAGTGCGCGACGGATGAGCCGCCGCCAACTCCTGAAGGTCCTGGGCGCTGCCGGGATCGCGGCCGTTGTCGCGCCCTTGGCGCCCTTGCTCCTGCGCAGAGGGGGCGCCCGCGCAGCCGAGACTGTAGAGGCGCCCGGCAGGTTGCGGAAGTGGGCGATGGTCATAGACCTGCGCCGCTGCGATGGCTGCCAGGGCATAGAGCTGCCGCCCCAGTGCACCCAGGCCTGCATCCAGGGCCACTACGCCCCCGAGCCCATGGAGTGGATTCAGGTCTATGAGGGGGAGCTTGCGGGGGGCGGGACGCAGTTCATCCCCACGCCCTGCCAGCAGTGCCAGAACCCTCCCTGTGTAAACGTGTGCCCGGTAGCGGCGACGTTCGCCACTCCGGAGGGCACGGTGCTGATTGACCAGAACCGCTGCATAGGGTGCCGCATCTGCATGGCGGCCTGTCCCTACGATCGTCGTTTCTTCAACTGGGGCAATCCGCCGGTTCCCCTGGAGAGCCAGCTGGCGGACTACAGTACCGAGCACCAGGTGCCGGCCAAGCGGGGGACGGTGATGAAGTGCGACTTCTGCCCGGACATGGCGCGGGCGGGCAAGCTGCCCTACTGCGCCCAGGCCTGTCCTTCGAACGCCATCTACTACGGTGACCTGGAAGAGGACATCGCCACCAACGGGGAGCAGCTGGTGAAGCTGTCGCAGTTTCTGGCGGAGAACGAGGCCTACCGGCTCAAGGAGGACCTGGCCACCAAGCCCCGGGTCTACTACGTCCGCGGCCACGGCCAGGCGGTGGGCAGGAGCCCCCTGCGCTCCGGGCGCAAGGCAACCCGGTGGCCCTGGCTGGAGAAGCTAGCAGGAGCCCGCACGTGGACAAGGTGAGCCCCCAGCCTCAAGAGGACCTGCAGCGCACGGTGTTGCGCCCCCTCACCCACACGGGCAAGGGCTACTACCTGATCGTGGGCGTCTTGCTCCTGGTGGTGCTCTGGGGGGTCTACGCCTACAGCACCCAGCTGGCGCAGGGTCTGATTGCCACCGGCATGCGCGATCGCATCTCGTGGGGCTTCTACATCATCCTCTTCGTGTTCTTCATCGGCATCAGCCACGCTGGCACGCTGATCTCGGCCATCCTGCGGGTGGTGAAGGCCCAGTGGCGGACGCCGGTCACCAGGATGGCGGAATTCATAACCGTGGTCGCGCTCTCCGTGGGCGCCCTGATGCCCATCATCGACCTGGGGCGGCCGGACCGGGTCCCCAACCTGCTCCTTTTCGGGCGCTGGCAGTCTCCCATCCTCTGGGACCTGCTGTCCATCACCACCTACATCACCGGCAGCATCATCTACCTGTACCTACCGCTGATCCCTGACCTCGCCCTCTGCCGGGACCGCCTGGGCAGCGAGGCATCTTCCTGGAAGCGCAGCTTCTACCGCATCGCCTCCGTGGGCTGGCAGGGCACGCCCCGCCAAAAGAAGTACCTGAGCATCGCCATGGGGTGCATGATGGTGCTCATCATACCCGTGGCGGTCTCGGTGCACACGGTGGTGTCCTGGATCTTCGCCATGACGGTGCGGGAGCCCTGGGACAGCACTGTCTTCGGGGCCTATTTTGTGGCGGGTGCCATCTTCTCCGGCATCGCGGCCATCATCGTCGTGATGGCGATCTTACGGAAGGCGTTCCGGCTGCAGGCCTACATCACCGAGAAGCACTTCATCAACCTGGGCTACATGATGGGTGGGTTCACGCTCATCATGATGTACTTCAACATCTCCGAGTATGTGGTGACCGGCTACAAGATGGTGGGGGAGACGTCGTTCCACTTCACCCAGATCTTCGTCCACGAATACGCTCCCTTCTTCTGGTTCTACGCCATCGGCGGCATGGTGATCCCGGGGCTGATCATCCTCTTCCCACGGACCAGGACGTTCACGGGGGTGCTGATCGCCGCCGGGTTCGTGCTGGTCGGCATGTGGATGGAGCGCTTCATCATCGTGATCGCGGGCCAGCGGGTGCCCCTGATGCCCTACCCGCCGTCCTGGTACGTCCCCACCTGGGTGGAGTGGTCCGTCATGGCGGGGGCCTTCGCCATGTTCGGGCTGGTCATCGCCCTCTTCGTCAAGCTGTTCCCGGTGATATCGGTCTGGGAGGTGGCTGAACAACACGCAGAGCAAGAGGTAAAGACGGCCCTGCCAACGGGGATGAGCGGCCAGCTAGCCCCAGGGCAGCTCCGTCTAGATGGCGACGCCGACCCCGCCTCGGGCGTGAGCCGCGTCCCGGGGGGTGGCAGATGAGCATGCGCAAGGCCCGCTGGCTCTGGCTGACCCTGCTCCCCACGCTCCTTGCCCTGGCGACCGCGGCTCCGGCGTGGGCCGCCGACCCGGTCACGCTCCAGCTCCAGGCCCCGGAGCAGGTGACGCTAGGGGAGGAGGCCAGCGTCACCGCCGTGCTGGTGGATGGCCAGGGAGCGCCCGTTCGAGGCGCCACCATCATCCTGTGGAGCGCAGGCAGCTTCCTCAGCACCGGGGGCGCCATCGAGCTGGGCCGGGCCGCCACCGATGCCCAGGGCCGGGCCACTTTCACTTACCAGGCCCGCAGCGAGGGCGCGCTGACACTGAACGCCTCTTTCCCCGGTGACAGCCGCCATGCCTCGGCACAAGCCTCCTCTGAGGTGAAGGTGCAGGGCTCGTTTCAGCTTTATCAGGAGGAGGCAGGCGTACAGGTGCCGGGCATCACGGTGTGGCTCCTGGTGGGCCTTTTGGGCGGCGTGTGGTCCACCTACCTCACGGTGATGGTGCTGCTGACCCTGATCGCCCGGGAGGGCCCTAAGGCCCCTCTGGGGGCGGGAGGCGATCGTGGATAGGTTCCTCGTCCCCCGATTGGGATTTGCGGTGGTCCTGGGCCTGGCCACCATGCTGATCGGCGTGATCGTGCTGCGCAGTCCGGACACCCATGGCAATCTCTGGGAGGCGCCGCGGCCAGGCTATGTGCGAACGGACATCGCCATGCTCGCGGGGGAGGATCCGCGGGAGGTCCCGCAGACCAGGAGCGCTTTCGCCCTCGCCGGGACCGGCTGGAAGGGCGGCCAGCCCCTGGACCCCGGGCGGGCCATCTACCTCCGCGAGGGGTGCGCTACCTGCCACGGGCTGGACGCCCGGGGCGCAGCCGTGGGGCCTTCGCTGGCGAGCTCCCGCCCGGAAACCCTGGGGCGCATGGTCCGGGAAGGCCCGGCTGGCATGCCCGCCTACACCCGGGACGAGCTGAGCGACGCCGATCTGGCAGAACTGGCGGCCTACCTCCAGGGGCTGAAGGTCGTCAACAAAAGCTCGGAAGAGGTAGCCGCCATCCAACGCCTCACCTACGACCCCTCAGTCGGCCGGGATGCCTTGCTCAAGGGCAAGGCCGCCATCCGCCGCTCCTGTGGGGGCTGTCACTCGCAGCCAACCGAGGAGGAGATTCGACTCGTCTTTGGGAGCGACGCCGAGGCGCCAGCCCTAGTGGCGGAGATGGTGAGTGAGACTAACTTGAGCCTGGAGGACGCCAGGGCCATCGCCCACTACATGCTGGCCATCCTCAACGGCGCTGACCCAGTGAAGGAGCCGTGAGCATCTGGGGAAGGAGGTTAGTGACTGTAACAAGACGTGTGACTAAAAACATGAGGCGACGAACTGGCTAGGGATGAAAAGGAGAAGGGACAATGCTAAAGGGAACACACCTCAGGATGGTGGCCTCGGCAGGCTTTATGGCGCTGGCTCTGGCCACCTTGACGGCTTGTGGTGGCAGCGGGGTCGCCCAGGCGGACTACGACGCCGTGAAGCAGCAGCTCGCCGCCAAGGAGCAGGAGGCTGCAGCAGCGAAACAGCAGGTCACCTCGCTTCAGCAGCAACTCGTGCCGCCGGCACCTCAGAAGCCGGGGAGGCAGGAGGCAACGATAACCATCGACATGGGTGAAACACCAAGTGATATGTTTTTTGCAACCCCTGAGGGGCAGAAGGGCGGTCCCTTCACGCTGCCGGCAGGGAAGACGGTGGGAATACATTTTGTGAACAAGGGTAAGAAGCTACATGAGTTCGTAATCGGGCAAAAGATGAAATTTGTAAACGGAAAGCCAGATGGCTTTGAGGTCAACCTACTGGAGAAGGTTGTATCCGACGTGTTTGTCTACCCCTCCGGGTCGAAGATAGAGGTAGGCGGAGCCGAGTTTGAGGAGGCCGAGGTGGGGCCTGCCGCCGACATCTGGATTCGGACGAACTTCCCAGCCGCGCTAAAGGGCGAATGGGAGCTCGCCTGCCTTGTACAAGAGCCCAATGAAAAAGGGCACTACGAACAGGGCATGAAGGCCAAGCTAATCATCCAATAGCCCTCGGCGTGATTGCGCCTGTGTGCATCCAGACGTTATGAAGAGGTGATGGCCCAGCGGGTCCCAAGGTCCCGCTGGGCCATCTGGCAAGGATGTGAAACGGGGACTCTCAGCCTCCTCCCTCATCATCAGACGAGACGGCACCTCCCCCCCAATTGGTCGGCGCTACTGATGAGGAGACCTGCTAGTGCTTACGAAAGAAACCAGCGACAGCTAGATACGGCCACCTAGTCCTCCTCCAAGAGAGTTGCTCTGGCTTCTAGCGCTGGGCGAGTGTGCCCCCCGCATAGCAAAGCTCCGAGCTACTGCCCGGCGTTTATCCCCTGAAACGACCGGCACATAGTGGTAGGCTTGGTGTGACAGAGGAAAGGTGAGGGACGGACATGGTCTGGCACCTAGGGCTACAAAAACGGATCATGCTCTATGTAACCCTAGGTCTGGTTATCATGTTTGGGGCCTTTTTCTACCTGGGCACGCAGGCTGTGCAACGAAGCACGGCGCTGGTGTTTGAAGAGCGCCTTGTCACTGCTGAAGGTGTGACCGGGGCCCTGGCCTCTGACTTTGCCCACGTAATTAGGGATGTACCAACGCATGTAGCTATTGCCGCCTCGGACAGTGGCAAGGCCGGACTGGAGGCGATAGCGCAACATGTCTATCTGTACCTGGCAGAGGTGGACGCCTTCGGTTTTTTCAAGGTGTCGGGGTTCTGGCTCTTGGATGCCGAGGGGCGTATCCTGGCTGACGCTCCGCCGGAGTCGCTCCGGACCAATGAGGAGATGCTGTTAGACCTTCTGGCAAACGGCGCCGTAGCAGGCAACAGCCCACATGTCCTGTGGTCACAGGCCGGGCAGCCGGGGTCGTTTGTGACCATTAGCATTCCTCTCCGAGATGCCACTGGCAGCATCTGGGCTTGGGCCCTGGTCAATACCGTGGGGTTCAACAGCACGCAGCCTTTCGTGCCGGTCGGGCGCAATGGCGTGCGTCCCAACGAACAGCAAACTCAGACACCTTACATTTCTGCCAAGGCCGAGTATCACCTGGAGGTGCTGGCACCGTCTGGTATCGTGGTCATAGGCGTGGGGCCCGACGAGGAGGTTGGACAGCTAAGCTCTCACGTCCCACTGTTAGAGCCGGTGTTGGAGTTGCGGGAGAGCAGGGCGATGCTCCATGAATTAGCTGACGGGAAGGCCAGCCACGTCATGGCGGCCGTGCCAGTCCCCCTTTCGAATCTCTACGTGGTGTTGGAGCAAGGTCAGGATGTGGCATTAGCAGTACCCGTCCAGTTGCGCCGCAACCTGCTGGTCTTCAGCGCTCTGGGCCTTTTATCTGCCTTGACCGTGGCATGGGTGACGACTCGCCATGTGGTGAAACCCACGGAGCTGCTGACCGCTGCAGCGGTACGGATGGCCAATGGGGAGCTGTCCATACCGATACGAGTCCAGGCGCAGGACGAGATCGGGGTGCTGGCCGAGAATCTGGAAAGCATGCGACAGCAACTACAAGATGCCCTTGAAAAGGTCGAGTCAGCCAAGCGTGAGCTGGAATCGCGAGTGCAGGAACGGACCAGCCAACTCCGGGAGATTGTCCGGCGTGTCCTTACTGCCCAGGAGGAGGAGCGTCGCCGTATTGCTTTAGAGCTCCATGACGAGACAGCACAAGCTCTCGCGGCCCTGTCCGTTACGTTGGACTCTCTGCTACGTGGAAGGAAGACGCCCGGAGAGGATGCCGTGTTGCGGGAGGCGCGACAGATAGCAGCGGATATGATGGAGGGCCTCAGGAGACTTATAAACGCCCTCCGCCCCGTGGCACTACAGGAGATGAGATTGGCAGCTGCCCTGAGGTCGTACGCTGAGGACTATCTGGAGCGGTCGGGGATAGCCGTCCATGCAACCGTGGAAGGGACCGAGACCAGGGTGCCAGACGAGATGGAGTTGGCCCTCTACCGCATTGGTCAGGAGGCGCTTACCAATGTGGCCAGACATGCCAGGGCCCGCAACGTATGGATAACACTGTCGTACAGTCGCTCCTTCGTGCGGCTGATCGTGAAGGATGATGGCATCGGCTTTCACTCGGAATCGGCTGGCGCAGCGGTTTCTGGGGAAAAAAGGCTGGGCCTGGCTGGCATGCGGGAGCGAGCAGGCCTCGTTGGGGGGACGTTGACCATCGACTCCGCTCCTGGCAAGGGTACCCTAGTGCAGGTGGAGGTACATCTACCAACCGATGCCTGAACAGCGCGCAAAAGCCATCCGCGTCTTCCTGGCGGACGACCACATCGTCGTACGGCGGGGCATCGCACGGATCGTGCAAGCGGAAGACGATATGGAAGTAGTGGGAGAGGCGGGGGACGGCGGCGAAGCCGTTAAAGCTGTGCAGCGACTGCGCCCCGACGTAGTCCTTATGGATATCGGAATGCCTGGCATCTCCGGTATTGATGCCACCCGGCAGATACTTGAGGCCGTCCCAGATTCACGGGTCTTGATCCTAACAGTCTACGACCAGGAAGACCTCCTGTTTCGCGCAATTCAGGCTGGGGCATCGGGGTACGTGCTCAAGGGTGCCACTGTGGATGAAGTACTGAGCGCAATCCGAACGGTTCACGGAGGTGAAGTGTTCATCCATCCCAGCATGACCGCTAAGCTGATGCGGGACTACGTGAAGAGCATGCACGGAGGTGAAGCTCCGGACGAGTATGAAAAGCTTAGCCCGCGGGAACGAGAGGTACTGCCTCTGCTGGCCGATGGCCACACAAACCAGGAGATAGCTGAGAGACTCCAAGTCAGCCCGTACACCATCCAGACCTATTGCCAGCGCATCATGGAGAAGCTAAATCTCCACCGTCGGACCGAACTCCTCAAGTACGCCCTGCGGAAAGGGCTTATCCGTCTAGAGTAGCAGACCCTGTTGTCCGGGTGCTTATCAGTTTTCACCGCGCCTCCCCCTCATCTCAAGAATGAGAACTCTATGCTGCTGGCTGCCGCATAGGACGACGGTGCCATTGGCAGTGTGAGCAGCGGCCAAGTGTGCCGGCGCTGAGGGCTGAGCTTACTGCTCCTAGCGCTGATCGCTCTCGATACGGCCCAGGAGTCTCAGCAATCCATCCAGGATGGTGAGGGGGTGGGGGGGACAGCCAGGGACATAAAGGTCCACTGGGACTATGTCGTTGACGCCGTTGGCTACCTGCGGGTGCCCTCGAAATGGCCCCCCGGCGATGGCGCAGCCGCCGACGGCGATGACCAGCTTGGGGCTCGGCACCGCCTGGTACGTTTTCTGCAGCGCCAGCCGCATGTTCTGGGTTACTGGCCCGGTGATAAGGAGCCCGTCGGCGTGGCGCGGTGATGCGACAACCTGGATCCCAAAGCGACCCATATCAAACACGATTGTGCTGAGGACGTTGACCTCCGCCTCGCAGCCATTGCAGCCTCCAGCGCTCACCTGGCGCAACTTCAGGGAGTGACCGAACAGAGCGCGGCTCTTCTTGTTCAGGGCCTCTGCCAGCCGCAGCCCATCGCTACTCACCAACAAGGCTTCCCGAGTCCTTGTGGCCATGCGGAAATCCTGGGTGAAGCGGAGGGCGCCCGTGGGACAGGCCTCGGCACACTCCGTGCAGAATAAACACCTTCCTAGGTCGATCGTGGTGCCCTCGGGACCGATGGATACCGCCTCGGAGGGGCAGGCCTCGACGCAGTCTCGACAGCCATCTGGGCACTTGGAGGGGTCGATACTGGGCAGCCCTCGATACCGGTCGGGCAGCTGCGGCGGCTCCTTGGGGTAGGGGATCGTGCGGTGTCCCTGGTTGAAGCGCGCTTTGACGATATCGAACATCGGCCGGTCCTCGCTAAAGATCGAACCCACAATAAGATAGGTTGAAGCTCTTGTTGCAAAGCGGGAAGTCCGAGATCTGCTGGCCTCTCAGGGCGAGCGCCAGCGCCGTCCAGTTGTGGAACGAAGGGTCAGTCACTTTGTAACGCGCAAAACGACCACGCTCGTCGGTGAGCACCGCGTGCACAACCTCGCCCCGCCAGCCCTCAACCATGATGGCCACGAACTGGTCTGGGTTCGCAGGTGGACACGCCACTCGAGTCGGCCCCTCCGGGAGACGCTGCAGTTGCTCCCGCACAAAGACCATGGAGCGCTCGATCTCCAGTTGACGTACCCGAGCACGCCCGTAGACATCACCTGTCTGACAGGTCGAGATGGGCACGGTCGCCTGGAGAAACGCTCCTGAGGGGTGGTCCGTGCGCGCATCCCTGACAACGCCGCTGGCGCGGGCAGCCAAGCCGACGATCCCCAGGTCTCGGCAGGCCTCGGCGGAGACCGGGCCGATGCCCTCCAGCCGCGCTACAACCGATCTTGTGGTGAAGAAGAGTTTCAACGCTTGCTCTACATCTCGCTCCGCTAAGGACAGCCGCAGCAGCAGGTCGTCAACCATGTCTCGGGAGACATCGAAGGCAACACCGCCGGGCCGGACCAGTCCTCGACCCAAACGGCTCCCGCAGATTAGAGCCGTCATATTCAGAAAGTCGCCTCGCAGTCGCCCGCAGAACGACGCTGTGGGCAAGAACCCCACGTCGTTGGCCAGGGCGCCCATGTCCCCCACGTGGTTTGCCAGCCGCTCAAGCTCCAAGGCAATGGCGCGAAGTGCCCGGGCCCGAGGCGGCGCCTCAATTCCCCCCAGGGACTCCACCGCCTGACAGTACGCCGTAGCATGCGCGATAGTGGAGTCGCCTGCGATAGTCTCCATCTGGAGCATCGTCCGCTTATGGGGCCCCCCAACCAGAGCCTCCTCGACACCTCGGTGTTGGTAGCCCAGCTGGATTTCGAGGTGATGCACGACCTCGCCGTGACATTGGAACCGGAAGTGGCCAGGCTCTATGACGCCGGCGTGTACCGGGCCCACAGCCACCTCGTGGACCTCCTCACCGTCCATGCTGAAGAACGTGTGCTTGCTGTTCTCCTCGGGAGCCTCGCCCGCGAAGTCATGGGCACGCACTGACTTCAGCCACGGATGCCCCGTGGGGACGACGCCCAACTGCTCGTAGATCTCTCGCTCGAACAGGTGGACCTGCGGGCAGGCCGGTGTTAAGGAAGGATAGTCTCTGTCCACCTCGGTCGTTATGGGAAGGAGGATGCGACGGGCGTCGTCCGCCAGAACGGCGAACAGCCTGACCTTAGTTGACGGTAGCTGCTGGCCGAAGAAGGTGACGACGCGCTGTCCCGTCTCGACACCAGATACGACGGCGGTCCGAAAGCCGACTAGGTCGTGGGATGTCACCGCCTCGAGGC
>Ga0209514_10004233_pt1 | contig 19547 bp, 18 predicted proteins | sample Subgrocontami58m_FD_187452 | JGI IMG/M metagenome (GOLD analysis project Ga0209514, IMG submission 187452) | Subsurface groundwater microbial communities from S. Glens Falls, New York, USA - GMW37 contaminated, 5.8 m (SPAdes) (version 3) | ecosystem: Environmental > Aquatic > Deep subsurface >...
TCGGGCATCGCCAGAGAGGGTTCGACAATGCCTGGCAAGAAAGCGACGTTGGCCACCTGTTCAGCCGCCTGTTCTTCCAGGATATGTTCCAGCATTGCCTGGTCGGCATAGATGACCCCGGGTACGCGCATCCCTTGCTTGTATTCCTGAGGTATGCGCCAGCGGTAATCGTCTATCTTCTCCAGCGTTCCTTGCCATTTTGTCATGCTGTTTGCCTGCTAGACATCGAATATGACGGAGACCATGTTTTTCTCAGAATCGACCCTGAGCATATGGTAAGTAGCTGCCTTTATGCCCAATTTCAAATGGTGCCGGGCAGGATCGTACCGCTCTCCATGGCACGTTGCTGCCAGGTTGCCCCCCGTGAACGCCGCGATGTCGAAACGCCGGAACAACAGCTTGTGCACGTCAAACAAATATAGCAATTCGTTCAGCCAGTCGACAAGCAGCATCTCAGGATCGTCAGCATCTATGGTGACCTGCCTGGAGACGCCTTCTTTTACGTCCTCCAGGTCTGCTATGATAGAGAACATACCATAGGCGGCGTTGGCGTAGGCCTCGGCAAGATTAGAGCCATAGGCCACAAGCCCGATGTCCGCCGTATGCTCGGTCAGTTCGAACCTTTTCTTCTCTACTGTTGCCTCCTTGCATAGGTCCTGCAGCAAACTCACGAGCCCCTCCGTGCCTACAGAAGGGGGTGTTCGTGCATTGCCTTTAGCCTCCGCCATCTCCTTTCGACTTCCTGTTCCAGATCACGTAAGGTCTGCGCATGTTCAGGTCTGGTGAGATGTTTTGATTTGGCCATCATCGCCAGCCATTCCGACAACGGAATACGCTTGGCGCGCGCTTCAGGGTCGTAGGTTATGGTCGTCTTGCCGTTTTCGACCTCATAGACGGGGAACAGGCAACAGTCGACGGCTGCCTTGGCCACCTTAGTCCCGTACTTTTCCTCGTAGCGCCAGCTAAGCGGGCAGACACTCAACACTTTTCCGTAAACGAACCTCCCGTTCCTGGAGTACCATTGTGCCTTGGCTGCTTTGCGCACCAGGTCGGTGCCGAGTCCTTCCACACTGGTGAAGACATACGGTATGTGAGTGGCAGCCATGATCTGGGCCGTGTCTTTGTGGTGGAAGCCCTTGCCCGCTTCGGAAGGCCCGACATGGCTGGTGGATGTCAGGTGTCCCAGTGGAGTCGAATAGCTCTGCTGGTTCCCCGTATTCATGTAGCCTTCATTGTCGTATTCAAGGAGAATCATCGGGTGGCCGCGCAGCGCCGCCCCGATGGCGGACCCCATGCCGATGTCCATTCCCCCATCCCCGCTGACCATGATGAACGTGATCTCTTCGCCGGATAATTCGCCGCGGCGAATCCGCTCCCGGTGCATCTCCACCAGGCCTGACAGCGTCGCTGCCCCGTTCTGGAAGAGATTGTGGATATATGTTACACGGTGGGAGCTATACGGGTAACCAGTGGTAACCACCATGCCGCAGCCAGTCTGAAACAGAAGGACGACATGCCCCTCGATGCCTTTGAGGAATTGATTGAGAGAGGGGAATATCCCGCAGCCAGGGCAAGCACCATGCCCCGGGGCGATACGGGCCGGCATCGCTGTGAGATGGCGAGGCCCCATGACACTCACCTTCACCTTGCGAGCCTTCTCGTCCCACTCTGCCTTCACCAGTCCCTGTGTGGTTTCCTCTTTCGTCAAGGGTGGCTGGATGCGTTCCAGTATTGGGTCAGGGGAGCCGGGATTGACACCAAGGTAATCAAAGCGAACGGCCGAGTTGCTGCGATCGCTGGCAGCGCCCAGAGCCAGTCGCAGCAGGGACTCGGCGTCTTCGGGATAGAAGTCCTTGCCGCCCAGCCCATAAATGCGTGAAAGGCAATTTGTCCGGTTGACAGGGTCGTCCTTCAGTGCAGCCTTGACCTCGAGGGACATGTTGCCGCCATGCGCCCCGTAAGAGTCTGCACGATCGGCAATAAGAACAGCTTTAGTGTTCCGGAAATACTCCCTGATGGCTTCGGCAGGAAACGGTCTGATCACGTTGGGACTCACAAGTCCCACCCGCAGGCCCTCTGCCCGGAGTTTGTCAACCGCGTCCTTCGCTGTCTCGGCTGCAGAATTCAATATGAACAATGCCGCCTCGGCATCATCCATCCGGTACGCCTCCACAGGCCGGTAGTGACGGCCGCTCAGGGCGCCCCACTCGGCGAATACCAGAGGGAGCACCTTCTCCGCCGTTTCCATGGCCTGATGAAGCTGGTACTTGTTGTTTATCAGGTCAGGATCATTCATGTATGGTCCGATGGTGACCGGATTGCCAGGGTCCAGGGCGGTTATCACTGTCCTGGGCTGGCCAACGAAATCACGCACCACCTGAGGGTCCTTGAAGTACTGGACCCGGCGTTTCTGGTGGCTGGTAAAGAACCCATCTGCAGCCACAATCACCGGCAGCCTGACTGAGGGATGCTCCCCAATGCGCAGGGCTATGATATTCATGTCATACACTGCCTGGGGGTCGCGGGCAAGGAGTATTATCCAGCCGCAGTTCAGCGCCATCATGATGTCCGAATGGTCCCCCCGAATGTCGAGAGGCCCGCTGACGCAGCGGGTGGCAACATTGAGAACCATCGGGAATCGCGTTCCGGCTTGTACCGGAAGCTGCTCGATAGCATAGAGGAGGCCGTTTGCGCTTGTTGCGTTCAGCACCCTGCCCCCGCCCACGGAGGCACCATAGCAGATCCCGGCAGCGCCATGCTCACCGTCGGCCGGGACCATCCGAATCTCGTGCCGGCCTTCTGCATAGCCTTCGTCCAATTCCTCGGCAATCTCAGTCGAAGGCGTAATCGGATAGTAGCCCATGAGATGATAATTAATCTGGGTTGCAGCCAAAGCGGCCATCTCGTTGCCTTTTTTGAAATCGACGACCTGGAGCGGCGTCTTCGGGCTGGCTTCTCTGGCTAAGGCCATCCTAGCTCACCCTCCTCCAGTATTCGCCTTCCGTCTGGCCCCACTTGGCCGGTTCATTTTCCCGGCCCATCGCGTTCAGGGCATCTGGCGGTCCCCAGAGTTGAGGGTTTGCACTGAACATGAACTCTGGTTTTTCGCATTCCTGCGTCAGGGCCTCGACAGGGCAAATACTGACGCATTTCAGACATCCTTTGCAATATTGCAGGTTTGGCCCGCGCAGCACCATCGTAGCCTTGCCGGCGGGATCAACCTTCTTGTCCCACACGAAGACAAAATCCGGGCACGTCATGGTGCACAGTCCGCAATCGATGCAACGGTCCCGGTGATAAAGCGGAAAAATCCCCTGGCGAGAAGCACTGAGGTCCTTTGCCGCTGTATTGCCGGGGTTGACGATGATTCCTCCCATGGGTGCGTTTGAGTACCCTAATTCGGGGACATACCTGGAGAACGGAACGCTCTGGAAACGCCCATCGAAGGGGAATTCCTTGAAGACGACTTCTTCATAACCCCGATCGAAGGTTTTCAGGTTTGCCTCAACCATCTGCGGGTACTTGCCTTCGAAAGAACTGGCGATGGCCTGTCTTACCGGCCCTGGAGCGATGAAACCCGAAGCCCTGACGATGGCGCCCAGCATGGCCGTATTTGGGCGAGACTTCTCTTTCACCGCGATATCCAGGCCATCGATAACGAATATCGTGCCCGAAGACAGTCTTGCCCGCTCTCTGACGGTGTCAGCAGTTTCGGCAGAATTCACCACCAGGGTAGAGTCAGGATACAGTCCGGAGGTTGTTCCAGCCACCTTAAGCAGACAGGAATGGAACACTGCCAGCAAGTGCGGCCTCTCGACGGGACTGCTGGTACGTACCTCTTTGTCAGGTCGGCAAAGCCGGACGAAGGACTTGATTGGAGAACCTTTCTTCTCTGAGCCGTAAGAAGAGAAGTGCGATCCGTTCAGACCCTGCCCGATCACGGCCGCCTGTGCGAGTAGCTGGCCGGCCAGGTTCGCGCCCAGTCCTCCCACGGACTCGAAGCGCATCTCGTAGAAACCCAGTTCGTTTGTGACATTGGGAGTCGCCGCCAAAGGTGGGCTGCCCTGAGAAACCTTGTTGCTTCCTGGCATGCAGGTTATTCCCTCTTCATCTACCGGGCTAACCTGTTGTCGCGGCGGCCTTGCGTGAATGGCCGGAACGTTCGTCGCAGCTAAGAGCCCTGACCATCATCACAGGGACGCAAGAGGACCGTAGTATGCGGTCGGCGACGCTTCCCCAAACCCATCTCCCGATGCCGGACCGGCCATGAGTGGCGAGCACAATAAGGTCCACACCTTTCTCTTCAGCGTATACGGACAGAGAGTCAGCGGCGTATCCGAATAGCACTTCAGTGGCCGCTGTAATGCCCTCTTTAGAGAAGAGTTCCTTTGTCCGATGCAGGTAGTCCTGGGCCTCTGTGCGCTGCTCAGTTTCGATTTTCTGAGCGACATCAGGGCTGATGTCAATTCCGGGATTGACAGGCCACAGTATGGGCTCGACGACTCTGACGAAGATGATGCCGCCAGGGCGGCACGCAGAGCTTATGGCCCTCACCTGGGGAAAAACAGTTTCCGCGAGTTCAGATCCGTCCAACGGGACCAGGACTTTACTGTATGCTTCCATAGTGGCTGCCCCCCTCAAAGAAATTGGCCGCTGCGACAACCGGCCGGACCAACTCAGTTGGCCCTGCACTCGGCCTCATCGAAGGATAACGTAATACAAATGAAGAAGTCATAAAATGGGCGGCGGAAAAATTGAAAAGGCATCACAGAGAAGGACGCAGAATGAGTTCCTCGACTGACCCCGCAGCCCCTGTCCATTATGTCGCAGTGGCTAGTGAGCCTTAGACCGGGACGTTTTCGCCAGGCATATCCATAATGTACCCGGCCTTGTGCACAGTACGGATGAGCTTCATGCCGTTGTCATCTTCCAGCTTGCAACGCAAGCGGCTGACCCATGTGCGCAATAGCTGCACATCGTTCCGGTACTCCGGCCCCCATACCCTGGCCAGCAGTTCCTCGTAAAGCATCAGACGTCCGGCATTGCGGGAAAGCTCTGCAAGCAGCAGCCATTCAATCCGTGTGAGCGGCTGTTCCTTTCCATTGACCAGCGCAATCCGCTTCTGGAAATCGATAGAAAGGTCTCCAACAATCAGGGGCTCGGAAGTTTCGCGGCGTTCCTGGGGCTCTATCCTGCGCCTGACTGCCTCTATTCTGGCCACCAGTTCATCCGGGTTGAACGGCTTGGGCAGGTAATCATCAGCACCAAGGCCAAGCCCTCTTATCTTTTCTTCGTCTGCCCCCCGCGCACTGAGGATTACTACGGGCATCGAGGAGAAGGTACGGAGTTCCTTGAGTGTCTGGAAACCGTCTTTCTTCGGCATAACCAGATCGAGCACCAGCAGGTCCGGCTCCTGGGCCTGGACTTGTTCCAACGCCTGCACCCCATTGGAAGCGGTTAGTACGTCGTACCCGGAAGCCTTCAGCTTTGCTCTCAGGAAATTGACAATCCGGTCTTCATCATCTGCCACCAGCACGCGAAATCGTCTCATACTACTGCCTTTAGAAGAATCGTGACCCGATGATGATACATTCATGTTATCTTAATGTCAACGCAAACACACCGTGTTTGCCTTCCTTTCGCGGGAGTCATTAAGCAACCTCACCTGTTATCAGCGGCCATGGAAGCCTTCCCGGAAGGTGAGGGCGCAGAATCCCCCTCAGGCTAAACTACAACTGCGAGCCTATAATAGTCATAACATTTGGCAGACGAATATCGCAATATTATGACATTGTCTAAGAACGGACCATGCTTTCGGATATTCTTATGACATCTTCCAGAGAATGGGTTGTCGATACCAGGTAGTACCGTTGCCCATCAGACCATTGCAGACGGTATAAACTGTTCCCTGATGCGTCCAGGCCGACCGTGAGGGTCCCTTGCCTGTCCTTGACAGGTATTGTCTTTGCCTGAGCAACAATGCTCGGGGTATGCAGAATACCCTGAGGCAGCCCCTCGATCGACAACGCCTCCACTATCCACAATGCTTCGGCCCCTGATTGCCGGGCCTGGAAAACGAGGTAGACCGCTATGTCAGGTCGTCGATAGACCTCGATGGTGGAGGGCGGCCAGGCATAGTAATCAGGAAAATAGGAAGGGACCATTATTCGTACCCCTGCTTCGCGCTCGGCTTCCTCGATAGATGCGAATGATTGGACTGGAGGAGGTTGAATCAAGGGAGGCACGCTATTGAGGAGCCGAAGCCCACCGGCCATCACCATCGCCAAAAGAAGCGCCGGGACCACGGTCGCTGTCATCTTCTTTGCCCACTTAGTACCCGCCATCAAACTCACACGACAAAGAAAGTTACTGCCACCAGCAGTGAGGCTGTCGTCCATAGCCTAGCTGAGGCCCAAGCCTCCTCTGGCCTGGCCGTCCCCTCAAGCAACCTTTTCACCCTTTGCGCAACATGGCTTTCGTTATGCATCAATTCCTGCTCATCCAGGCTCACTTTCTTGAGCCCTGCCTGTGAAACATCACTGGCGCAAATCGACCCCTTCGTCGACCTGATCAATGCGGCGGCCAGAGGGAGAGGGTTGCCCATAGCCGAAACAGCAATATCGTCACACACTTTTTCGTTTTCCTGCCACATCAGGCGCGAGGAGAACCAGGCGATAGGGTTGAAGAAGGCCAGACTGCGCACAACTACTAAGAGCCAGCTCGTCCAGTGATCTCGCCTGACGAAGTGTGCCATTTCGTGGCACAGGACTGCCTTGAGCTCGTCCGGTCCTGTGTTTCGCAATAGCCCGGACGATATCGCAATGACCGGACTGGTCAGTCCCGCTGTGTGCACCAGGAATTCGGCTGAATTCACAAGGACTACCTTTGGGACCTGCCTTCCCATCTGCCGACCCACCTCCATCAAGACCCGGTCAAAGTCCGGGTGAGATCCTTGCTCTATCGGAACGGGAACGCCCTTGCGAGACAATCGACGCCCGATGATGGGAAGGGCCTCCTGGACCAGGAACAGCAGGCCGACGATGGCCAGAAAAAGCAGCATGACGTGTCCCAAAGTCAATTGCTTCCATATGACCAGGCTAACCCACTTACTGGTATCCAGCAGTGCTACGCGGTCTCGAAACAACATACTGCCGCGCCCGGGGTATGCCAATTGGAAGATCAATGGGAGGACTACTGGCATCACCAGGGTGAGCAGATGAAAACGGAACCGTTGCAGTGGGTTGTTGACCTTCCAGGTCTTGACAAGGCTGTATGTCGCTATGGCGGCGATAGCCGAATACACGATGCTTTCCACTGCGTATTGGTAAAGCCATGCCAGAGTCGACTGCATGTCAAGACACATTGTACTCTGGCGAGAGGAGGGCGTCACCTGAACGGGTGCCTCACGCTATTTTGACTCCATTCGTTTGGCGGTTCTCCCGGCCGGCGACAAAGAGCAACCCCGCAGATTGACACGGTGACAGGCCCAAGTTACCATTGGCACCATGCCAAGACAGTTCCAGTCCGGCCGACGGCATCCCACTGGACGAGCTAGCTGGGGAAGCGACGGAGCGACAGCAGCTTTCAACCCTGCGTGGATACTTATCGGCTTCACCCTGCTTACCATAGCAGCGGGCACAGGGCTGCTCTATCTGCCGTTTTCCGCCAGCGGCAGCAGTGCCTCGCTGATGGAAGCGTTATTCACCGCCACTTCGGCAGCCACAACGACCGGTTTCGCACTGGTGGAGACCGCCAGTTTCTGGAGCTTCAACGGGCAGAACGTGATCCTCTGGCTGTTCACTCTGGGAGGAATGGGGTCGCTGGCAGCTTCCACAATGCTTCTGCTCCTGATTGCATCCAAGGTCAGGCAGGAAGACCGATTCTTGCTGCGGGAATTCAATGGAGTGCACAGTGCCCGAGGGATGATACTGCTTGTAGTCGGGGTACTGGCCTATTCCGCTGCGATGCAGATTATCGGTTACTATTTCATTACGCGCGAACTCTCTGCAATCATGCCTGCGGGCCAGGCCTCATGGTTCGCCAGGTTTCATGCCGCCTCCGCATTCAACAATGCAGGATTCGACCTCTTTGGAATGAGCCAGCAAGCCCCCCCGGCGTCAGTACAACTCATCCTGACTGCCCTGAGCTTTCTGGGGGCTTTGGGTTTCATCCTGATCGTGGACCTGTTCAGGGGCATATTCAAATGGAAGCTGTCCCTGGATACGAAACTGGCACTGGTGACCACAATAGTCCTGTTGCTGGTTGGAGCGGCGGTAATATTCGCCGGTGAAACCAGGAACGCCGCTACTCTGGGAAGTCTGGCCTGGCCTGAGAAACTACTCTCAGCGGTCTTCCATTCGGTCTCGGCAAGGACGACTGGCATGGCTACGGCAGACCTGGGGCTTTTCCTCAACGGGACTTTGTTAGTCATACTGGCTCTGATGTTCATCGGAGGCGCATCTGGCTCCACCGCGGGGGGCATCAAGGTAAACACGCTTGCAGTTCTGGCCGCGGTGACATGGTCCTTTGTCAGAGGCCAGAAACATGCCACGGCCTTTGGCTCCAGAATCGATGAGGAACACGTCAACCGTGCGCTCGCTATCGTGTTCCTGTCTGCCATGCTGGTGTTCGGTATCACACTGGCCCTGAGCATGACCGAGGACAAGCCGTTGCTTGCAGTGCTTTTCGAGACGGTATCCGCCTTCAGCACTACCGGGCTCTCAACGGGCATGACGGCAGCGCTTACCGACTGGGGAAGGCTGCTCATTATCCTCACCATGTTCATCGGTAAGGTCGGCCCCGTGACGCTGGCCTTTGCCATAAGCCAGAGACAGCGGCTCAGCTACGAGACCTACGCCGAAGAGGCGATCAATCTTGGCTAGCCAACCATGCCGGGCAATAGGCCCCATGGAAGAACGGGAACACAATAGCGGCAATCACTTGCAGTGATTGCCGCTTAAGCTTACCCGGTATTGCCAGCAACGTTTGCCAGGTTTATTCGCCGTGATGGCCAACGGCAAGAACTGCGCGAATAGACGAGATCACAGCTACCGGGACCATGAAAACGGCCAGATAGGAAACTATGGCATCGAGACCGGTCCCTAACGGTTTCCAGATGTCGTTCAAGGGCTTGAAGGGTTCGCCGGTTGAGGTAACAATCAAGGCGATTGCGGCAACCAGAACTACCACCACCTCTTTAGCGGTGATGTTGAGCAGGCTTACCACGATGCCCAAGATAACCAAGGTAAGTGTCACCCAACCTGTGTCGCGAATCCATACTCCGGCGATGATTGCCAAGATTAACCCGATAAAGAACGCCACCTCCCCGATTATGCCTACTGTCTTATGACCCGATGGTTCTGCCATGCGTACCTCACTTTCTTAGCTGTTGGTTCCAGTCCGGAACTTGCGAGGACGAATAGTATCCCAGCATCCATGAGTTAGTCAAGGACTCGGAACGACGAGAAACCTGGCGAACAAGCGGGCGCGAGGAACTTCGCCCGGCACCGGACACGTCACAGATACAGGTTCTGTGCCCCTGCTTTGCGCACCTGCTGGAGGGCCTTGCGCGTATCGCTGGCAACCCTCTCGGGGTCGCAGGTCTCCAAACGGTATTTGAAAAGCCAGTATGTAAACTCTCGCATGTCGGCCAGGTTCACGGAATGGGAAGGAGTCATGCCCTTTTGTTCCTGGAAGCGGGTCAGGAGTTCTTTGCGCGCTGCACCATAGACACGGGAGAAAGCTTCTTCAGTGACGTCTCCGCCCTCATATCCCATTATGCTCCGCTCTTTGTGAACCTCTTCTTCGACAGCCATGAGCAGCGCTTCTTCCACAACTACTCCGTAGACGAAATTCAAATGGGCTTTGTACTTGGCATTGCCGAGGAGATTCCGAAAATCTTCCTTCGTCAGCTTCGTGGGCAGCCTGCCGGAGAACAGGAGTTCTGATATCTCATCTTCCGGCACAGTCCCCCTGACCTCCCCGAGCAGCCTTTCAGCGAGCAATAGCCAGTCAAATGCCTCGTCGCCAATGAGGTATTTGTAGCGGCGTCCGCGGTACAGTTCTGCCGGGCTGCACCACATGCCGATCGATTCGAGCAAAGCCGTTTGCCACTGGATTCCCCTTGCCAGTGCCTCCTTCAGGTGTGCGATTGCCGTGGCATCGGCCGGGTTTCCGGCCGGGCAGAGTTCCCCTCCACCCGTGGCATTTGGCCCATTCGCCGAACTGCCGCGATCGTCCATTTCACGCCCCCTTACGGTCCCGTAGAAACGCGAGGACTTCATCTGCACCGAGCGAGTTGAGCACGTCGCCCGCTTCGCACCAGGCACGCCGCGCCACGCCAATTCCATATCTCATGAAACCCAACTGGGCCGGGTCGTGGGCATCGGTCGAAACCGCCAGCCTGATGCCCAACTGCCTGGCCCGAAAGGTGTGGGAGTCTTTGAGATCAAGCCTTTGCGGCGTGGAGTTTATCTCCAACACAGTGCCGGTCCGCAATGCCGCCCGGAACAGCGCTTCCATATCCATGGCAACCGGATCCCGGACGCCTATTATGCGACACGTAGGGTGACCGATGATGTCCACGTGGGGGTTTTCCATCGCCTTGATCACCCTTGCCGTCATGTCCTGCTGCGATTGACCCATTGCCGAGTGCACGGAGGCAATGACTACGTCCAGACGTGCCAGGACATCATCCGGCAAGTCGAGGCGGCCATCAGACTTGATGTCCACTTCGATACCGGTAAGGACACGAAACCCGTCCATAGCCTGGTTGAGCTTCTCTATTTCCCCGATTTGTCCTGCCAACCGCTCCGGGTCCAGCCCTCTGGCTATGCCAAGACCATGTGAATGGTCAGATATTGCGATGAATTGGTAGCCGCTTTGCCTCGCGGCGTCAGCCATTTCCCTGATGCTGCGCCTCCCGTCGCTCCAATTGCTGTGCAGGTGCAAATCGCCCTTAATATCCGCAGTGTCGATCAGCTTTGGTAAACGGCCCGAAGCGGCGGCCTCGATTTCACCCTGCGCCTCACGCAGTTCGGGCGGTATGTATTGCAGCCCCAGCCGGCGATAGAAGTCCTCCTCGGTGCTGAATTTCTCCAGCACACCGTTCGAAGTATCGGTAATCCCGTACTCACTCAAACTCAGCCCCCGGGGATCGAATTTGTCCCTGAGCGCGATATTGTGTTCTCTGCTTCCGGTGAAGTATTGCAGCACTGAGCCGAAAGTATCATTATCTACCAACCGCAGGTCTATTTGCATCCCCCCGCTGGCCACTACTCTGGCTTTTCGCGGCGCCTTTTCAACCACCTGGTAGACCATCGGCAGACTGGCGAAAGCCGCGATAACTGCCTCCGGATCATCAGCAGCACCCATAATAGCGATGTCGCTGACCGTCTCCCTGGACCGGCGCAGGCTACCGGTCGCGCTCAGGTTGCGCAGCCCCCTGACAGAGCGTAGTCCGGCCAGGACCTCGTCTACCAGGGGCAAAGCCTCACCTATCAGGATGCGCTGGTCTGTCCTGCGCGATGCCTGTATCTGTGCCAGTATCCTTTCGGCTGATTTTTCGCCCATGCGCGGCAATTCCGCCACCCTGCCATCTTTTAACGCCTGTTCCAGTTCCTCGACAGTATGCAGGCCAAGGTCTGACGCCAAACGTATTGCCGTCTTTGGGCCGATGCCCGGTATGTGCAGGAGGCCTGTTATGCCCTGGGGGAACTCGGCCAGCAGCTTATCGTAGAGTTCCAGACGGCCTGTGGACACCAGGTCCTTTATTTTGTTTGCTATGGCCTCGCCCACACCGGGTATCGCGCCCAGCTCGTTCCCCTCCCGGACCATCGTCTCCAACTCTTCCGGCCAAAGCTCGATGGACCGGGCCGCCTTCTGGTACGCTCGTACCTTGAAAGGGTTCTCGTGCTTGAGTTCGAGTAAGTCAGCGACGTCGTAGAAGACTTTGGCGATGGCTGTGTTCTTCATCGTTTGATTCCGGCAGAGAAACGCTTTACCGACTAATCATATCGCAATGGCGTGGCGCAGGGCATCCCGGGGCCTCGTCAATCTGTGGCCGCGTCATATGTCATATGTCTTACATGTTTGGCTGCCGGATTTTAGGACTTGTCTACATTGCCTGTGTATCATGTGTATTCAGGGAACTCGCCGTCACTGCTGCACCGAGGACCTCAGTTAACATCCGGTATTTGTATGTCTACAATCACACGGGAGGTAAGTATGAAGGTATTGCTGAGAAACGAACTAAAGGAACTCATAGAACGCCCGCGGGAGCTGTCTGCATCGATATATATGCCTACCCATCGCACCGGATCGACACTGGAGGGTCCAGCCCGGATTGCCAACTTGCTGGACCAGAGTGAAAGAAACCTGGTGGAGGCCGGCATGCGCGGGGCTTCGGCAAAGAAGATGCTGGAGCCGGCCCGGGCGCTGCAAACAGATGCGGACTTCTGGAGAAGGCAGGGCGACGGTCTGGCACTTTTCATAGGCCATGATTTTTTCAGGTACTATCGCCTTCCCTTCAGTTTTCCGGAAATGACGGTTGCCTCTGCAAGGTTCCACATAAAGCCCCTGATACAACTCTTCGGCGAAGACCGCGTGTTTTACGTGCTGGCTCTCAGTCAGAAATCTGTGAGGCTGGTCCACTGCACGCCGGATAGCTGTTCTGTTGTTACCGCTGAGAAAGTACCGGGGAGCCTTGCCGAATACCTGAGGCGTGATTCACAGGAGCGCCAGTCATCGTATCATGCAGGCAGCTCAAAAGGTGTATCCGGCAGTCGCGGTTCGGCGATCTTTCACAACCAGGGAGGGACTGCCGAATGGAATAAGGACAACATTCAACGTTTCTTTGGAGCGATTGACAAAGGCCTTCACGAACCGTTGCGCGATGAGAAGTCGCCCCTGATTATCGCTGGAGCCGATTTCCTGCACCCGCTTTATCACAAGGAAAACACATACCCCTGTCTGTTGCCAAAGGGCATAGAGGGAAACCCGGACGAGATGTCTTTGAAGACATTGCAGCAGAAAGGAATCGAGATAGCAAAAGCATTCTTCGAAGAGGAGAGGACTAAGGCGCTGCGAACGTACAACAAACTGGCGGGTTCGGGGCAAACGTCCAGCGACTTGTCCCAGGTTGTCGTCGAGGCCCATGATGGTCACATATTCAAGTTATTTGTTGCAATGGAAAACCAACTCTGGGGGTCCTACAATTCTGAGAGTCGGTCTGTCACTGTTCACGAAAAGCCTCAACCGGGAGATGACGATTTGCTGGACCTCGCCGCCGAGCGGGCGCTGGTCACGGGAGCCTCGGTGTATGTCATGCCTGCAGGCGAGGTACCGGGGGGCGCTCATGTGGCCGCCGTGCTGAGGTACTCGCATGTGCCGGCTGCAGTGGCCTGAAAAGATTTACATCTGTTTCTTCCTTTGATAAACTCTCCCTGCCAATCGCCCAATTCTTGGAGGTGAAAGTTATGGGTCGCGATTTTCCAGGGAGAGAAAAGAAGAAACCCAAGAAGGAAACCAAGAAGGCTCCGGTTGTACCTTCGCTCATTCAACCAGTGGATGTAGAGGTGGTGAGGAAGCGACGCAAGAAGGAAGAAGAGGGGCCGGAACAATAGAGAAAGGCTGGCCTTCCCGGACGTCAAGGGAAAGGGGACGAAGGCCTGGTGAAGCCTGAAGACAGGAAACGGCAACCCGCCAGGAATCGCCAGGTTTCGGCAATCGCCTCAGGCAGGGTCCCGGGGAAGTCTCCTTTCGCGTTTTTGTGCCAGCGCACGCCGGCAAAGGGCAAAGCCGAAACCGGACACTAACCGCCTCCCGCTACCCGCTTATTCCAGCCCAAACAGCACCTTGCTGACGGGCTGGAAGGAACGGCGGTGGATCGGACTGGCACCCAGCTTGCGAAGGCCGTTCAGGTGCTCCTCTGTCCCGTAGCCCTTGTGGTTTGCCAGTCCATACCCGGGGTACAAGGCATCCAGTTCGAGCATGACATGGTCACGCGCCACTTTGGCGATTATCGAGGCGCATGCGATAGAGACACACAGCTTGTCGCCCCTGATGATGCCCTTCGAGGGGATTTCGACCAGGGGGAGTCTCATCCCATCGACCAGCAGGAATTCCGGCCGGCAGTTAAGGCCTTCCAGGGCGCGTCTCATGGCCAGCCTGCTGGCCTTGACAATATCACTGCTTTCTATTTCTTCGACTGACGCCTGGGCCACGCACGCCGCGACGGAATCACGATAGATCAAAGGGACAAGCTCCTCACGCTGTTTTTCCGTAAGCAATTTGCTGTCCCTCACCTTCTTCAACCAGCGGAACCTGGGGTTTCGCGGCAGGACAACGGCTGCCGCTGCGACCGGGCCGGCCAAGGCCCCCCTCCCCACCTCATCCAATCCGGCTACTACTGCAAAACCCTGCCTGAAGGCCACCCGTTCCTCAGCCAGCGTGGGGGCTATGCCGATCATCATTCTGCTACCTCATTTGGCCCTGCTTCATGACGGGACGTCAATGCCCTTTCGATTATTCCTCCGCCCAGGACCTCTTCACCGTCGTAAAACACCGCCGCCTGGCCGGGTGCGACCGCTCGTTGGGGCTCCTGGAAAAAGGCCCCGGCGGCTCCGCCGCGGACCGTGAGCACCGCCTTCGCCCCAGGGGAACGGTACCGCACGCGCACCTTGCACTCTATCTCACCTTGAGGAGCCTGGCCGGATACCCAACGGACACTGCTCGCGATGAGTCCCTGACTGTACGAAGCTTCTTCAGGACCGACTATGACCCGGTTGCTGGCTTTGTCCAATGCGACAACATACAACCTCTTGCCATTCCCCCTGTCCAAGCGTGCGCGCTGCCCGATGGTGTAGCCTGCCAGTCCCTTGTGCCGCCCGACCGTGGCACCATCCAAATCGAGGATATCTCCCTCTGATTGCCTGATGCGTGAAGCCAGGAAACCTCGATAACCGCCGTCGGCAACAAAGCAGACCTCGACGCTGTCCGCTTTTCTGGCAACTCTCAGTCCCTGTTCTGCCGCCAGTTGACGCACTTCGGACTTCGTCATCCCGCCCACAGGGAAAAGCAGATGCCCCAGTTCTTCCTGCCCCAACATGTAGAGGAAATAGGACTGGTCTTTCGCTTTGTCCGTGCCCTCCAAAAGCCGGCAGGAAGATTGCTTGCCGTCAGTATTGCCCGTACGCGCATAGTGACCTGTGGCCAAGTATTCGCCCCCCAGGGACAGTGCCCGCTCCAGCAGCAGCCGGAATTTTATCTTCGCGTTGCAGGCGATACAGGGGTTGGGGGTGCGCCCCTGGGCGTATTCGCGGCAGAAGTAGTCCACTACCTGTGCCTGGAACTCATCCCGGAAATTCACCACGTAGAAGGGGATTCCAAGCCTCTGGCAGACCAGTTCGGCGTCATGGGCATCCTCGGCATTGCAGCACTGCCTCCGCTGTGCGCCCTGCCCCTGCTTCTCTTCACACCACAGGTGCATGTGCAGGCCGGCCACGTTGTGTCCGGCCTGCTGGAGTATGTAAGCCGCCACCGAGGAGTCTACCCCTCCGCTCATGGCCACGAAAGTTCTCTGTCCAGGCATATTCATGCAGGCAATAAGGTTATCCAGGTACAGGGAATATTAGCACGGATGCGCGCCGGGGGACACATTTCGGCAAACTGTGAGTGTCCCGCGCAACGTCATTCCGGCCCCCAGTCCGGAATCCAGAAAACCCTGTTTCACTGGCACCCTGGATACCGGCTTTCTCGCCGGTATGACGAACTGATGCCGGTCCTTCTTCCAGGTTTCGCGGGAAGCTAAAACTGTAGCGTCAGGTTAAATCTAATCTAATCGAAGAATTGAGACTGAATGGGTAGTCACAAGGGTTATGGTCTTCTGCGGGGACAATGTGTTATATTTGCCTGTGAAGGGCGCAAGCTCCAGGCTCAGGAATCTTCTAACGCTCACGCGGGCCCTGAAACACAGAGGAGGGAATTCCATGCTGATCCGTGACATCATGACTACGAATGTGGTGACCATCCCGAGCAGCACCTCGTTGGCTGACGCGCGGCGCATAATGGAGGCCCACCGGTTCAGGAGGTTGCCGGTGGTGGACAAGGGCAAGCTGGTCGGACTGGTGACCAAGACGGGCCTCGATAGTGCAGGACCGTCGCAATTGACCACGTTTTCTGTCCATGAATTGACTTATCTGCTCGCCAAGCTGACGGTCCGGGAGGCGATGTCCAAGAACCTGGTTACCATAGAACCGAACGCAACAGCCGAGGAAGGTGTTGCTCTTGCGCAATCGCACCGGATCGGCGCATTGCTCGTTCTGGAGGACGGTAAACTGGTGGGGATCGCCACCACGAACGATTTCTTTTACAAGATGTTGAATCCCATTCTGGGGATCGGCGTGCCGGGATGCAGAATCTCCGTCGCCAATTGCTGTGCAGCGGCTGATCTGAAGAGGGCGCTGGAAGTGATCGAAAGACAGGCCGCGGAAATCACAAGTTTGTTCACCATGACAAACAGAGAGAACGGCGAATCGTCTTGTGTAATGCACCTGTCTATCGGCGATCCTTCGGCGACCATAGCGGAATTGCAGAAGCAGGGTTTCCGTGTGGAATTGAGGGCCAGATAGCGTTACCGAGGGCTGATGTTGCTTTGACAACATGGTCATCTGGTCTTATCATGAGCGCAACCTAACAAGGAGGATCACAAGATATGCCAGGCCGTCCCTATCTCGTTGAGGAAATCCTGACTTTTGACCGGATCAAGCGAGCCATCACGAACAGGGTAGTAGACGCCGCTGCACCTTCGCTGGAAGAGGGTATGCCTCTGGGCAGGGAGAAGCTCACCGAGTTGACCCGCCAGGAATGGAAGGCAGCCAAGGAGGCGGTCTGGGCTTCTCCAGCAGCCAAGGAGAAGGCGCGTGAATACATGCGCAAGGTGGTGTCCGGACTTCTGGACAAGCAGATCAACTCGGACAAGGCTGAATTGGAGTCCCTCGGGGTGGTAGACAAGTACATGTAGGCGAACCCAGATGGAGTCCCTCTGAGCCCTCGGGAGCCCTCAGGAGTCCTCGGGATGCTTCGCGATCCCTCGGGGTGGTGGACAAGTACATGCAGGTCTGGCGCGCCACCCAGCGGCGGGAGCTATTTGTCCCTGGGAATCCTGGTGGGAAGGACCATCCAGACCGCGATGGTGACGGCGAATACCAGTATTCCTATGAGCGTATACATATCATTCTCTCCTTGGGCGCCCGTCCGCGGCGCCATTCTTCTGTTGTGAATTAGAGTCTGGACTCAAAGGACTTCCTCTCCTTGCGCGCCTGTCCGCACCTGGTAGACCTGGGTTACCGGCGAGACGAACAGCTTGCCGTCGCCGATATTGCCGGTCCGGGCGTTTTCCAATATCAACTCAACGGCTCTCTTTGTGTCGGCATCGCGGACCACGACTTCCAGCTTCACTTTGGGCAGCATGTCTATCTGGTAACGCTCGCCCGAACGGCCCTGGTGGGTTATGCCCTTCTGGCGTCCTCGCCCGGTAACCTGTGTTACGTTAAGCCCGTTGAAACCGGCTTCCGCAAGCGCTTCTTTCACTTTGTCCAGTCGTTCCGGCCTGATGATCGCTTCTATCTTATTCATGTTTACTCCTAGTCGACGTATGCACGTTCGCCGTGTTGAGTCAGGTCCAGGCCGCGTTCTTCGTCAGCTTGTTCGACCCTCAGGCCGATCAGCTTGTCAACGACCCACAATATCCCAAGGGTCATCCCGAACGAGAAGGTCCATGATGCAGCCACGGCTATCAGTTGTTTGCCAAGCAAGACCGCGTTTCCCGAAAACAGACCATCGGCTCCAGCGGCGTTAATGGCAACTGAGGCAAACAAGCCTGTCGCGATGGCTCCCCAGGTGCCGCCGACACCGTGGCAGGCCCAAACGTCCAGGGCGTCGTCGACCTTCTTCCACCCGGAGCGAAGCCTGGTAGCGAGATAACAGATCACTCCGGCTCCGAGGCCTATCAGGACGGCTGGCATAGGGCCGACATATCCGGCAGCGGGCGTAATGGCAACCAGGCCTACCACGGCTCCTGCCGCTGCGCCTACCACGCTGGGGGCGCCGCCAAGCCACCATGACATCGTCATCCACGCGAGCGCCCCCATTGCTGCCGCAGTATTGGTGACCACGAAGGCATTGGTGGCCAGCGCGTTGGCCCCGATGGCGCTCCCTGCGTTGAAGCCGAACCAACCGAACCAGAGCAGCCCGGCTCCGAGAACAACAAACGGGATGTTGTGCGGTTCCTTGGGCTCCTTGCCATAGCCGAGGCGCGGTTTGATGTACCAGGCAGCGGCCAGCGCGGCCACGCCGGAACTGATGTGGACCACCGTCCCGCCGGCGAAGTCCAGTGCTCCCAGGTCGCGTATCCATCCGCCAACACCCCATACCCAGTGGGCCAGCGGGTCATATACGAAGGTGACCCATAGCAGCGTGAAAGCAAGGAACGCCTTGAACCGGATGCGTTCGGCGAAGGCGCCTGAAATCAACGCCGGAGTTATTATGGCGAACATGGCCTGGTATATCATGAAAGCCTGGTGCGGCACCGTAGCGCCGTAGTCCGGGTTGGGGGCGCCGGTTACGTTCCTCAGGCCGAACCAGTCCGTTCCGCCGATGATGCCCCAGTGGTCCGGTCCGAAGGCCAGGGAGTAACCCCAGAGCACCCACTGCACGCCCACGATAGCCACTACGACGAAACTGTGCATTATGGTCGACAGGGCGTTCTTGCGGCCAACCAGGCCACCATAGAAGAAAGCCAGGCCCGGCGTCATCAGCAGGACGAGCGCCGCGGAGACCAGGACCCATGCAGTATCACCAGCGTTGATTTCCATGTTCGACTCCCTTAAAGAGTTTCTCCGGGTTAATGATAGGCGTGCGGGGTTTCGAGCCCTTTACATCTGGATTAAGGTTGCGTTGCGCGGACATTACGGGCATGTTACGAGGTTGGTATCCCAACAGTCTCCTGCCCGGCAAACAATCTCTCCCCCGGACTCCGCCGTTCCGGCGAAAGCCGGAATCCAGGCCCGCTTTCGTCCACAAAGGACAACAACGCCCGTTTCTTTGCTTTGTTAACCATGTACGCCAATCTGCCGCGCGCCTGACAGCGGAGTTTGAGTTGTAACCAAATAAACCAAACAACCGTGCCGTTTTCGTATCTGCGCCGGGAATTGTTCGGGAAACAATCAGATACACCGCGCAGATATGCGGCAGCTTGCGGTGCGGGCTTCTTAAACAGCGTTTTTTTCTGTGCCATCTTTTGTAACCTGGGGCCGGGCGGCTTCGCCGGGGCGGCCCAGCCAGGGAGCGACGCCGAACGGCACTCCGATTTCCGTCATGACCTTGTGCATGGCCTCCTTGAGCCTGTCCTGCTGCGCGCCGCCGAGCTGGTATCGGGTCTTCAGGAGCCTGCCGAGTATGCTGGCGGCCTGAAGTTGCAGCTTGAGATTATCCGGCTCTTTCTCCAGAAGCTCGCGGATGTGGAACCTGAGCAGGGCGATCTCCTCATC
>Ga0209514_10004236_pt1 | contig 19541 bp, 17 predicted proteins | sample Subgrocontami58m_FD_187452 | JGI IMG/M metagenome (GOLD analysis project Ga0209514, IMG submission 187452) | Subsurface groundwater microbial communities from S. Glens Falls, New York, USA - GMW37 contaminated, 5.8 m (SPAdes) (version 3) | ecosystem: Environmental > Aquatic > Deep subsurface >...
CATCGCGCGAGCGCTCGCGCTCGAGCCGAAGCTGATCTTCGCGGACGAGCCGGTGAGCGCACTCGACGTATCGATCCAGGCCCAGGTGCTCAACCTGCTGATGGACCTGCGCGAGCAGCTCGACCTGACCTACTGCCTGATTGCGCACAACCTCGCGGTCGTGCGCCACTTCTCCGACCGCGTCGCGGTGATGTATCTCGGGCGGATCGTCGAGATCGCCGATTCGGCGGCGATCTACCGGGAGCCGCTCCACCCCTACACGCGGGCGCTGCTCTCCGCAATCCCGATCCCGGACCCGGAAGTGGAGTCGACGCGCAAACGGATCCTGCTCACCGGCGACCTGCCCTCGCCGGACCGCGAGTACGCCGGCTGTCGCTTCTTCAGCCGCTGCCCGGAACGGATGCCGGAATGCGAGCGCCACGATCCGGCGCTGGTGGGAACCTCGCCCGGTCACGAGGTGGCCTGCTGGCTTCATCCCGGACCGAAGGGGACGCCGTGGCAGGTGTGATGGCGGCGTCAAGCGTAGGCGGGAGCGGCTCGTGCTGCCGGGGGAGCACGCCGGCCCCGGCCATTCGCACGGCGGAGGCGAACCGGCTGGGCCGGCGTGGGAGGAGGGGCCGCATGGGCGACCTTGAAGCTACCCGCGCGTTGCTCGAGTTCCTCGCCGCGCCCTCGGGGAGAGATGTCGCCCCTGGAGATCCCGATGTTCGAAGAGTCACATCACGTCGAACAGCCCCGGCTGGACGGTTCGCGGGGGAGGCTGCCCTCCGGCGGCGATCGCCACCAAGTCGGGAAAGGCACGGACCAGGTCCGGCGGAATGTCGACCTTGCGCTGCTCCAGCCTGGCGCGCACTTGGAGGGCGTTGGCCGGGCCTTGTCCCCGATAGTGATTGTTGGCGATCACGTAGACATTGGGCAACTCGAACAGCAGACGCTGAATCCGCGGCACCCACTCTTCGAGTTCGCCGGCACTGTAATAGTAGTCGTACCGCCGGTCTCGACCCGCGTCCTTCGCGAACCAGGCCGCGCGATTGCGTCCGTGAAAACGAACGTAGCCGGTCGCTCCAGTGGCGTGATCCGAAGGGACCAAGCAATCGCGCAGGGCCGGCTGATCGATATTGCAATAGTCGAAGCCACGCCGGCGAATCCACTCGCGCGCACCCTCCTGGTCCCAGCTCGCATGTCGCACCTCCAGGATGAGCGGCAGGGAACCGAATCCGTCCGCGATCCGGGCGAGGCGCTCGCGCGTTGCGTCATCGAAGCGGGCCGACCAGGGCAACTGCACCAGGAGACCCAAGAGCCTTCCGGACTCGCGCAGGGGCGCGAGCGGTTCGAGGTACTGCCGGATTTCCAACGGCCCCCATGGATCGTGGCGGTGGGTGAACTGTTGGTGCAGCTTGCAGAAGAACCGAAAGTCAGGCCTGCCCTGCACTTGTCGAACCCAGCCCGCGACCGTGCGGAGGTCCGGGACGCGGTAGTAGGTGACGTTGACCTCGACGCAATCAAAGTACCGGGTGAGGTACTCGAGCGGCCGGAAGCCCCGCGGCGGAGGATCCGGGTAGACCCTTCCGGACCAATCCGCATAGGACCAGCCTGCGGTCCCGACCCACAGTCTTCCCGCCATCGCTCCCGTCCAGAATTCTCAACGAATCTCGAGGTTCGCCCTTCGCCCGGCTTCGTCACTGAACTTCAACAGCTTTTATTATATGGAGATATGGGATCCAACCAAGGCATTACACAGGCCCGGACAAGATGAATAATTATTTGCTTTCCCCCTTGCAAAAAGGTGTCGGACAGAGTACAATTATACCCAGACGAACAAAGCAACAGTGAGGCGTGAACGAACCGAACGAAGAAAAACTGGGGCCGGATGGCTCCAACGCAATCTTACCTCCTCCCCCACTGAATGGGAGGCGTGAGTCGGCAAAGAGCTTCGAGGCTCGCCACTGCGAGTTCGAGGCTTGGTTCCCGACTTACGCCTCTCGTACTTTTCTCCCCCCCCAAAATCCGTTACCTTCCCGTAACGATGTTACCCTTTCGGATTCCACCTGCTACGATTTTACACATATTGCCGTTCATGTCAAGCTGAACAGATTCCATAAAGTAATATACAGGACATCTTTGTGGAAGCAATTCGGTAGCATGTGGTGATGGCATACGGGTTGCTAATCACCAACCACAGAACAATGTTGTGAAGGCCAGATGGGGGCCGCCACACGCAGGCGAAAATGGGAGGTGATTGTGATGAAGTGGCTACTTGCACTACTGGTTGTTGTCATGGTGGTTAGCCCGGCGCTGGTGTTCGCGTGCCCTCCGCCCGCGGCCCCGGATTACTCGGGTCCTGACGTCTCCTCCGGCCCGGCCCCGGGCGACCCGGCTTCGGGCGGCACGGACGGCGACGAGGACGGCAGCGACGGGGACGGCCTTGCCGCTCCCGGCGACATCAGCACCAGGGAGTTCGATCTCTAAAGCTAGACCGGTTCAGAACCTCTGCAAACCCCCGGGCGCGCAAGCGCCACGGGGGTCTGCTGTTTTCTCTCCGCAGCACATCGGCCGTTTGGCGCTCTTCCTTGGGCGCCACTGGGGCACAAAAGTTGCATTCCGAAACCGGGCAAGTCGAGGCGGGGTGCGTGGACAATCTCGCGAGATCGCGCGTCCACCCAGTGGCCTTGCGCGCTCTCTCGCCTAGCGGTTCAGGGTCTCGGGGTCTCGCCACGGTCCTTGACGCAGTTCATCGAACGGCATAGAATCCGTCGCGCGCGTTTGCGCTGGAGGAGACCATGAAATCCGTCGCATCCGCTCTGTTCTGGCTCGGCCTGCTCGGCATGACCGTCTGGTTCCTCAATCCCACATGGGCCAGCGATCCCCGGATCGACTCCCTCCGCGACCAGGTGCGCCACCTGGACGTCGAGACGCGCATCAGCGCGCTGCGCGAACTCGCCCGCGAAAATACTCTGCCCGCGTTCAAGACCATGCTCCTCGCGGTCTACGACAGCGACGAGCGCGTGCGCCTCGAGATCGAACGCTCCGTCGCGGCCTTCAACGCACCCGAAGTCAAGGCCTGGCTATCCGCGACCGGCATCCACTACCCCGACAAATGGGTGCGCTTCTACAGCGTACACGCCTACATCCAGACCCAGGGCGCCGGCGTCCTCCCCGAGTTGCTCGCTGGCATCGACAAGACCTATCCGGAGGTCCAGGCCCTCATCCTCGACCGCATCGGCTCCTCGACCATGACTCAGGTGCTCGCACAGGAAGAGATCCTCGCACCGCTGGGAGCCATCCTCGGCCCCGGTCGCGCGCCACGTCTGTGGTTGAAGGCCGTGAACCTGCTGCGCGCTTCCAACACTCCGAGAGCCGCGGAACTCCTCGTTGCCGCACTGGAGGACAAGGACGCCTGGCCGCCCCGCGCGCTCGTGTCCTTCATCCACAATGCCCTCGCCCGCATGAAGGCCCCGGGGATCGCCGACCGAATGAAGGTGGCCCTCGCTTCAGCGAAAACCCGCGCCGCGAAGCTCGGTGCGCTCGCCGCGCTCGGCTCCTCTGCCGAAGCCGCCGGCCTGCAGGCCATTTCCGATTTCATCAAAGCGGAGCCGGACCCCGATCTCCGCGCCGGCGCCGTCAGCGCCTTGGGCCGCGCCGGCACGCCGGAAGCCGCCAACGCACTGGGGGAACTCGCGACCGTCGGCCCTTCGGTTCCCGACGCCCTCATGGCGGCTTCGGTCCTGCTCGAGCAGCCGGGCGCCGTACCCGCAGACAAGATCAAGCCGGCCCTCGAGGACGCGAAAGCCGACTTCCGCCTGCGCGGGCTCTTGGCCGAGTACGTCCACCGCACCGAGAGCGCGGGGAAAAAGCCGGACCTCGACGAGCCGATGAACCAAGCCGAATCGATCGCCATGCGCCGCTCCCTCACATGGCTCGTCCGTACCCAGGAAGACGACGGGCACTGGGCGACTTCAAAGCACAACCCCAACCACGGCAAGCACGGCTTCCCGTCGATCTACGCCCCGGACGCCGACGACTACTACGACGTGGCCACCACCGGGTGGTGCCTGCTCGCGCTGCTCGCCGATCGCCACCACCTGCGGCCGAGCTCCTACTCGGAGAGCGTCCGCAAGGCCGTCACATGGCTGCTTGCGCACCAGAAGCCGAACGGCATGTTCAAGGCCGACAAGGACCCCGAGCCACCCGCGGGAGGGGGCCCGGAATTCGCCACCCAATCCCAAAACGTGTGGGCGACCAATCACCTCGTCGCGACCCTCGCCATGCTCGAGGCCTCGTTCCAGACCGGACGGGCCCGTAAGGACGGCGCGCCGGGTGGTTCCCAGCCCTCGGCCGAGGAGAAGCAGGTCGATGAGGCCGCGACCAAGGGGGCCAACGCCATCACCGACAAGCCGCTCGAGGGCGAGTACAACTGGTTCAATGCCAAGATCGTCAACCTCCCGCGACTCAACCTCCTCGCCGCCATTCGGTACACCTACGCCAAGCGTGCCGCCGGCCTCGGCTTGCAGGATCGTGACATCAGTTCCACCGTCACCAAGTTCACGATGGAGAGCCTCAACAAGATCGCGGAATCCGCCACCACGGTGAAGGTGCCGTTCGACCGCAACGGCAATTACTGGTTCCGCGCTTACGCCTCGAGCGCACAGGCGATCAACGCCGCGGTCTATCTGACGCCCAAGCAGGTCGGCCTGGTGCCCATCCACGAGTTCATCACCCAGCGGATGGACCTCCTGCGCATGCATCCGGCACGCTGGAACCCGTTCTACGAGATCGTCGGCCCGACGGGCCATCCCCCGGCCACGGAGCCCGCGGTGGCCGAGGCCACCCAGAGCAGTCTCTACACCAACCTTGGGCTCATGCCCGACGCGTGGAAGGACGACATCGTCAACTTCGAGTACTGGTTCTTCGCCACCAATGCCTTCTTCATCGTGGGTGAGGACGACTGGTTCACCTGGCGCGGCCTCTCCCTTCCCGTCATCGCCGACAACCAGGACCTGATCGGCACGAGCTACGGCAGTTGGGAGCCCGAGGGCCCTCAGGAGCGCGTCCTCGGCCGCTGCACGGCCACCGCCTGGGGCTCGCTCGTCTTTGGGATGGGCAAGCGCGTCCTCAACATGCACAACGTGATGTGGCATCGCGTGGTCAAGCGGGGCGGCTACCGCCCGCCGGCGAAGAAGGAAGACGAGAAGGGCGGGAAGGACGAGAAAGCCGGCGGGAAAACCGACGACAAAGCCGGCGGAAAAGCGGAGCACCCGGGCGGAAAGATGGACGACCCGACCGGCGAAAAGAAGTAGCGAGAGGCTGAAGATGCACCCGACCACCCGCCGCGCGGCGGACGGAATCGCCGCAGTACTCCTGGGCGTGCTGCTGGGCGCAGCCGCCGGTCCGACCGCCGCGGATCACGGCGATCCGTCCACTCGGCCCAACCCGATCCCGCCCGCGTACATCCCCGACGTTCCCCTGGCGGTGAACACGCTCAAGCAGGACAACCTGGTCCTGACCCTCACCGTCTCACCGCCGACCCCCAAGTCGGGCGAACTGGTGCGCCTCGCGCTCAACATCCACGACCCGGAGCAGGCGCGCGATTTCCAGGGGGACGTCAAGGTCGTCGTGACCGACGGCTCCGGAACCGAGATCGCCTCGGGCTCCGCGCTCACCGACGAAGGCGAAGCTTCCTACCTCCTCCTGCTCGGAAGCGGAGGCTCCGTCCGCGTCCGCTTCGAGTTCGACGCGGACATTCCGGCCTGGACGCCCACCCGGGTCAAGCGCCCGGGGCCGTCGACCCCGCCGCTCGCGGTCGGTGCCGACGGCAAGGGGAAGGTCTGGCTCGAATTCGCCGCCGAGGAAAGCAGCGGAGCGCTCCCGATCCCGATGCCGTGGGCGATCGGCGGCGGAGTCGTCCTACTGCTCGCGGCCATCGTGTTCCTGCGCAAGCGATCATAGGGCTGCTGCACGTCCACGCACGGACGCGGGTACGGGTTGCGCGCCTAGCCGGGGCCGCAGCCGTGCGGCGCGGCGACGAAGCGACACTTCACTTCCCGTCCGGCGCCTTCTTTTCCTCGATCGTCCCCGGCGGGGTCCAATTTCCGACGTCCCACCGGTCCGCGGTCGCGGAAACCGCCGCGCACAGCTGCTCGAGCTCGTTGCGCAGGGTCGGGGGCGTTACCGCCCGGTTGTCCGCGGCGATGCCGATGTGCAGCCGCTTCCCGCCGTCGGTCAAGTAGAAGTGGGCCGGGGCAATCTCGTCATGCGCGCCCAGCAGCTGGATCAACCGCCCGGCCGGCGCCTTTTCCGGGTCCTTGATCTCGCCGAGGAAAGCGTAGATCCAGATCCTCTCCCCGCTGCGGCTGAGGGAGAAGTGCACCGGCAGAGTCCAGTGGTCGTGCCGGACGGAGGTGCGGAACAGCGTATCGCTGGTCTTCTGGGGATCCAGCCCGAGGCCCTGGAGAAGCGCGAACAACTGCGCGTCGGAAACCCGGCCCGCAGAGGCCTGGTCGTCCGCCTGGGCCAGGAAGCACGCGCCGAGCAACAACACCGCCGCGGCAAGCCAACGCATGGAAGATCCTCCTCATCGTGGACGCGAGGGCATGGTAGCACCCGCGCCGGCGGGGGACAAGCAGAGGAGCAGCGCGGCCGCCCCTCCCAGCGCGGCCCCCAGGAGGAACGCGGGGGCCAATCCCAGCTCGCTCCAGATCCAGCCGAAGAGCAGACCCGCCGGGAGGGCCGCGACCCCGACGGCTCCGTGGTAATACCCGAAGGCCGTGCCGCGCAGGTGCGGAGGCACGAGCTGGGCCACCCACGCGCGCTCCGCGGGCTCGGCGAGGCCGAACACGAACCCGTAGGCCAGGAAGAGGAACAGCAGCGCCTCGGTCCCTTCCGTATACGCCAGCGCCGAATAGAGCACCGCATGGAGCATCCACCCGGCCGCCAGGGGCAACCGGGGGCCGACCCGATCGACGAGCTTTCCGCCGTAGTAGGTCGCGGTCATCTTGATCACATGCAGCGCGGACCAGAGGGTGACCAGCGTAGCGGAGGCCACTTCGGCATCCGCAAGCCGCTTCACGAGGAAGACGTCGGTCGGCCGACCGAACGTGAAGACGAGCACGGCGCCGAGCAGGATCTTGAATTCGCGACCGAGACCGGCCCCGCCCCCGCGGCCTGCCGCGGAGACCGGCGGGACGGGTGGAATCGCTGCGCCCGTGCCTGCCGGCGGGGTCGGCTCGACCGGCTCGCGCCGGGGCTCGCGCACACCCACGAGGATCACGAGCAGGGTCAGGGCGGCGGGCACCGCTGCGGCGAGGAAGACGTCCCGGATCCCGAATCCCGCCCATCCGAGGAGCGCCGCAGCCACGAGCGGGCCCACGACCGCGCCCGCGTGGTCCATGGATCGATGAACGCCGTACGCGAGCCCGCGCCGCGCAGGGTCGGTGACGTCGGCGATCAACGCGTCGCGCGGCGAGGAGCGCAGCCCCTTGCCGACACGGTCGAAGAATCGCAGCGCCACCACGAAGGGCACCGAGGTGGCGAGCCCGATCAGCGGCCGCACGGCTCCGGAAAGCCCGTAGCCGGCGAGGAGGAAGGGTCGGCGCCGACGGGTGCGGTCGGTCCACAGGCCCGAGACGATCTTGAGCGCGGCGGCGGTCGATTCGGCCAGGCCTTCGATCAGGCCGAGCGCAAGCGCCCCGGCGCCCAACTCCGCGGCAAGGAACACCGGCAGGAGCGGATAGATCATCTCGCTCGACAGGTCGGTGAGGAGGCTCACCAGTCCGAGCACGAGGACGGTGCGCGGCAGCGAAAGCCAGAGGGGACGCGTTTTCATGGCGTGGACGGGCGCGGTCCGCACCGCCCGGGGACGGGTCCCGGGGCGACCGGGTCGCGCGCACTTCGTGCTCGTGCGTTGTGGTCGTCATCGTCATCGAGCGCGCATCGGCGATGCGACCGCCCAGCCTGGCCTTCCGTGAAGGCGGTTCCTTCGGCGGACTCGAGCCAGGCGCCATGCGGGGCTAGTGGGACTTCAAACTTGATCCGCAGGGTTCGGCCGGTCGCTTTTGGCGCCGAGCTTCGTTGCTCGTCGTCGGCGATGCTCTCGGGCATCGCCTCCTCCTCGCGCCTCGCCCGGGGCCAAGATCGCCTCGGCGGAACCCACAGTCTTAGGCTGGACGGGACACTAGGCGGCTCCCTTGGCGGCCGCGACGATCTTCCTCGCCGCGTCGCTCATGTCGGTCGCGGAGCTGAGGTTCAGCCCCGACTCGGCGAGCAGCTTGCGGCCCGCTTCCACGTTGGTTCCTTCCAGGCGGACGACCAGCGGGATCTCGAGCGCGACTTCGCGCGCGGCAGCGATCACCCCCTGCGCGATCACATCGCACTTCATGATCCCGCCGAAGATGTTGACCAGCACCGCCCGCACCTTGGGGTTGGCGAGCAGGAGCTTGAAGGCCTGCGTCACCTGATCCTTGCTCGCCCCGCCGCCGACGTCGAGGAAGTTCGCGGGCGTGCCGCCGTGGTGCTGGATCATGTCCATCGTCGACATCGCCAACCCGGCGCCGTTCACCATGCAGCCGATGTCGCCGTCCATGCTGACGTACGACAGCCCGTACTTCGCGGCCTCGAGCTCGTTCGGATCCTCCTCCGCCGGATCGTGCAGCGCCTGCAGGTCGGCGTGGCGATAGAGCGCGCGGTCGTCGAAATTGAGCTTCCCGTCGAGTGCCATCACCCCGCGCCCCTTCACGATCCCGAGCGGGTTGATCTCCGCCAGCGTGCAGTCGAGGTCGAGATACATCCGCGCCAGCGAGACGAAGATCGCCGTCGCCGTGCGATGGTGCTCTTGCGGAAGCCCAAGCAAGGCGCACAACTTCCGCCCCTGGTACTCCTGCAGCCCGAGCCCGGCGTGGATCTCCTCGCGGTGGATCTTCTCCGGCCACTTGGCGGCGACTTCCTCGATGTCCATCCCGCCCTCGGAGCTGGCCATCAGCATCGGGCGGTTGGCCTTCCGGTCGAGCACGATGCCGAGATAGAGCTCCTTCTGGACCTCGAGCCCCTCCTCGACCAGAACGTGCCGGACGATCCGGCCCGCAGGCCCCGTCTGGTGCGTCACCAGCGGCCGGCCCAGGATCGCGGCGGCGGCGGCGGCGGCTTCCTTTTCGTTCGTGACCAGCTTGATCCCGCCCGCTTTGCCGCGTCCGCCGGCGTGGATCTGAGCCTTCACCGCAGCGCGCGCGACGCCCAGCGAGCGGAACGTCTCGGCCGCCGCCTCGGGCGTGGCCGCCACCGCTCCCAACGGCACCGGGATCCGGTGGGTCTTGAGCAGCGACTTGGCCTGGTACTCGTGTACGTTCATTGGGGGGGCGTCTTCTCGCGAATGCGGGCTTCCATCACCCTCCCCGGCTTGAAGGTCACAACCTTCTTCTCCGGCACGAACACTTCCTCGCCGGTCCGGGGATTGCGCGCCTTGCGCGCTTTCCGCGTCTTCACCTCGAAAACGCCGAAATTCCGCAGTTCGATGCGGCTCTGCTCGACCAGGGTGTCGATGATTGCGTCAAACGTTCCCTGAACCACTTTCTTGGCATCGACTTGAGACAAGACGAACTTGTCGGCCAAGGTCTTGACGATGTCCTTTTTCGTCACGACCCACCTCTCTGGAAAGCATCGCCTGGAGGAACCACCGCCGCGGACGCCGCCGTACCTAACTCTTTCCCACTCCATCACATACCATGATGGGTGTCAAGCAAAAAACCGGCGGTCACGACTTACGGTGTTTCGAGCGGTTTTTTTTGGCCGGTTCCGCGACCGGTGAAAGCCCGAAGGCCTGCTCGATGCTGTAGTTACCGGGCGCCGCGGAAGCCAGGAAATTGGCCGCTCGCACGGCACCGAGGGCGAACGTGTCCCGCGAGTGGGCCCGGTGAATTAACTCTATTCTCTCCCCTAGGTTGGAGTAGATCACCGTGTGCTCGCCGACGATATCGCCGGCCCGGATGGCGTGAATTCCGATCTCGCCCGGGTCGCGTTCACCCCGGACCCCTTCCCGGCCGTGCACCGCGGACTTGCCCAGATCCCGCCCGAGCGCGTCGGCGATTCCCTGAGCCAGCCGAAGCGCCGTCCCGCTCGGCGCATCCTTCTTGAAGCGATGGTGGGCTTCGACGATTTCGATGTCGTACCCCTCGCCGAGCAGTCGCGCGATGTCGGCGGCGATGCGGAAAATCAGGTTCACCCCCACGCTCATGTTGGGCGCGATCAACACCGGGATCTTGTTCGTCGTGGCGGAGATTTTTTCGAGCTGCTCCGGCGAATGCCCCGTGGTCCCGATCACGATCGGTGTGCCGAAGCGGAGACACTCCGCGAGTCGCTCCTGGGTCGAGTCCGGCGTGGTGAAGTCGATCAGCACGTCCACCGGCCGGTCGAGGCGGTTCTGGATCGGGATCGCGAACTGGGGCAGGCCGACGTGGACGCCGTAGTCCTGGCCCTGGGCCGGGTGGTCCTTGTGCTCGATCGCCGCGACCAGGCGGAGCGTGTGCTGCTCGGAGATGACCTTGGCGATGCGGGAGCCCATGCGCCCGCACGCGCCGTTGAGGGCGACCCTGTGCATGACGGCCTCGCCTCCTCTCTTTCAGGCCTCCAGCAGGTTCATCAGACGCTGCAGGTCCACGTGCTCGGCGAAGGTCTGGACAATGGTATCGATCTTCTCGCAGTCCCACGGCGAGATCTTCACCGGAAGCTCGGCGATGCGGGCGGCGGTCTCGTAGCTGTTCGGCTCCACGAGAATCGTGGGGACGTCCGACTTCTTGATCAGTTCGAGCGTGGCGCGGCTCGGGTGCAGGTTGCCGGTGATGACGAGGCCGGTCAGGGACAGGTCGTTCCAGCCCGTGCTCTGGGCATGGAGCGCGCCGATGATGAGATCGTCGCGGTCGCCGGGGGCGATGAGCAGGATCGGTCCGGAGATTCTCTGCAGCGCGTTGGCCACGGTCATGGCGCCGACGTTGATCTGGCCGATCGGGCGCGAGAGACGGGTCTCGCCGTGAAGCAACTTGCCGCGGAGCGCCTCGACGACCTGCATCAGCGTGGGCCGATAGAGGTCGGGCTTGTACGGGATCGCGCCCAGGAAGCGGATGCCGTGGTCTTCGAGAATGGTCTTGGTGATCGACTGGACCGCATTCCAGTCCTCGTCGCGGACCTTGTTGATGATGACCCCGAGGAGGTGGACGCCTTCCTTCTCGAAGTAGCAGCGGTTGAGCAGGATCTCGTCGATCGGGTTGCCCACGCCACCCGAGGAGACGAGCAGGACCTTGGCGTTGAACTGCTTGGCGATCGAGGCATTCGACAGGCCGAAGGACGCGCCGAGCGCGGCGTGGCCGGAGCCCTCGAGCACCACGATGTCCTTGCCGTCGGCGATGCGGCGGTACGCGGCCTCGAGGTTCTGCATGTGGCCTTCGAGCACCGACGGGTTCATGAAGCTGATCGGGAAGCCCGACTCGATGACGATCGGGTTCATGTCGCCGAGGTTGCAGTGGACGATGCAGGCCTTCTCCACGAGCAAGGTGTCCTCGTCGACGCGGTGGCGGCCGGCGCCGCGGTCGGCCTGGCCGACCGGCTTGATGAAGCCCACGCGCTTGACCTGCTTGACGAGCGCTGCGGTCAGGCCGATGGTGACCGCGGTCTTGCCCTCGTTGGGCCGGGTCGCGGTGACGAAGATGTTCTGCACCATGGAAAGGGGCTCCTCGCGGGATTTCGCGGGCCGGACCGGCGGATAATAGCGGTGCCCTGACGCCAATGCAACGCAAAGGCGACGGTCCCGCGCGAGGCGGTGCGCCCGCACGACGAGTCTCGGTGCCGGGCCTCGAATGCCGGTTCCCGAGACGAGCAGGGTGGATCGATGGCCGATCGCGCACCGGCGGCTCCCGCGCGCTCACCGGTCCGCGTCGGCGCCGCTTCCGCCGGGATGCAGCGACTGCAGCAGGCGGCGGAGGCCCTCCCCGAGGTCGGTGGATGCCGCGAAACCCAGATCCTCACGGGCGCGAGAGACGTCCGCACAGGATGCGCGCGGATCGCCGATGCGGGGCGGAGCCGACCGGCGGACGATCCGACACCCCGCGACCTCCTCGAGCACGTCGAGCAATCGGACGAGGCTGGATTCGCGGCCCGTGCCGATGTTGTACGTGCGACCCGGGGCGGTCGGATGCTCTCCGGCGAGGGTCAAGGCCCGGGCGACATCTTCGACGAAGACGAAGTCGCGGGTCTGCGCGCCGTCTCCGAACACGGTCACGGCCGTCCCGGTCGCCGCCGCATCCGCGAACCGGCTCACCACTCCGGAGTAGGACGAGCGCGGGTCCTGCCGCGGGCCATAGACGTTGAAAAACCGCAACGTCACCGTCTCCACGCCATACAGACGATGGAAGAGCCCCATATAGAGCTCACCGGCGGCCTTCTCGACGCCGTAGGGCGAGATCGGCGCCGGCGGAAGGTCTTCGCGCGTCGGCAGGGGGGGCTCGGAGCCATACACCGCAGCCGACGAAGCGAACACGACGCGGCGCACTCCGGCCGCGCGCGCCGCGAGAAGCACATGCAGCGTCCCGCGCAGGTTGATCTCGTGCGTCTCTTCCGGATGCGCGACCGAATGGGGGACGGAGACGGCCGCCGCCAGATGGAAGACCCTCGCGCACCCCTGGACGCATCGCTCGACCCAGGCGGCATCGCGCACGTCCCCGACCATGAGGCGGACCCGATCGGCGACGGCGGCCAGATTTTCCCGGCGTCCAGCGGAGAGATCGTCGAGCACGACGGTCTCGTGCCCCTCCGCGACCAGACGCTCGACGAGGTGGGAGCCGATGAAACCTGCCCCGCCGGTGACCAGGACCTTCACGCTGCCGACTCCTTCCCGGACGCTTGCCCGGGTGTGCAGGTCCGCAATTGCGGTGCGGGGACGCCCCGGGCGGGTTGCCGGCCGATCCGGTCGCACTCACCGCCCTGGAGCCGCCCGGGAAAAGGCACCGGAGGCCGACCTGCAATACCGGTCACGCACCCTTCGCCCGAGGACCGCTTGCGCAACTCACGACTTCGCTCTGCCGTGAGCGGTTCCCCGCTTCCCATTCGGCGCTTCGTTTCCCGCTTCGCCAACGGCGACCGCCGCGACGTCAGACCAACCATGCGTCCACCTCGGCGATCCACTCTGCGCGGAGCGACTCCGGCGCTCGCGCCGCGGCGAATCCCTCGCGCGCGACTGCCGCGATCTCCTCGTCGGTGCATCCGATCTCGCGCCTCAGCACTTCGTACTCCCGGCCCACGTCGGTCCAGAATTGAAGTCGGTCGTCCGAGCTGACCGTGACCCGGTGCCCTGCCCGGAGAAAGTCGCGCAGCGGGTGCTCCGCGGCGGAAGACACGCGGCCCAGCATGACATTGCTGGTCGGGCAGGTCTCGAGCACGACGCGTCGGGACTTCACCCGTTCGGCGAGGGCGGGGTCCTGTGCGAGGGCCACGGCGTGGCCGAGTCGTTCGACGCCGAGATCGTCGAGCGCGCCCGCGATCGATTCGGGGCCGGCGAACTCCCCCGCGTGGGCCTTGAGCAGCAGGCCGCGCGCGCGCGCGCGGTCGAACACCGTGCGGAAGAGATGCGGCGGCCATTCGGCTTCGCCGGCGCCGTGGAGGTCGATGCCCGCGATCGCCGGGTGGGTGAGCGCGTCCTGCGCCAGCATCAGCGCGTCCTCGGGCCCCTTATCGCGCGAATAGCCCGTGATCAGCGCCAGGTGGGGGGCGCGCGGCACCTCGGCGAAGCCTTCGAGCATGGCCTCGATCGCGGCCCCGACCGGGAAGCCGGCGCAGCGGACCACCCCGGGGGCGAAGTTCAGCTCGACGTACCGGACGTTCTGCCGGGCCAGGTCCTCGGCCAGTTCGCGCGCGATCCGCGCGTATTGCGCCGCGCACGCGAACGCCGGGTGCAGGTATAGGCGGAAGACGTTCTGGAACGCGTCGAAGTCGGGGTAGCGCCAGCCCGGCGCCGCCCATGGCGGGGTCTCCGGCAGCTCCGCTCGGCCCGCGGCGCGCACGAACTCGCGGGCGGTGGGCCAGCGCACCGAGCCTTCGATGTGGAGGTGCAGCTCGGGTTTCGCCAACGCGGCGAGCGGTCTCAGTCGAGCCACCAGGTCACCCCCAGCCAGGACCAGACGGCGACGAGCACGGCGGCCGCGAGGTCGAGTACGAAGCCGACCCGCGCCATGCGCGGCACGGTCAGGTAGCCGCTGCCGAAGACGATCGCGTTGGGCGGCGTGCCCGCGGGCAGCATGAAATCGCACGAGCTCGCCATGGTCGCCGCGGCCAGGATCGGCACCGAGCCGGGAAAGACGGAAGCGAGGATCGGCAACATGATGTTGATCGTGGCCACGTTGGAGGCGACGGCGGAAACCGCCACGGTGAGGACGCTGACGACCAGGAACTGGAGGAAGCCGTGGAGCTCGGCGACGCCGGAGAGGCTCTGGCCCATGGCCTTGGAGAGGCCGCTGGCCTCGACTCCGGCCGCCATGCTGAAGCCGCCGCCGAGCAGCAGCAGCGTGACCCACGGGACCCGCCGCGCCGCGACCGCGTCGAACGTCCCGGACGCAAACAGAAACAGGGCGGCCAGAAGCGCGACCGTGGCTTCATACGTCTTGCCGGCCAGGCCGAGCGCTCGGGCAAGCGGCTGGCCGAAGATCCACAGCAGGGCCGCCGCGAGAAAGACCGCGGCGACCGTCCACTCCTTCGGCTTCATCCGGCCCAGCGCCGCGATCTCGCGCTCCACCGCCTCGCGCCCCTGACCCACGCCGAGCAAATCCTTGCGCGCGACGAAGCGCAGCACGCACCAGGTGAACGGCACGAAGACGACGACGAACGGAAAGGCGATCGCGACCCAGTCGAGGAATGAGATCGACCGGTGCAGCTTCGCCTCCACGAAACCGCAACAGATCGCGTTGGGCGCGGTGCCGATCTTGGTGCCGATGCCGCCGATGTTGGCTCCGTACGCGATCGCGAGCATGATCGCCGCGCCCAGCCCGGCGAGTCGCACCCCGCGCGCGCCTTCGAGCTGGCGGATCACCGCCATCCCGATCGGCAGCATCATCACCGCGGTCGCCGTGTTCGAGATCCACAGCGAGATGAACGCGGTAGCCACGAGGAAGCCCAGGAGAATCCGGTCCCCCTCGGCCCCGACCCGGCGCAGGATGTGGAGGGCGATCCGGCGATGCAGGTTCCACTGCTCCATGGCTCCGGCGATGCACATGCCGCCGAGGAAGAGAAAGATGTACTCGTCGACATAGGGCCGCGCGGCGGCGCGGAGGTTGGCCCCGTGTCCCCCGGGAAAGACCAGCAGCAGGGGATAGAGGACCAGCGGAACGAGCGAGGTCCAGTAGATCGAGATCGCCTCGGTGAGCCACCACGCGGCCATGAGCGAGGCGACCGCGGCGGCGTGCCACGCGGCGGAGGGCAGCGCGTCCGGGCCCGGCGGCGTGACCGCGGCGGAGCGGAGGAACCCGCCGGCCGGCCCCGCGATCTCGAAGGCGACGAATCCGAGGATCCCGGCGATCAGGCCGATCCGACGCAGCCACAGAGCGGGTGGGGCGGGGGAGGCCGCGTCAGGGATCGCCGGATCGATCGTCGGTTGCCCCACGTACTGGGTTCCTTCCCGCTGACTATCGGCGGAGCCGCGGTCTCCGTTCCCTCGGACCCTCACCGCGTGACGGTAATGGACACCGCGGACGCGCGTCCGCGGGCGTCGACGCAGACGATGCGGTGCGCGCCGGGAGCAAGTGCCCAGACCACGGCCTCCCTGGGGCCCGCGGTGGCGACGCGCGCAGTGTCGACGAACCAGTGGAGCGGGCCGGTGTCTTCGTGCGCGGACGCGCGCAGCGTGAGCCGGGTCGCGTCCGGCACGCCTTCCAGCAGGACGAAGCGTTCGCCGTCGCGCGGCGAGACGATGCGCGGCGGGCGGCCCGCGCCGGTCCCGGAGTCGGCGCCCGCCGTGGAGACTTCGCGGGGGGACGCGCCCGCGACGGTTCCCGGCGCCGGGTGCATCCCGTTCTCGCGCAGCCAGGCCTCGATCGCGTCGGGGAAGCGCACGACTCCGCCGGGTCGGTGAGCGGCGCACGGCTCGTCGGGGGAGCGGAAGCGCAGGGCCAAGCCGGTGGCCGTGGCCGGGCAATGCGCTCCGCGCGGCTGTCCGGTCAAGGCGCAGGTCGCGCGTTCGACGACTCCGGGCGGCCGCGCGGGCCAGTCGGCGGCCGCGGGCTCGCCGATCGCCGCGAAGAGGTCGTGGAGCAGGGGCGCCGCGGTCTCGACCGCGACCAGGTCGGCGGCGCCGCGGCCCGAGGGATTGCCGAGCCACACGCCGATGGTCCAGCGCGGGTCGTAGCCCACGCACCAGGCGTCGCGGTGGCCATGGGAGGTGCCGGTCTTCCAGGCGACGCGCGCGCCGGCCGAAGGCACGTCGCCCCCCGCGGCGAGCCCGAGACGCGAACGGTCCTGAAGGATGCGGGTGATCGCCCAGGCGGCCTCGGCAGAGAGGACGGGGGCGGGGCGCGGGCCGAGGCCCACCGAGGCTACGGGTCCGCCGCGGAGCTCGCCGGCGACATCGACGAGGTCCGCCGGGCCGTCTTCGCGCCAGCGCAGGGGAATGTACGTCCCGCCGCGCGCGAGGACGGTGTAGGCGTGGGTGAGGTCGATCAGGGTGACTTCGCAGCCGCCGAGGGCGAGGCCGAGGCCGTAGGCTTCCGCGGGGCGGGTCAACGTGGTGAAGCCCAGCTCGCGGAGCACGCCGGTGAACCGGGCGGTGCCGACCCGTTCGAGCGTCCGCACCGCGGGCAGGTTGAGCGAGGAGACGAGCGCATCCTCGAGGGTGATCAGGCCGCGCGCGCCGTGGTCCATGTTCTCCGGGCGGTAGTCGCGCCAGGCCGCGGGGACGTCGTAGAGCGCCTCGCTGGGGGAGATCGTGCCGGCGTCGAGGGCGAGCGCGTAGAGGAAGGGTTTCAACGTGGAGCCGGGGGAGCGGCGGGCGCGTGTGCCGTCGACCTGCTCGTCGGAGTCGGGGAGGAGGGCGAGTCCCGGCTCGGTCCAGGCGGCCGATCCGACCAGGGCGCGGACGGCGCCGGTGGCGTTCTCGAGGACGACGGCCGCGCCGCCGGCGATGCCGGACGGGCGAAGCCGCTCGACGTGGCGGGCGAGCCTTTCCTCTATGAGCTGCTGAATCCGCAGGTCGAGAGTGGTGCGCACGTCGTTGCCGCCCTCTTCGAGGGAGACGCCTTCGAATCGCAGCGTGAAGTGGCGCGCGACCCACTCGAAGGGGCGGCGGCGGACCTCTACGGCGGTCGCGCGGGCCTGGGCTACGGCTTCCCCGGACCAGGAGCCATGGACGGCGGCGAGACGGTCGAGGACGTAGTCGCGGCGGGTGCGGGCGCGGTCGGGGTGGCGGTCGGGGCGGAGGCGGGAGGGGGCCTGGGGGAGGCCGGCGAGGAGCGTGGCCTGGGCCAGGTCGAGTTCGCCGGCGTGCCTGCCGAAGTACGCGCGGGCGGCGGCCTCGACTCCGCTGAGGTTGCCGCCGTAAGGTGCGCGGTTGAGGTATTGGCCGAGGATCTCGTCTTTGGAGAGGATCCGCTCGATCTGGAGGGCGCGGAAGGCCTCGACCGCCTTGCCCCAAAAGGTGCGGGGGCGGGGCTCGATCAGGCGGGCGAGCTGCATGGTGAGGGTGGAGGCGCCGGAGACGATGCGCCAATGGCGCAGGTCGAGCCAGACCGCGCGGAGGACGGCCCAGGGATCGACGCCGCAGTGGTCGGGGAAGCGCCGGTCTTCGGCGGCGACGGTGGCCGCGACGAGGGCGGGGGAGATCTCCTCGAGCGGGACGACGATGCGCCAGACTTGCCCCGGGGCGAGCATGCGGCGGAGGGGCTCGCCGCGGCGGTCGCGGACGGCGGGGGACGGGTCGAGGTCGAGCTTGGCGACGGGGTAGGGGAAGACGAGGTTGAGGACGAAGAAGAGGAGGAAGGGGGCCACGGCGGCGCCGCCCGCGGCCCACAGCGTCCGGCGCGCCCAGGGGCGGGCACGGAGGAAGGCGCGGACGCGGCGCATGGCGGTCTCGCTGGGGACGGAGGTGACGGAGACGGGACCCGGGACGGGGCGGCGACACGGATAGTATCGGCGCGAGCGGGGATGATAGCGCAGGGGAGGTGGGGGGTCAATTACGCGGTCGCGGGGACTCGGGGATGTCCCCGCTCGGCGCCGGCGGCATGGGCACCGTGTGGAAGGCGCGCGACGAGACCCTCGGCCGGATCGTCGCGCTCAAGCGGATCCGCCACGACCTATCCCGCCCGGACTCCACCGCGACCGAGCGATTCCTGCGCGAGGCGCGCGCCGCCGCCGCCCTCGACCACCCGGGCATCGTCGCGGTCCATGACTCCGGGGAGATCGACGGCCAGCGCTACCTCGCCCTCGAATACGTGGAAGGCCGAACCCTCGAAGCCGTCCTGCGCGAGGAGCCCGAGCCGGGGACGATCGCCGCCCCGGCCGCGATCGACCGCCTTCGCCGGCCGGTCGCGTGGCTCGCCGAGGTCGCCGAGGCCATGGCCCACGCTCACGCGCGCGGCGTGGTCCACCGCGACCTCAAGCCGGCCAACGTCCTCATCGACGCCTCCGGGAGGGCGCGGGTGACCGACTTCGGGCTCGCGCGCGACGTGGTCGGCCCTCCGGACCCCGAAGGCGCTGCGGGGGCTCTTCGAGCGCGACCGCGAGCTGCTCGGGCTGCTGTCGCGGGCGGGCTATGACGTGGTTCGGGAAGCGATGGCGGAAGCGGCCGGGGAGGCGGCGGGCGTGCCGGGGGTGGTGTCGTCGATCCAGACATTCGGATCGTTCGCTCGATGGAATCCGCACCTGCACCTGGTGGTGGCCGAGGGACTCTTCACCGCGGCGGGCGCATTTCAGGCGGTCGACTGGTTCGACGCGGCGCGGCTGGAAGAGGAGTTCAGGCGTCGCGTGCTCCTGGCCTTGCACGACGAAGAGCGCCTGTCGCCGGAGGGCCGCGAGCGGCTGCTGGCCTGGGAGCATTCTGGGTTCTCGGTCTTCTTCGTCACGTGGCCGAGCATGGCGGGCAGGACGTGCACGAGCAGCGTGGGCCGCCGGCGGACTTGGACGCCGTTCCGGTCGGGGCGGCGGACGAGATCGAGTGAGGATGCCATCGGCAGCGGTCCGGAGGCAGCCGGAGAGGGCAGAGGCGGCGCGAGAGGAGGCCCAGGCGTGGATGCTCCGCGTCCGCGAGACATGAAGTGGACGGCACGCAGGAAACGGGCTCGACGGGTCTGACTCTCCGCCCCATCCAGCCCCGACTCCGACCCCCGCGGGGGTCGGAGTCGGGGCTGGATGGCTCCTTGTGCCGACTTCGCGCCAAACTGCCTTGAGGCGAAGTCTGGGACGGGATACAATCCGCTATCCGGTCCGCAGAAATGGAGCGGCGGATGCGCGCGGTCGAAACCGAGCTCACCGAAGCGCGCGCCCAGGCCGAGGCGGCGGCCGCCGCGAGCCTCGCGCCGATCGACCCC
>Ga0209514_10004237_pt1 | contig 19531 bp, 20 predicted proteins | sample Subgrocontami58m_FD_187452 | JGI IMG/M metagenome (GOLD analysis project Ga0209514, IMG submission 187452) | Subsurface groundwater microbial communities from S. Glens Falls, New York, USA - GMW37 contaminated, 5.8 m (SPAdes) (version 3) | ecosystem: Environmental > Aquatic > Deep subsurface >...
GGTTGCCGTGGTCACCGTGCCCAAGGGCACCCGCGTTGACGCCCCCGCCAATCGGGCGCAGTTGGCATCGGCGCTCGCATCGATTCAGAGGTCGGCCCCGGGCCTGCGCGTCGTGGGCTACCCCGAGACGGGCGACACGCGATTCATCACATCCAACGGACGCACGACGTTCGCGTACGTCTATGGCCCCGTCATTCCGGGCTTCGCCGCCACGCCGGTCGGCCTTCCCGCCATCAGGGCGGCGGCTGCACGGGCGACCGTGGGCGGAGCACCCATTCGATTCACGGGCATCCCCGTGTTGACCGGAGATGGCGGGAGCGGGGGTGGCCCCAGCCTGCTGCTCGAGGTGACCATCGGTGGTCTCGGAGCCCTGGCGGTGCTGACCTTCGTGTTCGCGTCATTCCTGGCCCTCGCACCGCTGCTCATGGCCATCGTGGCCATCCCGGCCACATTCCTCATCATCAATGGCCTGGCACGCATCACCGACGTGTCGTTCATCGTGCAGTTCCTCGTTGCGCTGATCGGCCTGGGTGTGGCGATCGACTACGCGCTCCTCATCGTCACCCGCTGGCGCGAGGAGCGCGCAAACGGGGCCGAGGGCGAGGAGGCCGTGGTGCGCGCCATGCGCACGGCGGGGCGAGCCGTGGTGACATCGGGCGTGACGGTAGGCATCGGCCTTCTCGCGCTGGTGATCCTGCCCGTGCCGTTCCTCAGGAGTATCGGCTACGCCGGGCTGCTCATTCCCGTCGTGAGCGTGATCGTGGCCATCACCCTGCTGCCGGTGCTGCTGGCGACGATCGGCGCCAAGATGGACTGGCCGCGCATTCGCCATGAGGACAACGCCAGTCGGTCGTGGACCCGCTGGGCCAAGCTCGTGGTGCGTCGCCGTTGGATCGCCGCCGCGGTGGGCGTGGGAATCCTCGCGCTGCTGCTCGTGCCGGCATCGCGGATCGTCATCGGCAACCCCGGAGCCGACTCCCTGGCGTCGACCGGCCCCGCGCACACCGCACTCATGCAGCTCGAGAACAACGGCATCGGCGCAGGCGCGCTCTCCCCGATGGAGGTGGTGGCCACACCGGCGACCGCGGCAAGGACCGCCGCCGCACTTTCCCGGGTGCCAGGCGTGCGCACGGCCGTGGCACCCGCCAACGGGTCGTGGCAGGCGGGTGGATCGGCGATCGTCGAGGTCATCCCCACGGACGACGGCGCCACCGCTGCGGGTCGCGACACCATCAGTGCAGTGCGGGTCGCCGCCCAGACCCTGCCCGGGTCACCCGGCGTGGGCGGAGGGGGCGCGGAGAACGACGACTTCATCTCGTCCGTCTACGGATCGTTCCCATTGATGATCAGCATCATCGCCATCATCACCTTCATCGTGCTGGCACGCGAGTTCCGCTCGCTGCTGCTGCCGCTCAAGGCGATCCTGCTCAACGTGCTTTCCGTGCTGGCCGCATGGGGAATCATGGTGTGGGTGTGGCAGGAGGGCCACCTTGCCGGAGCCATATGGGGCACCCCGCCCACCGGTGCCATCACAGCCTTCGTGCCGCTGATGGTGTTCGCGTTCCTGTACGGCCTGTCGATGGACTATGAGGTGTTCATCCTCGCCCGAATGCGCGAGGAGTTCGACGCCACGGGGTCCAATCGCCAGGCCATCGTCACCTCGATCGGCCGCACCGGCCGCCTGGTCACCTGCGCGGCGCTCATCCTGTTCCTGGCATTCACCGCGCTGGGCGCGACGCCCGAGACCAACGTGCGCATCTTCGCGACGGGCCTGGCCGCGGGAATCATCCTGGATGCCACCGTGGTGCGTGCCCTGGTGGTGCCGGCGTTGGTGTCGCTGTTCGGCCGCTGGAACTGGTGGCTGCCGGTATGGGCGGCCAAGATCCTGCGCGTGGAGCCGTCGCTTCCTCCGCACGGCAGCGACTGAGCCCACGGCGGGGGTGCCCCCCGAGCCCCCGCCGCCGACGCCGGGTCACGACGCGTGCGTGCTCACCACCGGCGCGGCCTGCACATACGACGCCTGACCCGCAGGCGCGGACACGGGCGCGGACACGGGCGCAACCCCAATGGTGCCCTGAGCGATCTGCGCCTGCAGCCGATTGGCGGCCGCGGTGCGCGTCGCGATCGCGCCCGCACTGACGGTGGGTGCGTCCGGGCCCAGGGGCAGCCTCTGCACCCCGGTGAGCCCTGCCACCACGGTGAGCGTTCCCGCCGCCACCCCCACGGCCATCGCTGCCCGTCGATTGATCACGTCCCCTCCTCTGTCGTCTTCACCATGCGATTGACAGTAGGAGCGCGCCATTGCGGGTCGATGGCGGGGTCTCCCCGCTTGGACCCGAAATGGGTAAGGAAATCCCCATGGTCACCACGTCGGACCCCGGACCCATCCGTATGGGTCAGGCGGGCCTCGTCGGAAATGGTGAATACGGCCCCTGGGAGATGGGCCCCCGCATAAAGACACGCGTGATCGTCGGCTGACGAGTGCGTTCGGCGTGGCGAACGATCCTCGCCACAGGCGTGCCGTCGCTGGCCACGACCATGCCATCGCCTCCGGCGACCTGACGTACCGGCCGCCCGACGCCCGTGGTCACCGTGCGCCCCCGCGGTCATGCATCCCGGCGACCGATCCCCTCGGCGACTGGGCGTGTCCACGTCCATTCCGAGATGACGAGCGAGCGTCCTCACAGTGCCGAAGGAGCGGCCTCGGCGCACTCGCCCTCGAGCCCATGCCGGATCAGGCGGCGGACGGTACGCCAGCCGAGAAGACCGCTCAACTCCGGGAGGCTGATGGTCGCGTCACGCACATGACGAGCATGCAGGGGCTCGCCGGGCAGCGCTTGATTCTCCGCAGGCGATGGGAGCCGACCAGCGGCTCGGCAGGACGCGACGCTCCCCCTTACGCAGGTTCCCAACACTGTCCGACCGCGCGAGCCCAGGCGGCGTAGGTTCCATATGACCAACGCTACGCACTCTGTGCGCGCACCAGCAAAAAGGAGATCAGGATGAACCACATCCCCAAGAGTCGCTTCGTCGCTTGGCTGGGAGGCGTGCTCGCATGCCTCGTCCTCCTGGGCGCGGGCGTCACCTACATCGTCGTCGGCGTCAACGGACGCAGCGAGGTCAACCGCACCACTGCACGCGAGCAGATCGTCGGCTCGCCCGATATGAATCCGACGGCCATCCGCGAAGCGGTGGCGAAGGCCGGGCTGAAGAACGTGTCCGACATTCCGACCTGCACTGTGGCCAACCAGCCCATCACCAACGGTGATGAGGCTCGCTGCTTCGCCAGCTACATGCGCATCCACGCCCTGGAGGCGTCGGGCGGTCTGACCTACGCCCAGATGGGTCAGTTCCTGACCAAGGCCGGCACGGCGACCAGCGACGTGACGAAGGCGGCCATCGACCCGCAGACCCACAAGCCGGTCCAGAACGCCGCGCGCCAGACGTGGGTCACCGAGACCGCGCTGACCACCGGCCTGAACATGGCCTACTTCGCCCAGCAGGTCTCCTACTTCGCCATCGTGATGGGCGCCTGCATGCTGGTGATCGGCATTGGCCTGGGGGTGCTCACCGTGTTCACCATCGGCCTGACGCCCTGGCGCACCGCCGAGGCCCAGACCGGGGGGCCCCCGGTCACCAAGTAGGGAACAGGCTCGCCCCGCCCCGCTCCGCCCCGCCTGGCACCGCCTGGCGCCGGGCGGGGCGCGAGCGGGGCCGTCAGCAGGCCGCCACCGGGGCGCGCGCCAGGTCGTCCCTGACCATCCGTGCGAGAAGACGGGCGGGACAATCCAGCGTGCCGGGCTCACCAGCGCCGCCCCCTGACCGCCACGTAACCCGGGTGTGACACACGGAGTCTCGCATCGGCCGCGGTGATCGCCGGGGCGACACACGCGGTGACCAGATCGGCGTCGATGGCCTTTTGCCGGGCGTTGGCGCGAGCGGTGGGAAGGAGATCATCGGCCGTGCAATAGGCGACTGCACAGCAGCTTGGGGAACCGGCCACCCGTCAGCCGCGTTCACAACCTGTGTGGGTAGGACATCTAGGGGAGAGCCTGAGCAGCCGCCCGGAGTGTGGGTGCGACCTCAGGGCATGCGGAGGCGGCTTCCCTTTCCACGGCCTCGCGCATCGTCTTGTCACCGATCGATACGCCTGGGTGTCGTTGCGCAAATCTGACCACCTGCGCGGCTCGCGCCCGTACAGATGCTTCAGCCCGTGCCCGAATCATGAGCCCCTGCGCGGGGGCAACGGAACCTGTGGCAATCGCGTCCTCGGCCGCCTTGACTGCCTGGCAGTAGCCCGCGATTCCCTCTGCGGTGAGATCGAACTGCAACTCGAGTTTGGCCTGCTTCATGGTGTCGGCTGGCGATGGACCCGCGCCGCACGAGGCGGCGAGCCCCACGACAGGTAGCGCGAGCACAAGGGCGAGTTGCCATTGGCACCGGTTCATGGAACGGACGCTACGCTCCGCGCGATGCGGCGCGATGCGGCGCGATGCGGCCGGGAGGGTTGGTCCGCGACGGAATCCCAAGACCCCTGAATACAATGGTTGCGCCGTCCCGATGCGGTTCAGGCTATGGTCCGTGCCAAGTGTTTGACCTCTCGCCAGTACACCTCATCATCTTCCTCGTCGTCGTCGGGCTCGTATTCGGCCCCTCACGCCTGCCTGAGTTGAGCCGCGCCCTTGGCAAGGGGATACGAGACTTCAAGAACGGCCTTTCAGGAGTCGGGTCCCCGGAAGAGACTGCAGCACCGGGGATGACTGCGATAGCCCAGCCCAGTGCACCACCCCCCGACCAGGCGCGCCGTGCGCCTGAGTCTGCACGTGATGACGAGTCATCGGATCCGCCCGGGTAGGTGACGCGAAGTGGTGGTCGCTGGTCGTTGGATCTCTGCTGGTCGGACTCGTTGCCACGCTGGCCCTCGTTCCGGGGCACGCCACTGCGGCGTACCACCGGGACTTTCCCGATCAAGCAGCAGCCCAGCGTGCCGCGAATGCACCGTCGTGGGCGAGGACCGCGTAGACGAGCGTACGTGCCCATCTGGACTCCTGCGGGGTCGTCAACACCCGCTGGAGGTACTACCCGCCCAAAGCATCAGCGACTCTCGCAGGAGTGGGACTTGTCGATCGCATCCATGGGCAGAAGGGTGTCGCGCCCAACGGGGTCGAGATTCATCCGGTTGACGCCCTCGTGGCGCTCAGATACGGCTGAGAACCTGTTTCGGAATGGACCGCGGTCGGCCTGCCACGAGAATTCCGCAAGGCCAGGACGCGGGGAGGGTGTGATGCCCAAGGGCATCGCCCCGACGAAGGACCGCCGCATCGCGGGATTCTCGTGGCTGCCATTCCGAAACAGGTTCGAAGCCGAGGCCAGTGCATCGTGAATGGCGTGGCCGAAAGGGCGTGCCCTTAGCTCCTGCGTGACAAGTTGCCCGCGATGGGCAGCCCCACGCCGATCCCAAGCGCAACGATCATGGCCAGAATGGATGGAATGAGCACCATGAGAGCCTCCCTATCGCAGTATCTCGGACACGAGAGATGCTGACGGGTTGTCGATATGCACCGCTCCGGGAGCTGTCTTCGAGTCACCCCGGGTACATCAAAGATTTCCCCACGGCTGGCGAGCTGCCCCGGGAGCACCCGGGGCCTTGACCGGCGCCTCACCGCGGCGGTTCGGTGCGGCGTCAGAACCCTGCATTCATGCGGGTTCCCGGCCACCCGGAACTCAAGTTGTGTCTGCCACATGGTGGCCAGCGCCCCCGACGGCGTCGGTCGTCAGGGAACGGGTTCCTTCATTTCGATTCGAGTTCCACGCGCAGACGATGTCGGTGAGTCCGATGGTCTGGACTTTGAGGAGCAGGCCGCGATTGGCGACGGCGTGCGGGGTGGGTGCGAGCAGGATGCTGCCGTTGCGGTTGGCTCCATCGATCACCCCGCCGATCGGGATGCCGAAGAGGTCGGTGGCGATCGACAATTTCCCGCATCGGGTTCATCGGACCGCTCCCGTAGCTCGCTCGGCGTCGGTCGGCAGGAGGTAGTCGGCGAACCAGTCGCTCGCCAGGCTCGCGGCCTCTGCCAGGGTCCCGGGTTCTTCGAACAGGTGCGTGGCACCCTCAACGACCACCAGCTGGCTCGGGCAGCGCAGCTGGGCCTGTGCCCGGTGATTTAGCTCGAGGACCGCCTCGTCAGCGCTTCCCACGATCAGCAGTGTGGGGGCCCGTACGTGGGCAAGCCGTGGCCCGGCCAGGTCCGGACGGCCACCGCGCGACACGACCGCCGCGATCTGCGCCCCCGCCTCGGCCGCCGCCCACAGCGCCGCTCCGGCTCCCGTGCTCGCACCGAAGTAGCCGACGCGGCACGACGCGGTGTCGGGGCGACTGCCGAGCCATCGGGTCGCCGCGGTGAGCCGATTCGCGAGCAGCTCGATGTCGAACACGTTGGCGCGGCTGAGTTCCTCTTCCGAGGTGAGCAGGTCGAGCAACAGCGTGCCCAGACCCGCCTGGTAGAGAACATCGGCGACGAACCTGTTGCGCGGGCTGTGGCGGCTGCTGCCGCTTCCGTGGGCGAACAGCACCACACCAGCCGCCAGTTCGGGAAGGTGCAGGTGTCCTTTGAGGGCGATCGCACCGACGGGGATCTCGACGTCGATATCGCAGCCGGGTCCGTCGCCGACCGGCCGACCGCGCCGCATGCGCCGAGCGGCCGCGTCGAGCAGGACGATCACCTCCTCGTCGCTCGTCGGCGAGAAGTCGCGATAGTGGTTGCCGACCGCCATGAACGGCTGGGGCACCGAGACACACACGACCTCGTCGGCTCCAGTCAGACTGTGGGCGGTCTCGGCCGGAGCAACCGGCACCCCCAGGATCACCTTCGCCGCGCCGAGGTGACGGGCCACCTCACACGCCACCCGCGCAGTCGACCCCGTCGCAATGCCGTCGTCAACGATGAGCGCGATGCGACCGTTCAGGTCGATGCGCTCACGGCCCCTCCGAAGACGTGCGACGCGCGCGTCGAGCATCGCACGTTCACGTGTCTCGACCGCGCGCAGTTCCTCTTCGGTGACCTGGGCGTACGCCAGCACCTCGGCGTTGAGAACCCGGACGCCCCCCTCACCGATGGCCCCCATGGCCAGTTCGGGCTGAAACGGGACCCCCAGCTTGCGCACCACGATGACATCCATCGGCGCGTCGAGCGCCTCCGCCACCTCGAACGCCACGGGCACCCCGCCTCGTGGCAGACCCAGAACCACCACATCCTGGTCACGCAGGTACTCCAGCCGCTCTGCCAGCCGTCGGCCGGCATCGACCCGATCAACGAACACGTCCATCGCCATTACCTCCGTTTCGTCCGCTTGCCAGGCATCCGCCCCGAGAGCCGCCTCAGTGCTTCTCGAAACGCCCGATCTTCTCGGCCAGGCGTCTGCAGGGAGAGGATTGCTTCCTTTCCGGCGGTGTCGGCGCGATGGGCCCCGGGGGGCACACGCTCGAGCCCGAGACCGTGGCCGGGCTGCGCGGTCGAGTTCGCCATGAGGGGCGTGAGCGTGTCAAGCAGGGTTCGCATGCCGGCCGCGGTCGTACCGCCCTGCAACTCATCGAACGAGCCCCACGCGATGGCGCTGCGCCAGCTCGCGAGGTCGTCGACGTGCTCGACCTCGAGGCACGCCGACGGGTTCGCTCGCCTCAGCTGGGCTTTCATCCCTGCGGCGGTCTGCCCGTAGAGGTACTCACCGTCGTCGGCGTACATGATCGGCACGATGTCGGTGCGGCCATCGACCTGGCAACCGATGCGGCCGGTCACGTCCGCGTGCAGCACGTCCTCGATCTGTTGACCGTTCAATTCACCGAGCATTGGTCAATCACCGCCCTCGGTACGGCATTGCAACAGTGCCTTCGGTCCCTGGTCCCCCGACGAAGGCGATCGACCGTTCACTCGAACGTCAGGCCGCCACGCGCCTCTGACCGCCGCACCTCGCCTCTTCCAAACAGGACCCGCGCACCCGTGCGGTCCAACTCCTCTCGCGCAGCCTATACGCGCGCGCCCGGAGAGAACGTTCAGCGCACGATTCCCTCGCGATTTCTCGTCACTGTCGGTTCAGAATGGCGATTTTTCGCAGTTCGCATTGGCGGTTTCATTCACAGTTTGCCGCTGCCCTGGCATCGATGCAGTGGAGAGCCTGGCGGCACTGGCATCCCGGGATTGGCCTACTGCGGGCAGATCCGTGGCGGGGATGGCGGCGCCCCGGCCGGTGGACCTTGGAACTCGATTCACAACGAGCGGCGGCGCCTTCTGACGCAGACGAGGCAGCAGCCGATGGCGAGGAACACGTCGTGGATCTCGTGGCGGCTGCTCGTCCATTACGACCGTCACCCCGAGATGCACACAGCGTTCCTGCTTCTGGCCTGCACGATCCTCTGCTGACGGCTGGTCCAGGTCATTGTGAAACAGGTTCTCAGCCTCTCCGAGACGCTGTCGAAGGGCACCCCAGTGGTGGGCGGACGCGCCGGGGACATCCCTCAACAGCTCGGAGAGGACAGCAAACCGGTCCTCGATGGGGTCAGGGAATGCAGGGAGCAGCGCGTCGAGGATCTGGAGGGCGAGCGACTCCAGCACCGTGTTGACCGCGGCGATCTGGGTGAGGATGCCGATGCAGCAGCGGTCCTCCTCGACCCCGCGCGCCTACCCGGCGATGCGATGCAGGCGCATGATGAGCGCTTCCGTGTCCTTGGTGTCGCCGTGAACGTGACTTGCGGTCTTGGTCATGTGGTCACTGCTTGCCGGGTGCTGCGGAAGCGCCGCAGACGCAGGCTGTTCGTGACGACGAACAGGCTGGAGACTGCCATTGCCGCGGCGGCGATGATCGGGTTCAGCAGGCCGGCGACGGCCAGGGGGATGGCGGCGACGTTGTAGGCGAAGGCCCAGAAGAGGTTGCCCCTGATCGTCCGCAGCGTGCGCCGGGCGAGCCGGATGGCGTCACCAGCACCGCGCAGGTCGCCGGAGACGAGGGTCAGGTCGGAGGCCTCGATCGCAACGTCGGTGCCGGTGCCAATCGAGATTCCGAGGTCCGCCTGCGCCAGCGCCGGCGCGTCGTTGACGCCGTCGCCGACCATCGCCACGGCCTCCCCCATCTCCTGCAAGCGCTTGACCTCGGCGACCTTGTCCTCCGGGTAGACCTCGGCGAGCACACGCTCGATGCCGACCTCCTGGGCGACACGCTTCGCCGTCTCCTCGTTGTCGCCGGTGAGGAGCACTGGGGTCAGGCCGAGGCGCTTCAGATCGGCGATCGCCTCCGCGCTCGTCCGCCTGACCGTGTCGCGGACGACGAGCGTCGCCCGCGGCTGTCCGTCCCAGGCGACGGTGATTGCGCCGTCGCGGCGGCCGACCTCGACCTCGTGGCCGGCGACCAGGCCGCGGACACCGACACCCGGCAGGTTGCGGAAACCCTCGACGCGCGGTAGCTCACCGACCTCCGCCCTCGCGGCCTTGGCGACGGCCTGGGCGATCGGATGCTCCGAGGCGGCCTCGACCGCGCCGGCGAGGCGCATGACGTCACTGCGGCTCGCCCCATCCAGGAGCGCGACCTCGGCGAGTTCCATCTTGCCCTCGGTGATCGTGCCCGTCTTGTCGAGCACGATCGTGCCGACCCGGCGGGTCTGCTCGAGGATCTCCGGGCCCTTGATCAGGATTCCGAGCTGGGCGCCGCGGCCGGTGCCGACCATGAGGGCGGTCGGCGTCGCGAGGCCGAGCGCGCAGGGGCAGGCGATGATCAAGACGGCGACGGCGGCGGTAAAGGCAGCCGAGGCGGAGGGGCCAAAGGCGAGCCAGCCACCGAGGGTCGCCAGCGAGATCATGATCACGACCGGCACGAAGATCGCCGAGACGCGGTCGGCGAGCCGTTGCACCGGGGCCTTCCCCGACTGCGCAGCCTCGACCAGGCGCGCGATCTGCGCCAGCGCCGTGTCGGCGCCGACCTTGGTCGCGCGAACAACCAGGCGACCGTAGCTGTTGATCGTGGCGCCGGCGACCTCGGCTCGGGGCTCAACCTCGACCGGGACCGACTCGCCGGTCAGCATCGACTGGTCGACCGCCGAGGTGCCATCCTCGACGACGCCGTCGGTGGCGATCTTGTCACCGGGGCGGACCACGAACAGGTCGCCGACCTGGAGCTCGCTGACGGGGACGAGGACCTCCTGGCCGTCCCGCAGCACGCGCGCCTCCTTGGCACCGAGCTCGAGGAGCTTGCGAATCGCCTCGCTCGAGCGGCTCTTGGCGCGGGCCTCGAGGTAGCGGCCGAGGAGGATCAGCGTCGTGATCACCGCGGCGACCTCGAAGTAGGTGTCGGTGGCGATACCGCCGACCAGGACGACCGTCGACCAGAGCCAGGCGGCGAGCGTGCCCATCGAGACCAGCGTGTCCATCGTCGCCGTCGCGTGGCGGGCGGTCTTCAAGGCGGCGCGGTGGAAGCCGATGCCGCTCCAGAAGACGACCGGTGTCGACAAGGCGAGGGCCAGCCACTCCCAGCCGGAGAAGCGCAGCGGCGGCACCATCGCCAACAGGGCGATGGGAACGGTCAGCACGATCGCCACGACGAGTCGACGCCAGAGGACGGCGACCGGCTCGTCGTGATGATGGTGCCCGGCGTCGGCGTCATGGGCGTGATGTGCCTCGTGCGCGGGGACTGCAGGGTGGGCGTGGTAGCCGGCGGCCTCGACCGCGGCGACGAGCTCGTCGGCGGTCACGGAGGGATCACAACGGATGGTCGCCTGCTCGGTCGCGAAGTTGACGGTCGCCTCGACGCCGTCGAGCTTGTTCAGCTGGCGCTCGATGCGGGCGACACACGAGGCGCACGTCATGCCCTCGAGGTCGAGGCGCAACTCGTTCGCGGCCGGGGTGTCAGCCGCGGTCGCCATCACGCCGCCTCGTACCCTGCCTTCACGATCGCTGCCGTGAGGCTCGCGTCGTCGAGGTCATCGCCGCGAACGACAGCGCGTTTCGTGTCGAGGTCCACACCGACCCCACGGACGCCGGCGACGCGCTCAAACTCGGAACTCACGGCTGTCTTGCCGTGGCCGCAACTCATGTCGGGGACGGTGTCGGTGATCTCGGTCATCTCGTTTCCTCCGGGTTCAGTATACCCCCGCCGGGTATAACGGCGAAGTCTGTGGGATCTTCCCGCTCGAACTCTGCGCGACCTGGCACAGGCGCGGGCCTCCTCCGAGCTCGACTGGCACGTCTCGATGACCCAGGACCACCGCGACACGATATGCGCGGTCGATGCGGATCGACAATCCGATGCAGCCGGCGCACCTCACCCTCGGCTGCTGTGCCTCCTGGGTTCCCGCTATGCCCGGCTCCTCTCGACAGCCCGAGCGCGAGCCCGCCCGCAGTCCAGATGGCTCAGGAGGCCGACGCAGCCGAGGTCATCACGCGCTGCGCGTGGTGCGCCGTCGGGTACCCCGTCCCCTCTGAGGACTGAAAGGACAGCGGGCCGATGGAATGGCCACCTTGCGTTGATCGGCCTGAACGATCAATGCCGCCTCGATTCGTCTTGGACCCGATCCGACCCACCGGACTAGCGTGCAAACCGACCGGTTCGGCGCGGGCGAACACGTGTCTACTGCGGTGGCGCCGAGAACCTCGAAACCGCAGACCAACGGGGGATCGGCATGGCGCGAGTCACGTATATCGAGGAGACGACAACCGACGACCCGACCGTCCGGGCAGCGTTCGAGCGGATGCGCGCCAAACGCGGAAAGGTCACGAACATCTATAAGGCTCTCGCCCACAAACCGGCGATCCTGGCGGTAATGGGGCCGTTCGTCGCAGCGGTGCAGCAACCCGACGAGATCGGCGCGAAGCTGAAGGAGCGGATCATCCTGCGCGTGTCGATTCTGAACCGCTCGGCGTACTGCACCCACGCCCACGAGCAGATCAGCGCAAAGATGGGCTTTACGCCGTCTGAGATCGCCGAGATGCGCGAGCCGGCGACCGCCAAGATCGGCGAGGACGAGCGAGCGGCGCTGGCATACGCGGAGGAGCTGACGCTGCGACCCGGCGACATCTCCGATGACGTATACGAAGAGCTCAGCCGGTATTTCAGCGAGTCGCAGATCGTCGAGATCACGATGGTCGCGGCGCTCTACAACATGGTCAACCGCTTCAACGAAGCGCTCAAGCTGGACCCGGAGGCGTACTGACCGACGAAGGTTCGCACCCGAGACACGACATCCCGCCGCGGCTGTACGACGGGTTCGTCGGGCTCTTGGACGGCCTGGGGCTCGCCCGGCTCAGGCGCGATCTGTCGCGCGGGCTCGATGGAGAGATCCTTGAAGTCGGCGTGGGCACAGGCCGCCAGCTGCCCTACCACCCGCCGGGCGCCCTGGTCACGGCGGTCGACCCCGACGTCGCGGTGCTCCGGCGGGCCGCCCGACGCGCGCCGCGCGCCCGGTTGGTCGTGGCTCCGGCCGAGGCCCTCCCATTCCCCGATGACTCCTTCGACTGGGTGATCTTCGCCTTGGTCCTCTGCACGGTCCGCGATCCGGAGACCGCCCTGCGCGAGGCCCGCCGCGTGCTTCGGCGGGGTGGCCGACTGCGCGTCCTGGAGCACGTCCGAAGCCCACGCCCGGCCCTCGCGCGCGCCCAGACCCTCGCCAGCCCGATGTGGGGGGCCCTCGCCGGTGGATGCCACCTCGACCGAGCCACCCGGCAGAGCATCGTCGAGGCGGGCTTCTCGCTGGTCCGCGAGCAGCCTCATCTCGGGGGCCACGTGGTACTACTCGAAGCCGAGTAGTACCGACGCAGTCGTCCGGGGGGGCTGGTTCGCTCCGGGGTGTCAGCCGGCGAGCTCCGCCCCGTTCTTTGCCAGCAGGAACAGAGCGACGGCAACCAGCATGATCGCGAAGGCCCGGCCCAGGGTCTCGTTCGTGAGGTGCTGGCCGCGGCGGGTCCCCGCCCAGGCGCCCACCATCCCGGCACCCCCGAACGCGAGGGTGATGGGCCATGACACCCCTCCGCTCATCAGATGGCCGGCGAGCCCGGCCAGCGCGGTGACCGTGATGATGAGCAGGGAGGTGCCGATCGCAAGGCGCACCGGTACGTCGAGCAGGAGGACGAGCGCCGGGACGATCAGAAAGCCCCCGCCCACCCCGAAGAAGCCAGTCAACACTCCCACGACGAACCCGAGCGATGCCACGAGGGCGATCCGGCGGATCCGGCTCTGACTCCTCGCCTCCATCCGATCAGGGCGGCCGCGCCACAGCGACCAGGCCGAGCCAAGCATCACGAGGGCAAGCAGAAAGAGCACCGTCTCGCCACGTACGAGTGAGCTGAGATAGCTCCCAAGAAGCGCCCCGAGGATGCTCACCACCCCGAAGCCCGCCGCGAGACGGGCGTCGATCGTGCCACGGCGGCTGTTCTCCACGGCCCCCACCGCGGCGTTGGCGGAAACGATCACCAGCGCCGCGGTGGTCGCCTCACCCACGGGTTGGCCGAGGAGGTAGACCAGCGCGGGGACGGTCAGCACGCTGCCGCCGGCGCCAAGCACGCCGAGCATCGCTCCCGTTGCAAGGCCGAGCGGTAGCGCCAGGAGGATGTGCACCACTTAGCGCCTGGGCCGGACCCGGCCGGCCGCGTCGAGTGGCCTCCGGGGGGAACGCGGCTGCCCGATCAGGTTCCCCCCACCGGAGCCGAGGAGCGTCTGCAGCTCGGCCACCTGGCGCCGGAGCCCCCCGCACACCTGCTCGCAGAGCTCGACCACCGTCTCGTCAGCGATCCGGCAGCGGACGCTGTTGGCGTGCTTCTCCCGGGCCACGAGTCCCGCCTGCGCCAGGATGCCGAGGTGCCTGGAGACGTTCTGCTGGCTCGTGGCGAGCATCTCGGCCAGCTCGCCGATCGTCGCCTCCCCGCCCCTCAGCCGATTGAGGATCCGGATACGCATCGGCTCGCCGAGCGCTCGGAGGCGATCGGCGATGACCTCCACGAGCGAATCGGGGAGCGGATGCGGCATGCCCGCGAGAGCCTCACTTTTTCCGGTGGTCGCAGATCGGGAACTAGACAACTACATAGTAGAACAGTTGTACGATCCCGACCGAAACTCCCTATCTCACGGGCTTTTCGGCGTGGCCCACGATCTCCCCCACCGTCCTCGTCGTCCCCCCACCGTATTCAGACGTCTCCAGACGCACAGGCGTACGTTTCGCGTCGTGCCACGGCAAAAAAAAGCCCCGCGTCAGCAGGGCTTTCCTATGGGCGTTACTGGGCTCGAACCAGTGACCCCCAGCTTGTCGAGCTGGTGCTCTCCCAACTGAGCTAAACGCCCCGCGTGGCGGCAGGATAGCAAGGGCCCGCGGTCCCGACTGCAGACGTCGTGGCATCGCCCCCACCCGCTGGTAGCGTCAGGGAGGTGAACGATTCCTCCCCCGTCTACGACGTCGGCATCGCTGGAGCTGGGCAGCTGGCACGCATGACGGCGCTGGCCGCGTGGCCACTGGGAATACGGGTCGCCGTTCTGGGGATGCCGGGGGAGCCCGCTGTGGGACCCTCCGCGGGGCTGGTGCAGGGCGACTGGCACGATGCCGACGCCGTGGCGCGCATCGGACGTCAGGTGAGCGTGCTGACCCTCGAGAACGAGTTCGTGGATGCCGGGCACCTGGCGCGGGTGGTGGCGGAGGGCACGCCGGTGCGCCCCGACCCCGATCGCGTGCGGGTGGTGCAGGACAAGGCACTCCAGAAGCAGTGCCTGCTCGATGCCGGGCTGCCGGTGGCGGCATTCGTGGTACCCGACGGCCCGGGCGATCTGGAGGCCGCCGGGCGGGATCTCGGCTGGCCCCTCATGCTCAAGTCGCGCGGCCTGGGATACGACGGCTACGGCAACGCCACGTGCCGCGACCTGGACGAGGCCCGGGAGGCGTTCCCCCGCCTGGCCGGGCGCCGTGGCGGCGTGCTGGTCGAGGCCTTCGTGCAGTTCGAGCGTGAACTGGCCGTGATGGTCGCCCGCCGCCACGGCGGAGGTGACGCCGTGTACCCCGTGGTGGAGACCCGGCAGCGCGACCACGTGCTGCGCGAGTTGCTGTGCCCCGCTCCCGTTGACCCCGGTGTGCATGACGAGGCCAAGCGTGTCGCCCGTGCCGCAGCCGAGGCCGCGGGCGGCGCGGGCGTGACCGGCGTGGAGATGTTCCAGACCGCCGACCGGCGGATCCTCGTGAATGAGTTGGCGCCACGACCGCACAACTCGGGACACCACACCATCGAGGCCTGCGTGACGTCGCAGTTCGAGAACCATCTGCGTGGGGTGCTGGGGTTGCCCCTGGGATCTACGGCGCTCATCGCGCCCGGGGCCGCGCTGGTGAACCTGTTGGGCGAGCGCGATGGCCCCAGCGCCCCGGACATCTCGGAGGCCGTGGCCGTGCCGGGTGCCCATGTGCATCTCTACGGCAAGGCCGACGTACGGGTGCGTCGTAAGATGGGCCACGTGACCGCGCTTGGAGCAAGCCCCGAGGACGCCCTTGTCACCGCGCTGCGGGCGGCATCTCTGGTGCGCCTGTGAGCGACCCGATCGTGGGAGTGGTGATGGGCTCCGACTCGGACCTTCCCGTGATGACGCCGGCCATTGAGGTACTCGAGGAGTTGGGCGTGCCGTTCGAGGTGCGCGTGACATCGGCACACCGCACGCCCGACGAGATGCTGGCCTACGGCAAGGAGGCCGCGGGTCGTGGCATCAAGGTGATCATCGCCGGGGCCGGTGGTGCCGCGCACCTGCCGGGCATGCTGGCATCCGTGACCATCCTTCCCGTGATCGGCGTGCCCGTACGCACCAGCGCCCTGTCCGGCATGGACAGCCTGCTGTCGATCGTGCAGATGCCCCGCGGCGTACCCGTGGCCACTGTTGCGGTGGACAACGCCACGAATGCCGCGCTGCTGGCCGGACGCATCCTCGCCCTGGGCGATCCTGAATTGGCGGAGCGGGTGACAGAGCGCACCGAGGACATGAAGCGCATGGCACTGGAGTCCGACAGGCGTGTGCGCGACGGCGAGACGCCCGACTCGTGAGGGGCAGGACCGCCACGGCGCTGGCCGCGCTGGCTCTGGTGGCAGGCGTCGGCGTCACCGGTTGTGGTGGCGGGGACGCCACCACAACCGCGCCCACCACCGCGGCGGCGTCGCCATCGGTGGCCACGGGGCCCGTGCTCTCGGCAACGGCGTTCCGCGAGAAGGCCGACGCCGCCTGCCGGACGCTCTACGCCAAGGTGGGCGCCCTTGACCGCCCGCCGACCAGCGACGACGGGGCGGCGAAGGTCTGGTACGCGAAGGCCGCCGCCGTGTGGAACGACCACGTTCAGTCCGTACAGGGGCTCGCGCCCCCGGCAGACATGCAGGCCGAGTGGGCGAAGGTGTTCGCCAACTACGTCGCCATCGCGCAGGCGGCACACGACAACGCCGCGTCCGCGAATGGTGGCAAGAGCGCGATCGAGCTGATCAACTCCGATGCCACACAGCGGCAGGTGACGGCGGGTGCGGAGAACGCCGACCGGCTACGGCAGCTGGGCCTGACCGGCTGCACCGGAGGCTGAGGCCACCGGAATCGCGAGGGCGTGGGCCGCGGCACCAGCACCCGGCTCTCGCCGGTGCCGTTGTGGCTCAGCGTGAGCCCGCGCGGGACCCCATCGTCAATTCGCCGGGGACATCCCCCGGCGCTTGACACGCCTTCCACAGGACGCATCGCCAATCAGTGCTGGGAATCGTCGGGAGCACCCGCGCAACGGGCAGCGCAGTGGGCAGTGCAATTGCGTGCGTCGCGCGCCGGTGCGACCTGAACCGCGGCCTGCCGCTGGTCACGTGGTTCCTGGCCATCCCGCACGACATCGTGCGGGCATTCCTGAGCACCGGAACGCTGATGGCCATCGCCATCGCGTGGTTCACCATCCTCTCCACCGGCCGGTAGCCGCGGGAGCTCTTCGACTGAGAACCTGCTTCACAATGGCAGCCACGACCGTCTGCTCGCGGCGATTCAACGCGATGCGGCGTCCTTCGTCGGGGTGATGCCCCGAGGGATCACCCCCTCCCTGCGTCCGTGCCGTGCGGGATCCTCGCGACAGGCCGAGCGCGGGCCATTCCGAAACGGGTTTGTACTGGAAGGAGTCTTCCGCTGACGCACGCGCATGATGGGCGACGCGTTCCTGCTCGTCACGGATGACTACCCCGCCCTTCCGCCTGTCGGCCTGACCTCGGCCCGAAAACGACCCGGGCCCGCCAGATGGCGGGCCCGGGGGCACCTCAGTCGGTGTCGGCGGAGCTCAGCCCTTGCCGATGGCCGCGCCCTTACGGGCGTTGAACGAGTCGAGCATGATGTTGACGTCGCTCGGCTTGGCCTTCTCGATGATGTTGCGGTACCGCTCGGTCTGCGACGTGCGCTCCTGGCGGTAGAGAATTCCCAGGGCGAAGCCACCACGCAGGGCCAGGTCGAATGCCTGCACACGGTCGGTCACGTCGTGGTCGGGCGCCACGTCGATGACGGCGTCCTTCCACGAGTCCTGCGTGTTGTTGAACGTGGTGCAGGGGGACAGGGCGTCGATGTACGAGAAGCCCTTGTGCTCGATGGCCTGCGTGATGAGTTCGGTGAGCGCCTTCGTGTTGAACGAGGCACCACGGGCCACGAACGAGGCGCCCGAGGCAATGGCGAAGGCCAACGGGTTGAGAGGGTCCTCCGGGTTGCCGAACGGCGTGGAGGGCGCCTTCTGCTGGAAGAGCGACGTCGGCGAGGCCTGACCCTTTGTGAGGCCGTAGATCTCGTTGTCCATCACCAGATAGGTGATGTCGACGTTGCGGCGCGCGGCGTGCGGGAAGTGCCCCGCACCGATCGCGAAGCCATCGCCGTCGCCGCCCACGGCGATGACCGTGAGCTCCGGGTTGGCCAGCTTCACGCCCATCGCAACCGGAAGCGGGCGACCGTGCAGGGTGTGGATGCCGTAGGTGGACGCGAAGTGCGGCAGGCGGCTGGAGCAGCCGATGCCCGACACGATCACGGTCTGCGACGGGTCCAGGCCGAGGTCGGCCATGGAGCGATACAGGGAGGCCAGCACTCCGAAGTCACCACAGCCCGGGCACCAGATGGGCTTGAGCTCAGACTTGAAGTCGCTGGGCTTGCGCGTCGGGGCCATGGTGCTCACGATGCCACCTCCTGGGTGACGAGATCGAAGACGCCCTCGGCGGTGAACGGAAGGCCGTCGCACTTGGCGACGCTCTCCAGTTCGATTCCCGTCTCGGACCGGATGAGCCGAGCGAGCTGCCCGGTGAAGTTGACCTCGGGAACGATGACCCTCTTCGCCTTGGAGGTGAAGTTGGTTACCGCGTCGGCCGGGAACGGCCCGATCACCCGCGGGTAGAAGGCGCCAACCGACAGCCCCTGATCCCTCAGGCGGTCCACCGCCTCGCGCACCGGTCCGAACGTGGACCCAAAGCCGACGAATGCCACATCGGTGGGCTGCTCGTCACCGTGCTGGGCGTGACGAACCATGCCGTTCTTCAGCGGCTCCAGCTTGCCCCAGCGCTTGTTCTGCATGCCAATGTGGATCTCGGGTGTGTACGCGGGATGCCCGTACTCGTTGTGCTCAATGCCAGTGGACACGTACATGCCATTGGGCTCACCGGGGATTCCCATCGGAGAGATGGAGTCGGCGGTGTACTCGTAGCGCTTGTAGTTCTCGCGCTCCACGCCGGCGGAGGTCTTACGCGTGGTCAGCTCGATGGTCGAGGTGTCCGGGCGGGCGATGACCTCAAGGCGCGTTGCCAGACCCTGGTCGGTGAGCAGAATGACCGGTACCTGGAACTCCTCGGCGTAGTTGAAGGCGTCGATGGTGGCCCAGAAGCAGTCCTCCACCGATACCGGTGCGATGACGATGCGCGGTGCCTCACCGTGGCCGCCGTAGAGCGCGTGGTTCAGGTCGCTCTGCTCGGTCTTGGTGGGCAGACCCGTGGAGGGGCCGCCGCGCTGGGCGTCCACGATGACGCATGGAATCTCCGCGGTGCCGGCGTAGCCGATGAGCTCGCTCATCAGCGAAAGGCCCGGGCCCGACGTGGCCGTCATGGCCTTTGCACCCGCGTACGAGGCACCCACCACAGAGGCCAGCGATGCGATCTCGTCCTCGCACTGAATGGTGAGGCCGCCCGTCTGGGGCAGGCGCACCGACAGCCACTCAAGAATGTCCGAAGCCGGGGTGATGGGGTAGCCGGCGAAATAGTTGACGCCGGCAGCGATGGCACCCACGGCGATGGCCTGATTGCCCGAGATGAGCATGCGGTCCTCGGACACCTCAACGGGAGGTGCCAGGGGCAGCGTGCCCTTCAGGTCGGCCGACTCATCCGCACCCGCGTGGAGCGCGGCGATGTTCGCGTCCGCGACGCCCTCCTTGTGGGCGTAGCGGCGCAGAACCAGCTCTTCGATGGGCGTCGTGTCGAACGAGATCACGCCGGTCACGGCGCCCACCGCCACCATGTTCTTGGCGCGAAGCGAGCCGCCGATCTCCTTGGCGAGCTTCTCC
>Ga0209514_10004240_pt1 | contig 19525 bp, 17 predicted proteins | sample Subgrocontami58m_FD_187452 | JGI IMG/M metagenome (GOLD analysis project Ga0209514, IMG submission 187452) | Subsurface groundwater microbial communities from S. Glens Falls, New York, USA - GMW37 contaminated, 5.8 m (SPAdes) (version 3) | ecosystem: Environmental > Aquatic > Deep subsurface >...
GCTGCCGCGGTACTGAAGCCTGCGGCCGCCGTCGAGGCTGCGCAGGACGCGCCCATCCTCGCCGACCACGTACAGGCTGGACGGGGTAGGCCAGGCGAGCAAGCCGACCGGTCCGGCGAGTCGGCGCCAGCTCTCACCCTCGTCACGTGACTCGTAGAGGCCCTGCTCGAGCCGGCCGACCGGCTGTCGCGCCGCTCCTACGAGACGGTCGAGGAGAAGGGGACCTCGTACGTGACCGTCGAGTTCCATCCCGACGTGCCGCGGGCGGAGAGCGACCGCGTCCTCACGGGGCTCGGCCTCGCGCCCGTCCGCTGCGAGGGGCTGCCGGACCACATCGTCGTCGCGAAGGTCGACCTCGACCACCTGCAGGAGGTCGCCCGCAACGAGACGGTCGCCTACGTGATTCCCGCGACGGAGGCGATGGCGGCGGGGAAGCCGACGATCTGGTGCGCCGGGATGTCGAAGGGACCCCTCCCGCCGGCCGAGTACTCGCTGGATGGGGCGCCCGGGTGGGATGGATACGGCGCGGGCTCGTCGAACCTCACCTACTACTTCGGACTGGCGACCGCCGACCTCTCGCTCGCGACGCAGCAGTCGGAGATCGCCCGCGCGCTCAGGACCTGGTCGAACTACGCGCAGGTCACCTGGACGCAGACGATGACCGCGAACCGCCCGTCGTCGATGGACGTCCACTTCGGCGGCGACATGCACGTGAACTGCCCGTACAACTTCGGGCAGTATGTCCTCGCGCACTGCTTCTTTCCCGACCCGTCGAACTCCTACGCCCTCGCGGGGGACATGCACATCAACGACGCCTACACGTGGCGCGTCGGGGCGAACTATGACCTCTACTCGGTCGCGCTGCACGAGTCGGGGCACGGGCTCGGGCTGGGGCACTCCGCGGACCCGAGCTCGATCATGTATCCGACGTACCACGGCGTCGTGAACGACCTGACCGCGGACGACATCGCGGGGATCCGCCAGCTCTACGCGACCGGGGCGGGTGGCGGGGGAGGCGGGGCGCCGCCGCCGCCGCCTCCGGACGACTACGGCAACACCCCTGCGACGGCCGCCTACATGGCGGCGGGCGGGGCGTACCTCTCCGGGCGGATCGGCGCGGCCGGGGACGTCGACTTCTTCTACGTCACGTGCGCGGCGGGATATCGCTACGTCGTCTGGACGAGCGCGCTCGCGAACGGCATGGACAGCGTGGTGACGCTCTACCGCCCGGACGGGGTCACGGTGGTGGGGGAGAACGACAACTACGGCGGGACGACCGCCTCTCGCGTGGAGTTCGTGGCGACGACCGCGGGGCGTTACTATGCGCGCGTGAAGCATGCCACGGCGGCGGGGACGGGCGACTACCGCGTGCAGGCGAGCGCGCCGGACGACCACTCGAACCTCCCGCAGTATGCGACGGTCCTGCGCATCGGCTATCCTCCGACGGCGGGCACGCTCAATCCGGCGGGGGACGTCGACTGGTTCTGCTTCTACGGGGCCGCGGGGCGCACGGTCACGATCGAGACGAGCAACCTGACCCCCTGGATGATGGACTCGGTGCTCGACCTCTACAATCAGCCGGGGACGGTTCGCCTCGCCACGAACGACAACGCCAACCCGGCCACCAAGGCCTCGCGGATCGTCTACACCCTCGTGACCACGGGATGGTACACCGTCCGCGTGAGGCACTCCTCGTGGGGGACCGGGAGCTACTACGTCGGGGTGAGATAGGGTGCCTGCGGCGTCCTGGGTCGGGGGGAAGTTCGGGCGGTTCGAGGTGAGGCGGACCCTCGGCGAGGGGGGGATGGGGGCCGTCTACCTCGCGTTCGACCCCCAGCGCGGCGAAGAGGTGGCGCTCAAGGTCTACTTCTCGCCGGCGGACCGCTCGGCGTCCGGCCTCGGCGGGGAGTGCGAGCTCGACGCGCCGGAGTTCCGCCGCTCCTTCCTCGCGAAGGACGGGATCCCCTCCCGCATCCGCGTGCCGGGCGTCGTGCCGATCCTCGAGGCGGGGATCGAGGACGAGCGGCTGTGGTACACGATGCCGTTTCTCCCCCAGGGGAACCTGTGGGACCGCACGTCGCAGGGGCCCCTTCCGTTCGAGGAGGCGGCGGCGGTCGTCGCGCAGGCGGCCCGCGCGCTCCAGCGGGTCCACGAGCACGGCGTCGTGCACCGCGACATCAAGCCCGGAAACCTGATGATGGACGGCAAGGGAGGCGTCGTCATCAGCGACTTCGGGATGGCGAAGCTGATCTCGTCGAAGCGGACGATTGCCTCCGACGGGATGGGGACGCCAGCGTACATGCCGCCGGAGCAGGCGTCGGGCTCGCAGGAGGTGGACGTCCGGAGCGACATCTACTCGCTCGGGGCGGTGCTGTACGAGGCGCTCACGGGCGTCTCGCCGCACGCGGGCAACACGACGGAGGAGATCATCGAGTCGATCTTCGTCTGCGACCCGCTGCCGATTTCGGCGGTGAAGGAGGGGATTCCGAAAGACCTGGAAAAGATCTGCCTGCGTGCCCTGGAGAAGGAGAAGCAGGACCGCTTCCAGTCGGCGCGCGCGCTCGCGGAGGCGATCGAGGCGTGGAGGAGGGGGGAGACGCCGCGGCTCGACCGTCCGCGTCGGCGGTGGGCCTCGTGGGTTGCGATCGCGGTGATCCTGGCGCTCGCGGCTGCGGCGTTCCTGGCCTGGCCGGCGCACGCCTCGGACGCCGGGCGGCTCGTGGCGCTTGCGGAGGCGGAGCTGCACGCGCGGCACAACGCGGCCCGGGCCGAGCAGCTCCTCACCGACGCGATCGCCGACGATCCGCATTCCAAAGAGGCGCACCGCCTCCGGGCCGAGGCCCGGCGCGCGCTGGGGAACGAGGCGGGCGCGGCGGAAGATGAGGCGGCGGCGAAATGAGCAAGTTTCAATGCGCAATGTGCATGTAAGTCGCAGGTTGCAAGGCTTCAAGTCCGGGGCGAGAGCGTGGCCTCGCCCTGCAGGCGGACTTGAAGCGTTGCTACCTGGGAATTACATGCACATTGCACATTGAGGCTTGCACATTTCCACAGTATCATTACATTTCTTCGCGTCAGTCGGGAGTGAGCCGTGAACCAGGCGGGGGTAGCGCGCAAGCCATCCTGGCTCAAGGTGCAGGCGCCCGGCGGCCCCAACTACACCCGCCTCAAAGGCCTCGTCCGCACCCTCAACCTCCACACCGTCTGCGAAGAGGCCCAGTGCCCCAACATGGGCGAGTGCTGGGGCGGAGGCACCCTCACCCTCATGCTCATGGGCGAGCTCTGCACGCGCGGGTGCCGCTTCTGCGCGGTGAAGGCGGGCAGGCCGACCCTCCCTCCCGACCCGAACGAGCCCGCCAACGTCGCGAAGACCCTCGCCGAACTGGGGCTCGAGTACGTGGTCCTGACGAGCGTCGACCGGGACGACCTCCCCGACGGCGGCGCGGGGCACTTCGCCGCGACCGTCCGCGCGGTCAAGGCCGCCTGTCCCGACCTCCTCGTCGAGACCCTCATCCCCGACTTCCAGGGGGACGAGGCGGCCTTGCGCGCCGTCAGTGACGCCGGCCCCGACGTCCTCGCGCACAACGTCGAGACCGTCGAGCGCCTCCAGGGGCACGTCCGCGACCACCGCGCGACCTGGGCGCAGTCGATCCGCGTGCTGCGCTTCCTCCGCGACCTCCGCCCGGAGCGGCCGACGAAGACCTCCATCATGCTCGGGCTCGGGGAGACGGACGAGGAGGTGCTGACGGCGATGCGCGAGGTGCGCGAGGCGGGTGTCGAGTTCCTGACGCTCGGGCAGTACCTGCGACCCTCGACGTGGCATCTCGAGGTCCACGAGTTCGTGACACCGGAGCGGTTCAAGGGGCTGGAGCGGCAGGGGCGCGAGATGGGGTTCCGGTACGTCGCGGCGGGGCCGCTCGTCCGGAGCTCGTATCGGGCCGGCGAGTTCTACATCAAGACCCTCCTCAGGGAACGAGCGGGAGAGCTTCATGAGTGAGCAGGTCCTCCAGGTGATCGAACCCGACGGCGCGGTGAACCAGAAGCTGTCTCCTCCCCTGCCGGAGACCGAGCTGCTGGAGATGTACCGCGAGATGGTTCTCGTGCGCTGCTTCGACGAGCGCGGCCTCATGACGCAGCGGAAGGGGCTGATCGGCTTCCACCTCCCGTCGACGGGGGAGGAGGCGGCGCAGATCGGCAGCGCGCACGCCTGCCTCCCGAATGATTGGGTCTTCCCGCACTACCGCGTCCCCGGCGTCGCGATGCACCGCGGCGTGCGGATCGACGACATGGTCGCGAATCTCTTCGGCAACGTGAACGACCTCGCGCAGGGGCACCAGATGCCCGTGCACTACAGCTTCAAGGCGCAGAACTTCGTCAGCATCTCGAGCCCGATCGGCACGCAGATCGTCCAGGCGACGGGCGCCGCGATGGCGGCGAAGATCAAGGGGGACCCGAACGTCGTCATCACCTACTTCGGCGACGGGAGCACCAGCTCGAACGACTTCCACACGGGGCTCAACTTCGCCGGGGTCTGGAAGGCCCCCTGCGTCTTCTTCTGCACGAACAACCAGTGGGCGATCAGCGTCCCCTACGCGAAGCAGACGGGGAGCGAGACGATCGCGCAGAAGGCGAAGGCGTACGGGATGCCCGGGCGGCGCGTCGACGGGAACGACGTCCTCGCGGTCTGGGCGGCGACCCGCGAGGCGGTCGAGCGCGCCCGGAGCGGCGGGGGACCGACGCTGATCGAGGCGCTTTCGTTCCGCATGGGGCCGCACTCCTCCAGCGACGACCCGAAGCGGTACCGCGAGGAGAAGCTCTGCGAGGAGTGGCGGAGGAAGGACCCGATCGACCGCTTCCGCCTCTTCCTGGAGCACGAGAAGATCTGGACGAAGGAGCAGGACGAGGCGGTCTGGGAGAGGTGCCGCCTGGAGATCCAGGAGGCCTTCACGCGCCAGGAGAAGGTCGCGTTGCCCGCGCTCGAGACGATGTTCGAGAACGTGTACGCCGAGATGCCGCCCTCGCTCCGCGAGCAGATGGAGGAGATGCGGCGTCTTGGCGTGCACTCCGCGCAACAAGGGTTCTTCCCGCTGTAGCAGGGGATCTCCGCCCCTACACGGCGAGCCAGGCTAGCATCGGAGTTTGGACATGCCCACCGTGACCCTCCTTCAGGCCGTGAACCTGGCCTTGAAGGAAGAAATGCGCCGCGACGACCGCGTCGTGGTGCTGGGAGAGGACGTCGGCCGCAACGGCGGCGTCTTCCGCGCCACCGAGGGGCTCTTCGACGAGTTCGGCGGCGACCGCGTGATCGACACCCCGCTCGCCGAGAGCGGGATCATCGGCACCGCCATCGGCATGGCCCTCTACGGTCTCCGCCCCGTCCCCGAGATCCAGTTCCTCGACTTCATCCTCCCCGGCTTCGATCAGATCGTGAACGAGGCCGCGAAGTTCCGCTACCGCTCCGGCGGCCAGTACACCGTGCCGATGGTGATCCGCTCTCCCTACGGCGGCGGCATCCGCGGCGGCCACTACCACTCGCAGTCGACCGAGGCCTTCTTCGCGCACACCGCGGGCCTGAAGGTCGTGATCCCCTCGACGCCCTACGACACGAAGGGGCTCCTCCTCTCCGCGATCCGCGACGGCGACCCGATCATGTTCCTCGAGCCGAAGCGGATCTATCGCAGCGTGAAGGGCGAGGTCCCCGACGGCGACTACACGGTGCCGATCGGCAAGGCGCGCATCGCGCGCGAGGGGAAGGACGTCACGATCGTCGCCTGGGGCGCGATGACGACCGACTCCGTGAAGGCGGCCGAGGAGGCGGAGAAGAAGGGGATCTCGTGCGAGGTGATCGACCTCCGCACGATCTACCCCTACGACGAGGAGGCGATCCTCACGAGCGTCGCGAAGACGGGGCGGCTGGTGGTCGTGCACGAGGCGCCCCGCACGGGCGGATTCGGCGCGGAGATCAGCGCCCTCGTCGCGGAGAAGGCGATCGAATATCTGGAGGGCCCGATCGTGCGGGTGACGGGGTTCGACACGCCGTTCCCCTACACGCTCGAGCACGCCTACATGCCGGACGCGCATCGGATCCTGAACGGTATCGAGAAGGTCGTCCGGTTCTAGTCGGGGACGCTGTTTGTCGGAGTCAGCCCCGAAGGGGCTTCTCAAGACAGCCAGGGGCGCAGCCCCTGGTGTCAGGTGGTAGGAGGGAACGGAGGCCCTGTAAGGGCGCCTCATCCCTGTGATGGCCTGGATGGGTCGCCCTTTCAGGGCTCTCGATTCGCATGATTACCCGTTTCCAGGGGCTTCGCCCCTGGCTTTCTTGGCTCGCCCCTTCGGGGCTGGCCCGGACCTTGGCGACGCAGGACTAGGGGGTCCCGTGGACTTCAAGCTGCCCGACATCGGCGAAGGGATCGCGGAAGGCGAGATCGTGAAGTGGAAGGTGTCCGAAGGGGACGCCGTCCGCGAGGACCAGCCCCTCGTCGAGGTGATGACTGACAAGGCGACCGTCGAGATCCCCTCGCCGCGCAAGGGGGTGATCCGCCGCATCGTCGCGCTCGAGGGGAAGGTCGTCCCCGTCGGTTCCGTGATCGTCGTCATCGACGAGTCCGGCCTCCCAGCCAACTCCGTGGGCGCGTCTTCCGCCGCGGCAGGAGCGGCACCCGCAGTCCACGCGGTCGCCGCCGTCGGCTCGCATGCGCCGGTCGCGTCGCACGACTCCGCCGTCGCCATGGCCGAGCGCCCCGTCGTCGCCAGCGGCAAGGTCCTCGCGACCCCCGCGACCCGCAAGCTCGCCCGCGACCTCGGCGTCGACATCGGCCAGGTCACCGGTTCCGGCCCGCGCGGCCGCGTGATGAAGGACGACGTCCGCTCCTTCGCCGGCGGGAAGAAGGCCCCCTCGGCCCCCGCCGCCGCGTCGATGCCCTCGCACGCCCCGGCCGCCGGCCGCGAAGAGCGCATCCCCGTCCGCGGCCTGCGCCGCCGCATCGCGCAGCACCTGGTCCACTCGAAGCACACCGCGCCGCACTTCACCTATGTGGAGGAGTGCGACATGACGGAGATGGTCGAGCTCCGCGTGAAGGCGAAGGACATCGCCGACAAGCGCGGCGTGAAGCTCACCTACCTCCCGTTCATCATGAAGGCGCTCGTCATCGGCCTGAAGGAGTTCCCGCTCCTCAACGCCTCGATGGACGACGAGAGGCAGGAGGTCGTCCTCAAGCGCTACTACAACCTCGGCGTCGCCACGGCGGCCCCGGAGGGGCTCGTCGTCCCCGTCGTGAAGGACTGCGACAAGCGCTCGATCCTCGACCTCGCGCGCGAGGTCGACCGCGTCTCCGAGGACGCGCGGCAGGGGAAGTCGAAGCTCGAGGACCTCCAGGGAGGGACGTTCAGCATCACCAGCCTCGGGGCGCTCGGCGGCATCCTCGCGACTCCGATCATCAACCACCCCGAGGTGGCGATCCTCGGCGTCCACAAGATCGCCAAGCGCCCCGTCGTGCGGGACGACCAGATCGTCATCCGGCACATCATGTACCTGTCGATCTCGCTCGACCACCGCGTCGTGGACGGCGTGGTCGGGGCGCAGTTCCTCCAGCGCGTCGTGCGGTTCCTGGAGGACCCGAAGCTGCTGCTGCTCGAGGGGCTGTAGTTCCCTATTTCCCCGCAGCGAAGAGGGCGACGCCGACGCCCACGAGGGCGAGGCCGCCGAGGAGGAAGCCCGCGAGCGCGCCCGTCCCCGCGGGCTTGCGCCCCTCCTCGAGGATGTAGCAGGCGTCGATCGACGAGCCGGGATAGCTCGACACGAGGAGCTTCCTCTCGTCCGACCCGAGCGACTCGATCTTGTTGACGATCGTCCCCTCGATCTCGGTCTTGTTCCCGAACTCGTCGAGCTGCGCGTCGTTCTTCACGTTCTTGCTCTCCACGATCACCTTGATTCCGGTCGGACCGGATGGCTGCGTCCCCGCCTGCATCGCCTCCCGGTACTGTTTCACGTAGTCGCCCTCGTTGGGCACCGCGGGGACCCAGATGCAGGTGTACTTCCCGCTCTTCGTGTCCTTGTTGTAGATGATGGAGCTGTTGGGCAGGCAGAAGTCGGTCAGGATGATGTGGGCGTTTTCGCCCGGGCCCTTCGCCTCCAGGTCGGAGCACTTGATCTTCTGCGCCTCGGACTTGCAGCCCGACCCGAGCCTCCACTCCTGGATGCCGAAGAAGACCAGCACGCCGCCGCCGATGATGAGAGCGAGCTTCAACCGGACCATGGTTCCTCCTGATGTGAGGGGTGAGTGGGCGAAGTCTACCACGGCGATTTGTCGCGCGCCGGCGAAAACCTCTCGTGGTTCCCGGCGAAACGCTGGTTTCCGGCCGCGGCGTGTCGTATTCTAGCCGGGCCATGACGACCGATCTCCTGCAGGTCCTGACCCCCGAGGGGAAGACGAACGGCGCTGCCCCGCCGGACCTCCGTCCGGACGACCTCGTCCGGATGTACCGCCAGATGGCCTTCCTCCGCACCCTCGACACGAGGATGCTCTCCCTCCAGCGTGCGGGGCGGATCGGCTTCTACGGCACGTGCACGGGGGAGGAGGCAGCCGTCATCGGCGGCGCGATGGCCCTGGAGCCGCAGGACTGGGTCTTTCCCGCACTTCGCCAGGGAGGCGTCGCTCTCCTCCGCGGCTACTCCCTCGCGTCCCTCGTCGCGCAGAACATGGGGAACTCGCGCGACCTCCTCAAGGGGCGGCAGATGCCCTGCCACTACAGCGACCGCTCGGTGAACCATGTCTCGTGGTCGAGCGTCATCGCGACGCAACTCCCGCACGCCGTCGGCGCCGCCTACGCCGCGAAGCTGCGAGGCGACAAGGTCGTCTGCGTCGCCTACGCCGGCGACGGCGCGACGAGCGAGTCCGACTTCCACGTCGCCTGCAACTTCGCGGGAGTCTGGAAGGTTCCCGTGATCTTCTTCGTCCAGAACAACCAGTGGGCGATCTCGGTGCCGTTCCGCGTGCAGACCGCGAGCGACGGGATCGCCGTGAAGGCGGAGGCCTACGGCTTCCCCGGCGTCCGCGTCGACGGGAACGACGCCCTCGCGGTCTACCGCGTGACCAAGGAGGCCGCCGACCGCGCCCGCCGCGGCGAGGGGCCGACGCTCCTCGAGGCGGTCACCTACCGGATGGGGGGCCACTCGTCGTCCGACGACCCGACGCGGTACCGCGACGCCTCCGAGGTCGAGGAGTGGGGGAAGCGGGACCCGATCGTCCGCCTCCGCCGCTACCTCGAGGAGCACGCGCTGTGGGGCGCGGCGCAGGAGGAGAAGGCGCAGAAGGAGTTCAACGAGCAGATCTCGGCCGCGATCGCGGAGGCGGAGGCCGGCGGCCCGCCGCCGATCGGCACGCTCTTCGACGACGTCTACGCGCAGATGCCCGCCGGGCTCCGCGAGCAGCGCGAGCAGCTCAAGCGCGAGGTCGAGGAGAAACACGGCCTGGGCAAGGTCGAGGGCGAATTTCCGCTGTAGTCTTCCGATTCGGAGTCATGCCTCGATAGAGGAGCGAAGGGGGAGGGGCGAGCGTCTCCGAGACGGCATTCGCCCCTCGCTCTTCGCCCCTCTTCCGTCGCAAGACGACAGCGCACCCTCACTCATCGTCGAGGTTGAACCAAGCATGGCATCCAGCAGACACGAAGCCTGCGTCATCGGCGCGGGGCCCGGCGGCTACGTCGCGGCCATCCGCCTCGCACAGCTCGGGAAGAAGGTCGTCCTCGTCGACCGGGACCGCCTCGGCGGGACCTGCCTGAACTACGGCTGCATCCCCTCGAAGGCCCTGATCGCCGCGGGGACGCTCTACGACCGGATGAAGGGCGCCGCCGAGATGGGGATCACGGCGGAGGCCGTCCGCCTCGACATGGCGAAGCTCCGCCAGTGGAAGGACGGCGTCGTCCAGAAGCTTGGCAACGGCATCGCGCAGCTCATCAAGATGAACGGCATCGAGCTGGTCCTCGGCGACGCCCGCTTCACGGGCACCCGCTCCCTGGAGGTGAAGACGCACAAGGGGACGGTCCAGACCGTCGAGGCGGAGCAGTTCATCATCGCCACGGGCGGGCGGCCGATCGAGATCCCCGGCCTCCACTTCGACGGGAAGACGATCATCTCCTCGAAGGAGTCGCTCGACTTCGACGAGGTGCCGAAGCGCCTCCTCGTCGTCGGAGGCGGCGTCATCGGCCTCGAGCTCGGGACGTTCTTCGCGAAGGTCGGCAGCCAGGTGACCGTCGTCGAGCTCATGCCGCAGCTCCTCCCCGGCGTCGACCTCGACCTGGTGCAGATCGTCCAGCGCTCGCTCAAGAAGCGCGGCGTCGCGATCCACCTGGAAGCGAAGGTGAAGTCGGCGACCGTCCTCGGCGACGGCACCGCGAGGGTCGCGGTCGAGACGAAGAAGGGGGACATCTCCCTCGAGTTCGACAAGGTCCTCGTCTGCGTCGGCGTGAAGCCGAACACGGAGACGCTGAACCTCGAGGCGATCGGCGTCCAGCTCAACGAGAAGAAGTTCATCAAGGTCGACGCGACGCTCCGCACGAACCTCGGCAACGTCTTCGCGATCGGCGACGTGACGGGAGGCCCCCTCCTCGCGCACCGCGCCTCGAAGCAGGGAATCGTCGCCGCGGAGGCGCTCGCGGGTCGCCGGTCCGCCTACGACGTGCGCGCGATGCCCGGCGCGATCTTCACCGACCCCGAGGTCGCGACGGTCGGCATGAACGAGGCGGAGGCGGAGAAGGCGGGGTACAAGCCGCGCGTCGGGAAGTTCCCCTTCGCCGCGAGCGGACGAGCCCTCTCCACGGGCGAGACCGAGGGGTTCGTGAAGGTGATCACGGACCAGGCGAGCGACATCATCCTCGGCGTCGCGATCGTCGGGCCCGAGGCCTCGAACCTGATCGCGGAGGCGGCCCTCGCGATCGAGATGGGCGCGACGGCGGAGGACCTCTCCCTCACGGTCCACGCCCACCCGACGCTCCCGGAGGCGCTGATGGAGGCGTCCGAGGCGGTGCATGGACGCGCGATCCACATCTTCGCGAAGTAGCGGGCTCGAGGTCGTCCGACTCGGACGCCTCGAGTTCGGCGAGGCGTGGAGGCTCCAGAAGGAGCGCCTCGACCGCCGCGTCGCTGGCGAGGTCGGCGACGCGCTGCTCCTCTGCGAGCACGAGCCGGTCTTCACGCAGGGGCGGCGGAACGCGATCGAAGGCATGTCGCATGTCGCGGGCATTCCGGTCTTCGCGATCGAGCGGGGCGGCGAAATGACCTGGCACGGGCCGGGGCAGATCGTCGGCTACCCGGTGCTCGACCTCACGCCGAGGGGACGCGACCTGCACCGCTACCTGCGCGACCTGGAGGAGGTCCTCATCCGCGCGCTCGCAGCGTTCGGCCTGGCGGGGGAGCGGCGCGACGGGGCCACGGGAGTCTGGGTGGGGGGCTCGAAGGTCGCCTCGCTGGGCGTCGCCGTGCGGCGCTGGGTGACGTACCACGGGTTCGCGCTCAACTGCGACCCGGACCTGCGCTTCTTCCAGCTCATCCGCCCGTGCGGCTTCGACCCGGACGTGATGACCTCGATGACGCGCCTGCTCGGCCGCCCGTGCGGAATCGCGGAGGTGGAGCCCGCGGTCGTGAAGGAGTTTGGCGAGGTGTTCAGGGCGACGTGCGGCTCCGGGCCGCACTGACCGACAGAGCCTTCGCCGCTGTTTGATACTCCTCGACCTGATCGGGCGCAGCCGTCGCGATGGGATCTGCGACGGCGCGCCCCGCGGTCTTCTTGGCCCGACTGCCTCGTGGCCGGTGCATTGGCCCCCGTGGCCCGCTACCTCGTCCAGAAGTAGCTCGTCTGATTCGCGGGTAGGCGATCGCCTGCGGAGGTCTTCAGGCCGGTCGTCACGGTGAGCCCATGCTCGGTGTTCGGATTGAGCGGCGCGACCGGGATCATGAACACGGCCGACGGTCCGACGGCCACCAGAGCGCTCGTGACCCTGTGCGAGTTCAGGTTGTCGAGGACGATGGTGGTTGAGGTCACCGTTGTCATGTCGAGAGGCTTGGTCGCCTCGACCATGACCCCACTCGTCGTGGAGACCTGGGTCGCCCCGTCCGTCGGGGATGTTCCGACGATGACACCTCCGATGGTCGAGGCGGCGGTCGTGAAGGAGACCGTCACCGGGACCGCCAGCATGACGCCGGCTGTGTCGTGGATATTCTGGACGACGACGGTGTAGGCGGTCGAGAATGCGAGCGGCGTGGTGGGGGTCATGGAGACGAAGGAGCCATCGGTAGAGATCGCGTACGTCACCGGAATGGGCGGGCTGAACTCGAACGTGGACGTGTTCACGGAGGTGAAGGCGATTGGCCGGTTGAACTGGACCACGACGGACGCGTTCACCGGGACGTCTGCATCCCCCGACGCCGGTTTCGTGCTGACCACGGTCAGCGGCGTGGGCGGAGGGGGAGGACTCGCGGAGATCGTGAACGAGGACTGGAAATCGGCCATCGGGAGGCCGTCAGTGTTCAGCATCGCGCCGGTAACGCGGATCGCGTAGGTCCTTCCGCGATCGAGGGGTCGCAGGGGCGCGTAGGTGATGACCGTTCCGCCCGTTGCGAGGTCAGTGGAGAGGCTGACGCTTCCGAGGACGAATGCCCCCGTGCTCGCGTTGATGAGGGAGAGGGCCTCTCGGGTAACGGAGGCCGGGTCGATCTTTTCCCGCGTCACGACATTGATTGTGACATCGGGCCTCACGTCCGGTTCTCCGTCCACCGGACGGCTGAAGTCGACCACACGCGGCGCGAGCGGAGCCAGGGCCATAGCGCCCTCCGCGGCGCGTTGGAAGAAACCCAGGGCCTCCACGTAGGCGCGAGCGCTCATGCCCGCCACACCGCGCGAGTACAACTGGCGCGCGGCAGTGAGGTTCGGGTTGATCGAGCCCAGTCTGCCCTCGAGATACGTCAGGAGACGGTCGGTGCGTGCGCGTCCGTCTTCCGCGACGGTCGCCTGGATCCCGATCGTCTGCGCTCCGGCGTCCGCGGCCAGGAGTAGGTGCTCGACGGCGATCCGGTACCGCGCCAGGCCCTCCGCGATGTCTCCGCGCTCGAAGCGGTCGTCGGCGCCGTTTTCCTTCCGAGGCTGATCGGCTTCGATGCGCGCGGTCCCGATCAAGGCGTCGAGAGCCCGCGTCATCGAACGTGTGGCCGGTGGCGCCGTGCGCGGATCAGCTGTCGCGTTCGCGATGGAGAGCGCGGGCCCCGAGGCAAGCTCCGGCCGCCACGACAATGTTGTCGGCTTGATCGAGAGGACGAAGAGGGCCCGCACATCCGCGTTCAGGGGCAGACTCGCGTCCCTAAGTGTGAGCCGCGTACCGTCGTGGGAGATCTCGACATCGCTGAAATCCAGGCTCGATGCCGTCAGGAAGGTGGATCCACTGTCCAGGCTGAAGCCAAGCCCATTCAGGATCCCTGCGCGGTTCGTGAGGTGCGTCAGCCAGGAGAAGTCGTCAACTGAAAGGACTGCGAGTGCGTCACCGCCGGGACTGATGTCGCGCATTGCGATCCCGGTATCGACCCCAGTCGACACATCCCAGGTCGTCTCTTCGAAGCGCAGAGTCCAGACCTCGCCGACGCCGATCGCCCGATCGAAAGTGACCTCGAGCGTCACCGGCTGGCCGCCGCCCTCCATGGTCGGTTTCGTGACGATCTTGATGGTATCGAAGTCAATGCCCGGCGGGTTGAATGCCGTATCCGAGACGGTCCCGGTCTCGGGGTCGTACTACTTCGTGTTCGGCCAGCCATTCGCACGACTTGTCAGGTTCTCGTTGACGTGGCGTCGCTGCCTCTTCTCCCTGATCTTTGCGGAGTGCAGCCTGGTGGCCGGTTGAGCCGGGTCGGGTAGCAAGCTGACGTCGACGTTGTTGGGGAATGGGTGCTTCTCCGGCAGAGTCATAGGGAGGCTCTGGACGAACCCTGCTGCCTTCGGCCCGGTGACCACGACGGTATGCGGGGGACGATCGACCTGGGCGACGGCCTGCGTGCAGCACGCCAGGACACCAAGGATCAAGGCCCCGAATCTGACCGCGAACATCAGCGTGTCTCCTTTGAATACCGGATGGAGAACCTTCCCTTGAGAGGACCGGGATCTCCACCAGACTGCAGCACGAGCCGGAGGACCGCCCCGGACTCCGCTGACGTCGGTTGTTCAAATCTGACTCCGAGGGTGGTAACGCCCCCTTCGCAGTGGTAGATTTTTCCTGTGGAGGGCGCCTCCGGTTTCGTCTCGATCGGCTGGGGACCTGTCGCTCCTGTGATCATCGAGTCTGAAGTCGAGAGGTGGAGGAACTGGAAAGGCGTGCCTGACCATTCAAGGTCCATGCCGGTGCTTCCTTCGGGCATGACGTCTTCGAACACGATTGCGTTTGCGTGGTCATGCTGGGCGGTCAGGGTGCGCTCTCCTTCCGCGCCCGGTGTCAGGAGCCAGCCGAAGTACTGGTAGACACCCTCCCCGCACGCGCTCCCGTTCTCCTCGCGGCCAACGTCTGCGAAGTGCTGCATGAGATGAAGGAAGTGTCTCGTGTTGCCATCGTCTGTCGCGGCAGCAATTGGAGAGGCCTGCACGTCCGTGGTACCCAGGGGAAGCACCCCAAGAGCCCGGTATTGATTCGCTGCAGGCGCAATGACCAAGTCGATTCGATCCTCGAGGGGTTGGCCCGCCGCGACGGGATTGGAGAAGTAGAGGTCCACAACCTTCGCAGGTGCTGCCAGCATCCCGTTCGACGCCAGCTCCGGCATCGTTCTGGTGACGGCCGGCGGTTCGTCCAGCGAGCGTGCGCACACGATCTCGCCCTCCCCTTTCAGAAACAGTCTGACTCCTGTCACCTGCCGGGTCCCTGCGGGGAGGTGAATCGTGAGCAGGTAGCGCTGCGGGCTGGTCGGATCGAGAATGAGGTACTTCGGGGCCCCCGCCTGCCCTGCGGCGGGGGTTGCGGCATCCTTGATCGTTGGCGATTGAACATGGTCTCCCTGTGCCGTCGGCTTCCCGTCGCACGACGCCAAGCCGATGGTCGCGGCCAGCAGAGCCAACGCAAGCAGTCGCGGCATCCTTCCTCCTCGACAGTCCCGCGTAGGGCCCGCGGGTGGATGCCTTGCGATATTGCAATCTTGCGTCCAGAGTCCAGTCTTGTGGCTTACATGGCGTAAGCCGATGGGGGGGGCTTGGAAAGAACGGCGCGCGTGGTAGTCTGATCACGACGATGTGCGGAGGCCGGCCAGCGGACGCTAGGCCGTCCGCAGATGAAACAATGGGACGATCTCTCTCCTGGCTTGCCCGCGCCGCGAGGTACGGCTTGCACGCTTGGAGTTGGTTTCGGGATGAGGTATCATTCGTCGCGTGCTCGCCCGAGATCGAGGGGGACCAAGGAGGAATCGATGAAAGCGATGGTCATGGTTCTGGCGCTGTCGGTCGGCGCCTTCGCGCAGGGCCAGGTGGACCCGCACGCGCAGCCCGAGGGAACCGGCGGCGTGGAGATCACGGTCGGCTGGGACGGGCAATACCCGGTCGGCTGGGACTCATGGAGCGTCGAAGCTCGCGCGGAGCACGAGGCCCGGATGGAGGCGGCGCGGGCGGAGATGACGACCTACGTCGAGCAGGTCCGCGTCGAGCGCCCCGAGGTCGAGTGGAACGTCGACATCAGCTTCGGCCTGTTCCGGCGCAGCGTGAACGCAGGCTTCTCGGTTGGCGCTTCGATGGATCTCGTGAAGGACTTCGTCGCCGAGAAGGTGAAGCCCGCGGAGGCGGAGGTGGTCCTCAAGACCGCGGTCGTCGAGGCGGTCGCTGCGGAGAAGGACGACGACGACTCCTCGGATGACGAACAGGAATACGGAAACCTCGGCCAGTGGGTGAAGGACCAGGTCCACGGCGGCCTCCACGGCCAGGACCTCGCGGCCGCGATCCACGAGAAGGTGAAGGCGCGGCACGATGCGAAGAAGGCCGAGAAGGCGGCGAAGAAGGCGGAGAAGGAGCACGGCAAGTCGGACGACGAGCACGGCAAGGGGAAGGGGAAGGACGACGACGGCGACAAGGGGAAGGGAAAAGGAAAGGGCGGCGGGAAGCCCAAGTAGCTCTCCATGCGCATCCTCCTCCCGATCATTGGTACCTGCTGCCTCCTGGGCGCATGGGCTGCCACCCGAGCCCTGCCCCCCGCTTACCACGCGCGGGCCCGGGGGGATCATCAGTCATTGACGTGCCTCTCCTCCTCGATGGCCATGGTCGCGAAGTCGAAGCCCACGAAGTTGCGACCCGGGGAGGAACTGCCCGAGGAACTGTCGGTTTCGGAGGGCGCTCCCGAGGGCATCACGCCCGAACCGTCTCCCGAGGACGCGCGCACAGAGCCGCTCGTGTACGCTACATTCCGTGGCGAGCCTCTCGGCTCCGCAGTCGCCGCCATCGCCGCGTCCTCCGGGCGGGTGATCGTCCTCGCGCCAGGAATCGAGGAGAGAGTCACCGTGACTTTCGATGGCACTCCTCTCCGCGAGGCGGTCGAGACGCTGGCCGATCTCGCGAACCTGATCGTTCGAGAGGTGGAGAGTCAGCTCCTCTTGGAACGACCTCCGCGGGTGGCGATGGAATTCCATCTAGCGGAGGCGGCCGAAGTGATCTCCTTGCTCGCGAAACAGGCAGGCGTCGACGTCCGCGTCGTGATCGATCCCGACGTGGTTGGCGAACTCTCGATTCAACTCGACGATGTTCCGTGGGCGAAGGCGCTCGATGCATGCGTGAAGAAAGCAGGCTTCCACCTCATCACTGAGGATCACGGGCGCCTCCTCCGCGTCATGAGTGCCGAGGGTCTCCGACGGCAGATGGAGCCACGGGTGTATCGTCTCGAGTACCTACATCCCGAGGACGAATACCTAACGCCTCACGGATATGGGTACGCGGACACCGGATTCGGCTCATCCGCGAGGAGATCCACGCTCGACGTGCTGCGCGGAATGCTCAGCGGGCAGTCCGGGGATCTGCCGATTCGCGGGAGCTTGGAGTACCACCCGGATGGCAACTGGATCGATGTCTGCGATCGCAGAGACGTGCGGGAGCAGATCGCAAGTATTCTCCAGTTGCTCGACGTGCCGCCCGATAGGTAGCGTCGTGACGGACACCCGAGGCGGCGCGCTCCGCAACCGCACTCTTCGCGATTCGGGTGCAGGCTGCGGAGGCTACCGCCTCCGCATCAGGTCCTCGGCGGCCGCGCGCACCTTGGGCGACAGGTCGTGCATCGCCCACTCGAGCGACGCGGCCCCCTCGGGCATCGTCGGGCCAATCGCGAGGACCCCCTCCGTGCGCAGGTCCTCGTCCGCCTCCTGGCGCGCCCACTCCGCGATCGCCTCCGCACACCCCTGCCGCGCCGCGGCGTCGCTCCACTCGTGCGGCAGCCCCGTGAGGAGCGCCCGCCGCGCGTCGCCCATCTTCTCGTCGCGCAGCGCGACGATCACTTCCCGGACCCGCTCGACCGTGTCGGCCTGCCCCGCGACCGACAACGCGAGCGATGTCCGCGCGGACTCCGTCGACGCGCCGCGGTACGCCTCCCACAGCGCCGAGCGCACCTCCGGCTCCTTCACCCACCGCAGGCAGTAGGCCGCCCACGGCCGCGACGCGTCGTCCACCGGGTTGCGGAGCGTCTCGAGGAGCCCCTTCGTCATCTCCACGCGCACGACCTCGGTCATGCGCCCCGGCGCCTCGGGGTTCGAGAAGACCATGACGAGGAGTCCCCCCGCCCGCGCCCCGATCCCGGCGTCCCCGTGGCGGAACCGGTCGAGCGTCGCGCGCAGGACCGCGTCGTCGAAGCACGCGGCGCGAGTTCCAAGGACCTCGTTCGGACCGTTCGCCTCTTTCGGGCCGTGGAGGAGCGGCGCGTAGAGGTTTCCGACCGCGTCGCGCGTGGCCATCGGCGCCTGGTAGAGCGCCTCCAGCGCGAACTCCTGGAATCTCGCGAGGTCTGCGGCGCCGAGCCAGTCGAGCAGCGCCGTGCGCGCCTCCTTCGTGCCGACGCCCCCGACGATCGTGAGGAGCGCGCGGACGCGCGGCGGCGCCTGGTCTCGCTCGCGCAGCCTCGCGAGGACCTCAGCAAGGCCGCCGGGGTCCTTCGCAAGCCGCCACGCGAGGAGCCCGGCGAGGAACCGCGTCCTCGTCGGCCTCCCCTTCTCCATCTCGGCGAAGAGGCCGTCGATCAGCTCCTTCACGCTCGCCTGCTCCGCCTTCGCGAGCTCTTCGTCGAGCGAGGCGAACTCCTCCTTGGAGAGTAGGGGAGGGGGGGGCGGCCGAGGCGGCTCCACGTGCGTCGGCACGACGGGGTGTCCGGGCTGTCCCTCCGGCGCGGGCTTCACCACGGGGGCACCGGTCGCCGAGGGGTCGGTCGCGCCCGGCGTGACCCTGTTCGCCGGCCCCCCGTGATGCGGCGCTGCGGCATCACGCTGCATCACGTACCAGGCCGCCCCGCCGAGCAGCATCGCTGCCGCCACGGCGATCGCGACGATCACGCCCCGCTGTTCGCTCACCTTTTCCACTCCAGCTTGCCGGCCCACACGCGCCACTCGCGCTCGCACTCCTCCTCGGGCCGCCCGAGCGTCTTCACGAGCGTCGCCCACCCCGTCGGGTCGTCCGCTGCGTGCGCGCGGAACTCCTTGTAGAACTTCACCAGGAGCTTCTGCTGCTGCAGCCAGACGCAGAGGTAGCGGGCGACCGAGTAGTTCACGCCCTTCTCCTCGCCGTAGAACTCCTCGGTGGAGAGGTGCGAGAGCTTCTCCCACGACGGCGCCGTGTCGGCCGCGAGCGCCTTCTGGAGGATCGGGAGCCTCCAGTTCGTCAGCCCCTCGAGCGACCCGTCGGCTCCCAGGTCGCACTGCTCGTGGAGCGAGCCCATCCCCTCGTTGAACCAGGATGGGATGGAGGGGAAGTCGGCCTCGGCGAACGCGTGGACCATCTCGTGGACGAGCGTCCCGGTGCCCGTCGAGATGTCCATGATGAGGCACTTCCCGTCGTGCTGGTAGAAGCCGTACGGGCTCGTGGGGTCGTGCCCCGAGCGCTGCTTCACGTACGCGTTGTAGGTCTCCGCCCCCTTGAACAGGTAGCAGGTGAGGACCCACGTCGGTCGCGTATCGAAGTAGGTCTTGAGGAGCGCGTCGGCGCAGCCGGTGAGAGAGCCCTTCGCGCGCTGGTACGTGCGGTCGTCCGCGTCGGTCGCGACGACGAAGAGGCCGACGTGCTCGACCCGGACGCCGTCGCCCATCTCGTCGCGGACGGACTTCATCGCCGCCTCCCAGTCGGGATCGGCGAACAGGGGCAGGGCGAGGAGGAGGGCGATGAGGTAGCGCATACGTCGCTCCACGGCCCGCTCACGCGGGCCGGGCCACGGCGCCCTCACGGGCGCCTCTCCACGGCGCCCTCACGGGCGCCTCTCCACGGCGCCCTGACGGGCGCCTCTCCATGGCGCCCTGACGGGCGCCTCTCCATGGCGCCCTGACGGGCGCCTCTCC
>Ga0209514_10004245_pt1 | contig 19521 bp, 10 predicted proteins | sample Subgrocontami58m_FD_187452 | JGI IMG/M metagenome (GOLD analysis project Ga0209514, IMG submission 187452) | Subsurface groundwater microbial communities from S. Glens Falls, New York, USA - GMW37 contaminated, 5.8 m (SPAdes) (version 3) | ecosystem: Environmental > Aquatic > Deep subsurface >...
AGACCTGCTCGACGCCCAGCGTGCGCAGATAGTCGCGTTTCGCCTCGCTTCCCGACGTGACGAAGATACGTGCGCCGATCGATTTCGCGACCTGGATCGCCGCGAGCCCCACGCCGCCGGCGGCGGCGTGAATGAGCACGGTTTCGCCAGCCTTCAGCCGTGCGATGTCATGCAAGGCGTAATAGGCCGTCATGAAGATGACGGGAACGCTGGCGGCCTCTTCAAACGTCAAGGACGAAGGCTTGCGCATGGCGAGCAGGCGATCGACGGGAACGCGCACATGGGAGCTGAAGGAGCCTTTGAAGGAGCCCATCAACTCGTCGCCGACCTTATAGGCCGTCACCCCTTCGCCGACGGCGGTGACGACGCCCGCCGCCTCCATGCCGAGTTCGGCGCCGTGATAGGAGCCCTCCAGAGCCTTGGCCGGCAACATGCCAAGGACCTTCAGCACGTCCTTGAAGTTGAGCGCCGCGGCCTTGATTTCGATTTCGATTTCGCCTGCGGCGGGAGCCGGCCGAGGAGCCTCCTCGAAGCGCAGGCTCTCTAGGCGGTTCTCGGTCCCGCGCGACAAGCGGAAGGCCTGTACGGAGGTGGCGGAGACGGTGCGCGTCTCGACCTCGCCATCCTCCTGGCGGAGGGCGGCCGCCGGCACGAGCCGCTGCACACGCCGCTCATCGCCCCGCAACGCGACCTCGGTTTCGGGATCGTCGCTGAGGATTTGCCGAGCGAGGAGACCGCGATTTTCATCGAGGGGATCGACGTCGACGGCAGTGCATTTCAAATTTGGATTTTCGCCGGCGATGGTGCGCGCCAGACCGATCAGCGCGGCGTGCGCCATATTCACGGTCTGCGAACCTGGCAAGGGCTGCGCGAGCGACGTCACGACGAAGAGCCTGGGGGAATCATCGCCCGCGTCCTGGCCTTCGAGCGCTTGCGCAAGGCGGAGGAGGCGCTTGGCTTCGCCAAGATCGCTCACGGCATCGTCCGCGCTCGGCTTCGATTCTCCCATAAAGACGATGGCGCGAAGCCGCGGGCTTTCGTCGATAAGCTTGCGCGCGGCGATGACGTCCGTAAGCGACTGCGCGTCCAAGGTCCGGACTTTGGCTCCGATCGCTTCAAGCGCGGCCGCGAGTTCTTTAGAAGCGTCCGGATTTGCTGCGAAGAGAAGACAGTCTCCGAGCCGTTGATCGGTTTCGCTGAGCGGCTTGACCTCCCATGCGAGCCCGTAGGATCGGCTTTCAAGCCGCTCCTCTGGCGTCAGCTTCTTCGTGTGGAGCGCCTTGCATCTGATGCCGCGGATTTCCGCCGCGATGCTGCCGTCCGCGCGATAGAGAATGAGGTCGCCTTCGAACCCGTCCGAGGACTGATCGATCACGCGTCCGTGCGCCCAAAGCGGAGCGCCGGTTCCAGCGTGAAAAACGACTCGACCAACTCCAGCCGGCAGATAGGTCGATTCCTGAAGCTTGCCCTGGCCGATCGCGCCCACAAGCGTTTGAATGGCGCCGTCAAGGAGGGCGGGATGAAGCCGATAGGCCTCAAGCTCCTCAGACGGCCCTTGAATGACCTCCAGCTCCGCCAGTATCTCCGCGCCGTTCCGCATCAGATTGCGAATAGTGCGGAAATGCGGGCCATAGGCCAGCCCGTACGCAGCCAATCGATCATAAAGTTCGCCGACGTCGACCGACTCCCGTATTCTCTCCTTCACCTCCGCCAATGACTCGGCTCCGGTGCGAGGCGGCGGCAAGGTGAGCACCCGGCCCATCGCGTGCAGCGTCCAAGAGTCGGTTTCGTCGTCCGTCTGGCCGTAGATATGGAACTCCCTCGCGCTCCGATCGAAGGTCGCCCGAACAATCGGATCTTTGAGCGTCGGGAAGACGAGCGGTCTAAGGAATGACAGATCTTCGAGCGTGTAACTGGCCTGTCCGCCGTCAAGCAGCGACGCCATCGCCAGACCCTGCTCAATATAGCCGGCGGCCGGAAAGACGATCGCTTCCTCGATGACATGATCGGCCAGATAGGAGATCGATGGCCTACCGAGATCGTGCTCCCAGCTCGGCGTGGGCGACGACACCCGACTTCCCAACAAGGGGTGCTCCGTGCGGCCAAGTCGGTCGAGCGCGCCTGCGCTCGTCTCGTTCCAATAATATTCCCGCTGCCAGGGATACAAAGGCAGCTTCACGAAGCGCGCGCCGACGGGAGAAAGCGCGCGCCAGTTCACGTCATAACCGTTTACATAAAGCGCGCCGAGCGCGGCGAGCACGGTCGCGCGCTCGGGATGCTCACGGCGTAAGGTAGCGATCGAAACGCCGCCCGCTTCGCTGGTGCGCAGAACTTCCTTGATTGACGTCGAGAGCACAGGATGCGGGCCGACCTCGACAAAGCCGCTCAGTCCGTCGGTCACCATGGCGACCATCGCGTCGGCGAACAGCACAGGCTTCCGCATATTGGAGCACCAATATTCCGCGTCCAAGTCGGGGCCTTCGACGCGCCGACCAGTCACGGTGGAATAGAGCGGAGTGTGAGGAGTTTGCGGGCGAAGCCCGTGCAGGGACTTCCGCAGCTCCGGCTTCAGCTCCTCCATCTGGGGGCTGTGATACGCGACCTCGACATCGAGGAAGCGATTGAATATTTCGTCCTTGGCGAGCTGCTCCGCGATTGCCGCGAGCGCTTCGCCGTCGCCAGCCAGCGTGACCGTTGAAACGCTATTGATCGCGGCGATCGAAACTGTTTCCGGACAGGACTCCAGAATGCGTTCGGCCTGCTCCCGATTGAGGCCGGTGGCCAACATGCGCCCCTTGCCGGCAGCCAGCTGCTGAAGTCGGCTGCGATGATAAGAGACGGCGACGGCGTCCTCGAGGCTGAGCGCCCCCGAGACGTAGGCGGCGCTCACCTCGCCGACGCTGTGTCCGACCACCGCCGCCGGATAGACGCCCCAGGAACGGAGAAGTTCGGCCAAGGCGACCTGCACGACGAAATTCGCTGGTTGCGCGATACGCGTCTCTTTGACCCGTGAGCGGCTTTTGTCCTCGCGCATTTCCTCCAGAATGGAGAAGCCGGCGAGGGGGCGGAAGATCGCGTCGATCTCCTCCGCCGCCTTGCGAAAGACCGGTTCGTTCTCGAGCAGTTGCCGGCCCATGCCCCACCACTGGGGCCCCATGCCGGTAAACACGAAAACGGGTCGCGATTCCGCGCGCCGTAGCGCCTTGCCCTGAATGACGTGGTCGCTGTAGCCATGTGCGGCGAACTGCTCGAGTTCCGTCGCCATTTCGGCGGCCGAGGCGGCGACGACGCTCAATCGGCATTCGTGAGCCGAGCGTCGAATTCGCGCCGAATGGCAAATGTCCTCAAGCGCAGCACGTCTGCCGCGCGAGAGCATCTGCGCATAGGAGCGGGCGAGAGCGGTCAGAACTTTGGGATCGCGCCCAGAAAGGGTGAGGATCTGCTCTCCCGCCAATCCATCCTTTTTCTCTTCCAACGGCGGCTTTTCCGCGCGCTGAAGGACCACATGCGCATTGGTGCCGCCGAAGCCGAAGGAATTGACCCCGCAATAAACATCGCGATCCTTCTGTGAAAGCGGCTCGAGGCTTGTCGGCAAGCGAATGCCGAGTTCCCGGAAGGGAATCTTCGGGTTGGGATTTTGCAGATTGGCTTGCGGCGGCACAGCCCCTCGGTCGAGACAGAGCGCCGCCTTGATAAGTCCGGCGACGCCCGCCGCCGCTTCGAGGTGGCCGATCGTCGATTTCGCCGAACCGATCAGACAGGCGTCGTCAGCGTCGCGTCCGGCGCCAATGGTGCGTCCGAGAACGCCGGCTTCGATGGGATCGCCCACCGGCGTCCCCGTGCCATGGGCCTCGACGTAGCGCACATCGCTGAAAGGCACGCCGCTTTGCGCGTAGACACGCCGAATCAGCGCCTCCTGCGCCACCGCGCTTGGCATTGTGATGCCGTCGGTGCGCCCGTCCTGGTTGACGCCCGTGCCGCGTATCGTCGCGTAGACATGATCGCCGTCGCGCAGGGCGGCGGCATAGGGCTTAAGCAGCACCACCCCGGCGCCTTCGCCGCGCGCATAGCCATTGGCGCGTTCGTCGAAACTCTTGCAATAGCCGTCCGGCGCCAAGAAGTGGCCCTTGCCCATGATCATCGGATACTCGGGCCGCAACATGACGTTGACGCCGCCTGCCAGCGCCATGGAAACGTGGCCACGCCAAATATCCTGGCAGGCGAGATGCACGGCCACGAGTGATGAGGAGCAGGCCGTGTCAACCGAGAGGCTTGGGCCGCGGAAGTCGAAAAAATAGGAAAGCCGATTCGACAGCAGCGTCATCAGCGCGCCGGTGCCCGAATGGATGCTGATATTCTCCCGATTATGCGGGCTCAGTTGATCGAGCATGCTGTCGAGCGTGAAGCCGCCAATATAGACGCCTGTTTCGGAGCCCGCGAGCGTTTCCGGGACGACGCCAGCGTCCTCCAGAGATTCCCAGGCCACCTCCATGAGCAGTCGCTGCTGCGGGTCTACATGGACCGCCTCCCGCGGCGATATGTTGAAGAACGCAGCATCAAAGCGATGGACCGCCTCGTCGAGAAAGCCGCCCTTGCGCGTGTAGATCTTGTTCGGTTTATCGGGGTTATCGTTGAAGAATCGATCCATGCTCCAGCGGTCTTCCGGAACGTCGCGAATAGCGGGGCGGCCGGAGACGAGGAGGTTCCAATAGGCGTCCGGGCTATCGGCTCCTCCAGGGAAGCGGCACCCCACGCCGATGATCGCGATCGGCTCCAACTCTCCGACCTCGTCGCCGCGAAATCCCGATGCCTGAAGATTCAGATTGCGTTCGTCCATGGCATGACTCTTGCTGAATATATATCGTTGGGGGATCGTGCGTTACTCAACGCACAAGCGAGGCGCTATCTCAAACTTAAATATTATTCTTTGTTAGGTACATCAATTACTTATGGTGTCAGCAGATGTCCTTGAGCCGAATGCGGCTGACATGTAATTGTAACAATTTGTGTCATGGGGCATCCTTGCTTCTCCGATTGAATGGATAATAGGCTGCTTCGACCATAATTTTCTTGGGCTAGGTTGCGCTGCAGCATATTCGCTATTCGATACGATCTAAAAAGTCAACATGTATTTACTTGGGTCTTACGGCCAACTGCTCGGCGAATGTTAAAATAGTCATAAACACAATCCAGTCCTAAGTTTTGGGCAATTATCACGTTAACATAGTATACGCCAATGGTAGGTTGCAGCCGAAAGGCCGGCGCTGAGTGATTCAGAGAGGCGTAAATGCGTCAGGATTTTTGGCTTGGGGCGAGGAGCGAGATTTGGGGCGATTGCCCCCTTCGGAGCGTCAAGTCGGTGGATGCGTCGCTTCATTTCAGCGCTTTGTATGGCAACCCAAGATTAGAAAGGCATTGCTCAAGCTCATTCGACCAAACGAACAACTTGCAAGCTGTGTTGTTGATTTGTTTTGCGGTCACCACAAGGTGTTGTTCAGGAACGTCGGTCGATGAGTCTGCGTTGAACTCTGGAAGCGAGAACGTCAATATTTTTCATCCAGGGGAAATACCGGATAAGGCGTCTTATCTTGGAGTGTATATGTTCTCAGCATTTCATAGCAGCACTAACAACTATAGTATTTTGTTTATTTACCGAATTTGACTGATATGATGAGGATCATATTAAGTTTTGATCTAGGCTCCATTCAAGCTACCACCGGTCAAACATGAACTAAAATCAAGCTGGCGGGACTTATGAAGCGCGGATTTTGAAAACGACTTGTTGCTCGACAGCGCTGGCGGTTATCATCATCGCGCCAACTGCATGAAGGATATCCGACGGCGGTGGCGTTGGCTGCTTATCGGGATTGCCGGCCATGACAAGGACCACCAAATCACTTGGCCGAGATGCGGCGGATGAATCTGCATGGTCTCGGTTCGAGCGCGCCGTAGACGCGGCTGTCAAGGGCGGACCGAAACACAAGATCGCGCCACCGCCATCCGTCAGCAAGAAAGCGCGCCCCGCCAGCAAGGGGCGCGTCCACAAGGGGAAGACGAAGGCGTGAGGCGCTATCGAAAATTAGCAGGTCTGGACCCTTTGGGACAGAGAGCTTTGAGTTGCAAGTTGAGCAATGAAAGACCGCATGGACGCCGAAATTGGTTTGGAGCCGAAGAGGCGATTTCTTCCAGTTCCCGTAGCTTGTTGCGCAACGCCAAGGTGGCTGTCGGGGCGCGCCTGCCTCTGGCTTACGCATTTAGGCAACGCATCCGTTTCCGATTTACCCATCGCTTCGCAATGTGGTGTCGCGATCGATCAGCGAGAGAAGCGTCTTCTTAGGCGCAGGCTCTTTGAAGGCGCGGTCCTTCGCCTTCCCGCCGACGGAAGGTCTGGTCCGCTTCAACGGGCGAGTTCGGGCCGCAACGGCGTCGCGGCGTCATCGCGGACGCTCTCGCGAATGCGATGGCAGAGAAACCAGACCGTCTTGTACGGGCGGCCGATCATGCGGCTGATTTGAAGGGCGGACATGCCCTTCTTTGACGACATCATGAGGAAGGTGACGGCGAGCCATGTATGCAGCGGCACTTTCGAGCGCTCATAGAGCGTTCCGACTGTGACCGTGAATGGCTGGCGGCAAGCGTTGCACTGATAGAGGCCGGAGCGGGTCGTCCTGCCTTGCATCAGCGTGGCGCGATTCTCTTCCTTGCAATGCGGACAAACCGGGCCGTTCGGCCAAACCCGCGCCTCCACCCACTCGCGAGCGGCTGCTTCGTCATGAAAGATCGGGTTGGAAGGATCGGCGGCCATGTCGACTGCTTCTTATGCGGGAGCAATACAACATACCGGCGCTACTACGTCAAAGTGATAGACGCCATTTGGCGCGGAGCCTATTTACCGGGAGTCTGCGCCCTGCCGTCTCCCGGTCAGAAAAAAGGCTTCCATGGCGCCCTTGCCCTTGATTTCGAGGCCGTCACGCGGCGTCAAAATGAAGTCCCTGCACAGATGCTCATAGGTCGATCGTGAAATCTGGATGCGGCCTGGCAGGCTGTTCGACTCCAGCCGGCTCGCGATGTTCACCGCGTCGCCCCAGATATCGTAAATGAACTTGTGCGCGCCGATCACGCCCGCGACGACGTCGCCGGAGTTTATGCCCATCCTGATTTCAAGCGGCGCAGGCAATGTACCGTTGAGAATTTCCAGGGTTTCGGCCATCGCCAACGCCATGTCCGCGACGGCGTGCGCGTGATCGTCGCGATTGTCGAAGAGCCCACAGGCGACCATGTACGCGTCGCCGATCGTCTTGATCTTCTCGACGCCAAATTTGAGCGCGAGCCCGTCAAACGCCGAGAAAACGCGTCCCAATACGCCAACAAGTTCGGGAGCCGGCAGCCTGGAGGAGAGTTCGGTGAAGCCGACGAAATCCGCAAACAGAATCGTGACGTCGTTGACATGATCCGCGATGACCGTTTCGCCGCCCTTCAGGCGCGCGACAATCGGCGCCGGAAGAATATTGAGGAGAAGCTGCTCGGAGCGCTCTTTTTCGATGCACAACGCTTCGAGCGCCTCACGCTCTCGGTCCCGTAGATGTTTTTTCTCCAGTGACGATCCGATGCGCGCGCGAAGAAGCACCGGATCGAAAGGCTTCGCGAGATAATCGTCGGCGCCCGCCTCGATGCATCTGACGATGGAGTCGATCTCGTTCAAGGCCGATATCACGATGACTGGAATGTCTCTCAAGGCAGGATCAGACTTGAGGATCGAAAGAACATCGAAGCCGCTGATATCCGGCATCAGCAGATCGAGCAAGATGAGATCAAAGGGCGCCTGCCGCAACATTTCCAGCGAGCAATACCCATTTTCTGCCAGCGCGACGGAGTGGCCCTGTCGTTCCAAACGGCGCTTCAGGAGCTCGCGATTGGACGCGTTGTCGTCGACCACGAGGATGCGACTCGGCAATACGGCGACACTGTCGGCTTCGTTTTCTGAGATCGGCTGGACGGAGGCGACGAAGCGATGTGCGACCATGGCGGAGACCGGTTCCGCGCCGACTTCGGCGTTCGTTGCCGCCGCCTCGGTTTCGGGGAGTGAAAAACTGACCAGGCCGTCGATACGCTCAAGCAGGCGGGACGCTTCCTCTAGAAGTCGAGTAAGGTCCGAGACCAGCGCCTGCGCGTCGTCAACGCCAGCTGCGTCTTCGCGCAGCATCTCGCCATATCCCTTGATGGCGTTAATGGGCGTGCGCAGATTGTGCCGCAAGTCGCGACGATAGTCCTCGGAATCCTCGCTTGGCGCTCGCGTCGGCGCGCGGGACCGACTCACGAGTGACGCGATGAAATCAATCAGCGAACGGCTGGCGGCGTGGATTTTCTCGAGGTCGTCACGAAATTCCCCGTGACCGTTCCTTACGGCCTCGTCCAGCAAAATTTCGGCATAGCCGGCAATCGCCTCGGCAGGCGCGCTCAGCTCCTGCTGTACATAAGCAAGCAGCGCGCGATCGCTTCGGTCGGCGGACGGCTGAAAGTCATGCGACGTCATCTAATTTTCCCAGAAAGCCGGAATGCGCCAACGCTCGCCGTCCAAGATGCGTGAGTCGTGTTCCTCATAAATGTTTCAACCAGTAGGTCGCCGGAGTTCGCTCTACGACGACGGCTACCGGAACGCGGCCGCGCATCGCTGGAGACGGAGGCTTCGAGACGACAATCGATCAGACGATGCTAAGCGCCAGATTCAATCAGCGCCGTGATCTTGCCGAGAAGACGCGTGATCTCGACAGGTTTCGTGTCATAATCGTCGCAGCCCGCTTCGATCGCCTTCTCCCGGTCCCCCGCCATCGCGTGAGCTGTAAGGGCGATGACCGGAATCTTGCGAGTCGCTTCGTTTTCTCTGACCCGGCGGGCCGCCTCCCAGCCGTCGATGACCGGCAGGCTCATGTCCATCAGTATGAGGTCAGGCGATTCGGCGGCGGCCATCTCGACGCCCTGCTGGCCATCTATGGCGATCACGACTTCATAGCCATTGCGCCTGAGACGCCGCGACAGCATATCCCTGTTCATCTCATTATCTTCGACAAGCAAAATCTTCACCACCGACCCCGTCTCCGATGTCAATGCGCTTGGACGGCGTCCGCCGCGCTGGGATTGAGGCACTGACGCATAATCGTCACCAGCTCCTCAAGATAGTCATGGTCCTTTGTGATGATGTCAGCCCTGAATTCTTTCAGCTTGCAAATATCCTCTTCGCTGAGATCTTTCGCCGTGACGATGATGACCGGCAAATGGTCATAGGCGCGGCGCTTACGCAATTCCCTCAAGAAGCCGAAGCCATCGAGATTTGGCATCATCAGGTCGAGAAGGATAAGGTCCGGGGCCGGATTTTCAGCGATCCAGTCGAGCCCATCCCGCCCGTTGATCGCGGCTTCGGCCTTGTAGCCGGCACCCGAAACGCAGCGGCAAAGAAGCTCGCGCGTCGCGGAGTCGTCCTCGATGACGAGCACCGTCGTTTCGCTCGAGGCCCCGCAATATTGCGTCATCAGGGCCGTCAGGCGCTGACGGTCGATGGGCTTTGTCAAAAGCTCCGCCGCCCCGAGCGGAATCGCCAGAGCGCGCTCGTTGAGAATCGTCACCATGATGACGGGGATGTTCCGCAGCTCGTCATCCTCCTTGAGCTGCCTGAGCACGCTCCAGCCGTCGAGCTGGGGCATCATCACATCGAGCGTGATCGCATGCGGCCTGTGCTGTCTCGCCAGTGCCAGCGCCTCCAGCCCGTGACGGGCGGCGACGACGTGGTAGCCCTTGTTCTCCAAAGTTCGTGTGAGCAGGTCGCGCGCCGTCGCGTCGTCGTCGACGACCAGTATCGTCGGGAGAGACCGGGACGACGTCGGCTCGGCCGGTTTTTTCGCCGCGAGCGGCTCCTGACGGTCCGGAAGCCTGATCGTGAAGGTCGAGCCTGCGCCTAGCGTGCTCTCAACGGAGATATCGCCGCCGAGCGCCGCGCAAAAATGCCTGGTGATCGCGAGCCCCAGTCCTGTCCCTCCGAAGCGCTTCGTGGTCGAGGCGTCCGCCTGGGTGAAGGCCTGGAAGAGGCGGGCAAGCTGCTCCTGCGTCATGCCGAGCCCTGTGTCCGACACGCGGAAAACCACGGAAGCGTCGGCGTCCCGCTCGACGGTCAAAGATACTTTTCCCTGGCTCGTGAACTTGTTTGCGTTGCTCATGAGATTGAGCAGGCACTGCTTGACCTTCGTTTCGTCGGACAGAAAACCGCCCACGTCGTCCGGGCAGCAGAGCTCAAGCGTATTGCCGTTCTTGTCGGCTAGGGGCTGAACGATCGAAAGGACCTCATTCACGAGAGGCCTGATCTCCACCCTCTCGATGAAGACCTCCATCTTTCCGGCTTCGATCTTGGAAAGATCGAGAATATCGTTGATCAGGCCAAGCAGGTGCCGGCCCGCGCTCTCGATCCGCTTCAGGTCCTCGATCGGCTCTGGGTCGCCGTTGTCGAGCGCGTTCTCCTGAAGCATTTCGCTATAGCCGATGATGGCGTTGAGCGGTGTGCGCAGCTCATGGCTCATGTTTGCAAGAAAGGCGCTTTTTGTTTTGCTGGCTTCCTCGGCCGCGACGCGCGCGACTGACAATTCCTCGTTCGCGAGCTGAAGTTCGCGCGTGCGCGCCCGGATCTTGTCCTCCATGGAATCGTAAAGTCCGCGCAGTTCCACGGTCATGGAGCGGATCGCCGTCAGCAGGAGCCCCGTTTCGTCACGGCTGCCAATCTCGAAATTTGCGTCGAGATCCCCCGCGGCGACCTTCTCGGCGACGCCGACAGCGGTCTTGATGGGCTTGGTGATCGTGCGCGCGACGCCCATGGCCAGAGCGATAATTGGCGGAATCATGAAGAACAGCAGCCAGAGAGTCGCCTCTTTTTGCGCGCTGGTGAGCGCGAAGGCCTCCTCAGTGCTCTGCTGTACGACCATGCCCCAGCGAAACGAGGGAACGTAGGTCCACGAGGCGACAACGGGCCTGTTCTCGAGGTCATCGAAAAGGCCCGAGCCGTGGACGCCGGCGAGGGCCCTGGCGAGCGCGGGAAAAGCGCCGCCGTCGAGCGGCGTTTTGATGCTGAAAGCTTTGGAAGCGTCGTGCCGCAGCGGGTTGACCACGACCATTTGGCCCTGATCCAAGCGGGCGGCGACCAGCACCTCTCCCGTCTCGCCGAGACCTGTATAGTCATTGATGAGGCTGTAAATCTCCTGGTTATCGAGCTGGAAGACGACGACGCCAATCACGACGCCGTTTTGCAGAACAGGCCCCGCAATAAAGGCGGCAGGCTCTTTCAGCCCCGGGTAGATCTGAAACGCCGAAATTTCGGCCTGCAGCAATGTGCGCGCCCGATTAATCGTGTCCGAAAGCTCCGTTCCCTTAAGCGGTCCGCCAAGCGAATTTGGGTTGAAAAGGGCGGTGTCCGATTGCTCGAAAAGCGTGAAGCCTTCGGGCGAGACAATCGCGCAGTTGACATAGTTGAACGTGTCGGAAAGGCGCTTGAGAGTCGGGCCGTGTTTCGCGACAGCTTGGCGATAGGATTCCGAGTCTCTCCCGCTCGTCCTTATGGCTTCGGAAAATTCCCGGGTGGCCTCGCCAATCGAGGCGCTGTGCATCAGAGATTCGACGCTTCTGATTTTTTCAAGCGTCAGAGTCTCCAGCTGCTCGACTTTCTTCTTGGCGACAACCTGCAACGACGTCTGAATCGCCTGCTCGAGAGACTCTCGCGAAATGTCATAGGTTCGCCAGGCGAGGAGGCCGCAGGAGACGATATTGATCGCAAGGAACCAGAAGATGATCTTGGCTCCGATCGAGCGCCGGAGGAAATCGAGCCTGGGAAGCTTCATGGATCAGTCCGCCTCTGTCGGATTCGCCCATCTGCCGCCCCATCTGTCGTACAAGGCGGTCAGAAATTCCTCCCACTCGGCTTTTGTGCGAGTCGGCGGATAGGGCACGGGACGGATCGGACGATCGATCGTCCAGACAAGCTCGATCCGGCCATCAGTTTGAATTTTGCCGACAGAGAAAGACCGCCACGTATGCTGCGTGTAGGGATCAACAGACACCAGACCTTCGGGCGCATCGAGGGTCTCGGTCAGCATGGTGCGTTTGACCCTCTGAACGTCGAAGGACTGCGCCTCCTCGACCGCCTTCGCCCATAAGATGACGCTGAAGTAGGAGGTCGCAATAACGTCGCTCGTCACACGGTTGGCGCCATATCTTTCACGAAAGGCGCGAACGAACCGCTCGTTCTCCGGCTTCTTGATCGCCTCGAAATAGCTCCAGGCGCTGTAATGGCCTTGGAGGCTTGCAATCGGTAGGCTGCGAAGCTCCTCCTCGCCGATGCTGACGGAGACAACCGGCAATTTGTTCGCGGAAAGGCCAGCGTCGGTCAGCGCCTGATAGAACGCTTTGTTGGAATCGCCCACGACCGAACTGACAATAACGTCCGGCTGCGCCTGCTTGATTTTTTGGACCGCACGAGAGACGTTGGCGCTTCCGAAGAAAATATAGTCTTCGCCTACAAGCTCCGCGCCAAGCGCGCGGATCGTGTCCTTCATAATTTCGTTGATGCTGTGCGGCCAAACATAATCAGAGCCGATCAAATAGAATCGTTTGCCGATGTGATCGAGGCTCCATTTGATCGCCGGAATGACCTGCTGATTGGGCGCAGCGCCCGTGTAGATAATGTTGGGAGACTGTTCGAGTCCCTCATAGGCCATAGGATAGACTAAGAGCTGACCATATTTTTCGATGATGGGCGCGACCGTCTTACGGCTTGCGGAGGTCCAGCATCCGAAGATCACGGATACGTTTTCCTGGGTGATCAGGCGCTCGGCCTCCTTCGCGAAGGTCGGCCAATCGGATTTGCCGTCGGCGATGATCGGTTGAATCTTGCGTCCTAGTAAGCCGCCCTTCGCATTGATCTCCTCAATCGCGAGCAGCTCCGCGTCGACCATTGAATTTTCGCTGATCGCCATCGGCCCAGAGCGCGAATGCAGGATTCCGACCTTGATCGGCGCGCTTTCCGCTCTGAAAAGGAACATCGTCGCGGCGAAACCGATCGCGGCGGCGATAGCGACCGCGATAAAGCCTTTCCACGCGCTGCGAGGACTCTCGATGGCCATTGGCCGTATCCTGCTTCTTCCGAGGTTTGTTAAAATCGACAGAACGTCATTTTACTCGATCGCCGCCTCGCCTTCCAGGCGCGCGCCGTCAAGTTGCACTTAATTGTAAGCATGCGTCGACTCGGACGTGTTGTTGCTGTGACCTGCCACCGCAAAGTTCCTCCACGGGGGATGCGAGTCCGGCCATTCGAAGGACGGACCTATGAAGCGGGCATGGTGTTGGCCAACGAGCGCAAGCGCTTCGGCTCTCGGCGGCCATTCATTCTGCTTCGGCAGGGCGACGCGCCTCGCGTTTAGCGCGGCCTGGCGAGCGCGCTCGCATTCGTCGAGACGTTTCGCGATGGTCGGCGGGATGCGGTCCTTCCGCCTGATGCGAGCGATCGCGGCGGCGAGGATTTCGGGTGATGCGACAGGCTTCATGGACGCATTCAATAAGAGCGCTCATTTTTGGCTTTTCTTTTTTAACCGGAATCGGTCCTCGGCGAGGCGAGGAGTCTTGGCGCGCGAAAAGTGCAGAGCCTGCCTCTCCCGCCGGAGGAAGATAGGGCGCCGCAACGCTCGGTCGTCTGGTTCAGGAAGGCACATAGGAACGGTCTATCTGCCGGCTAAGCTGTTGAAGTTTTTGAAGTCGTATTTTTGCATTAAATGCCGCGTGACGACGCGCAGCAGCCTCAACGATCCGCAAGCTTGACTAAGCGGCGGACGTTCTTCTTAATGTCGCAAAATTTGCGTTTCAACTTGGCCTGACCAGCGCATCGTACGGGCGAATCTGTTTGATAGTCAACGGAGGCTGCTTTTATGCCTCTTGACGGCCTTCGGCGCGTTAATCTGAAATTGATCGGCTTCCGGTTCGGCCGCCGGGCGGCTGCAAAGCTGCGGCGAATTGAAGAGTGAAACATCAAGGAGGAATTATGAGCGTCTTCGGAAATGTTAATAGGCTAGCCCCTGTAGCTGCGGTCCTAGGAATCATGCTCGCTTCTCAAGGCGCTTTTGCGCAGGGTGCAAAGTCGGTTCAATTTGGATGCGATGCGCCCAAGGGGCACATTTGTCACTTCATGCTTTCTTTCGGATCGGGAACTGGCGCAAAAAGCTTCACCGTAGGAGGCGGGATGCGCACGGTGGTCGCCAACGTCGTGCCGAACATCGACAGCTACATGGTCGCGATTGATCGCGATCCACCGTCAAACCCTGAACACTGCGGCCTCCAATTTCCATGCAAGCGGGTTTTCGTCAACGGTGGATATAACAACTAGTGGCCAGCTCGGCGGGCAGGCGAGTTCACCTTTGACTTTGTCACTTTGCTTAGGCGTCGAGGGCGGAGTGTTTTTTCGATCCGCTTGTTTTTGCGACAAGTAGCGTGTGCTTGGGCTGAGGCCTGAACCCCTCCCGCGCGGCGCTTCGAGCGGGATTGCGCAATAGGATCGGTGGCGTGCGAAGTCGAATTTGATCGGCTGAGGTGCATTTCGCATCCCCTGGCGCCAACAGCGCGTGGGTCGTCACATACCCCGTGTCTCTCCGGGCCCGGCGAAGCCACGGATCGCGGATATGAGAAAACAAACGTTATGCTGCGACCACTCCGAATAGGCATAACGATCGGGTTGTCGTCTCCGAACGAAAGCCTATGGATCAATGGCATCAAGCAGAATGCGCTGTTCCTCGCGAAACTCTTTCAAAGCTCGCCCTTAAGTCACGACGTCGTACTGCTGAACACGACCAATGTGCGTCCCGATTCACGAACAGAATGGGACATGCGCGCGTTCCCTACCGTTCAGATAGACGAATGTTCCCACGATCTCGACGTGTTGATTGAGCTCGGCGGACAAATATCCTATGCGCAAACGCAGCGGCACAAGGCGAAAGGCGGAAAGCTCGTCAGCTACTGCTGCGGTCCGGAATATGTTCAGAACGCCGAGGCGATGATCTTCGAACGACGGATGTGGGACAGTATTTTTGTCAACGCCGATTACGACGAGCTTTGGGTCATCCCTCAAGTCGCTGAGTCGTCCTTGCATTTCCTGCAAACGTTCAGGCGATGCCCGGCGCGCATCGTTCCCTTCGTATGGGATCCCATGGCGCTGACGTCCATTGCGTCCGGCTACGCCTTTGGCGGCGAGTATCGGCCGGCAGGCGCGCCGAAGCGGCTCACGGTGATCGAGCCGAACATTGATGTGATGAAATTCTGTCTCTATCCGATCTTGATCGCGGAGCAAGCTTTCAGGCTGGAGCCTAATCGGATCGGATTCCTGCATGTCGCGAACGCCGACCATTTCGTGCATCGCAATACCGAGTTTGCGAGTTTGATGCGGCATCTCGACATCGTCAAGGCGAACAAGGCGAGCTTCATCGGTCGGGTGAAGACTCCGGAATTCCTTGCGGAATACACTGATATTGTCATCTCTCATCAGTGGGGTTTGCCGCTCAACTACTTCTACTTGGAATGCTGTTGGCAGGGCTATCCGTTGATTCACAACGCTGAGCTCGTGAAGGACCTCGGCTACTATTATCCCGGTAACGACGTGGCCGTCGCGACGCAGGCGCTCATCCACGCGCTTCGCCATCACGACGAAGCATGGGAGGCGTATCGCGACCAACAGCGCGCTGGGATCCAGAGATTTCTTGCGGTGAATCCGGAATTGGCGGCGCGATACGACGATTTGCTGTTCGAACTCTGCGGGTAAGCGACTTAGCGCGCGAAGCGAAAACCAACCTGCATGTTATTGCGCGTAGCCCGGCAGGCGACACGCAGCGTATTATTGCCTACCATCTTCGACGAGCTCGAGCAGTGCCGCGCTATATGCGGCGACGTTGCGTTCGCTGCAAGGATCGAGTTTCGCCAGAAATTGGCGCGCCTTCGCCCGGTACGTCCCGAGAGATCGATCATGCTCCCGATGAGCTTGCAACAGCGCGAGCGCGCCATCCTCACAATCGTAATCGTCATATCTGTAGCCGCAGTCATCCAGGAACGTCGAATTGTGAATGAGCGCGTACCCCCCGTATAGAGTTTCGTAATACAAGTAATTTTGGCCGTTGTGCCAGTGGTGGGAGACGACAGCGTCTGCTTGGCCGGGAAGGACGTCGAATATCGGCAGCCGCGGCTCGAAGGTGGCGAGGCCATGGTTGACGAGATCGAGACTGCGAGCAAAGCCTATGAAGCCATGATGCTCTTTGAGCTTCATGGCGTTGTAGACGCGGAGGTATTCGACGAATTGCCGATCGCGTCGGTAAGCGGTATCGCACAGCAGCATCGGCAAATGACAGGTCTTCACCGAACAGATATTCGGCTCCAATATCGCAAGGCGCCACCTCCGCTGGCTTGGGCTATAAAAAAAGGAGTTTGTCTTGCCATTTTTCTCGAGCGCATGCTCGAGGAAAAACGGACTCCACAAATGTTGCATCACGCTCACCCGGGCGCGGAAGCCGTATTCGTAATAGCTTGCGCAGGTCTTTTCGAAGGCGGGAAGAGTCCAAATGACGTCGTAGGGCGTTCCGGACATCAGCATGCCGTGTGGTAGCCCATACATCATGCGCTCGACGTCGATTATGTAGTCGTTGGCGACGTGCATACCGACGATTTTTCCGCCACGGAAACGAAATTCTCTGCCCCAATCTGGATTGAGTTGCGCGCTCAATTCGATGACGACGTCGAGAGCGTTCATCGCTTCGTCGAGATCGATGATCGGCGCGGGAGAAGACGCGATGAAATCCCCCTGCGCCTTGGGATCGCCGGGCCCTCCGTTCACGACGAAGCATTGCTCGACCAAAGGCGACCGTTTGAGCAGCAGCACCAGAAAGTAGCAATTTTGGAAGATGCCGTTTTCCCAGATGGATTGTTGGTCGTCGCGAATGTAGAGGGTGACTCCGACGCGCAGCTTTCGCTTGGTGCGGTGCGGGTCGAGAATAAGTTCGGGTAAGATCATTGCAACGGACCTTTAGAGCGCCTCCCGATCACATCGAATCATGTGATCGATAAGGAATCGCTCGACATCAAAATGTTGGAGCAGGTTTTCATCGAAAACGTCTGTCAACCTTTTCGGAACCTGCTCTCGTGTGTCGTGACAGGGTAGCGAATTCGCGATTCGATCGGCAAGGGCGCGCAAAGCCGCAATGGCGGCGCGCGTCGATGGAAAAGGCGATGGGGTACCGCTCCTTGGCGACCTAGGATGGCTCTCGCCCAAATGAGAAATCCGTATTCCGCAGCGCAGAGGGCGTTTTTTGCGGTTGTCGGAGAAAGATCTGGACGCCACGGGCGCTGCGAAAAACAAGAAGCTCACAGCAGAGATTTCACCGCAACGATCAAAGCGACCATAGTCGAGTAGATCGGATTGATCCATTGAAGATGCCCGGAGCGGCCGTGATATCCGACCCGCGCCTTGCCCACGCCTTGCCCCAAGTATCGGTCGGAAGATGCAACGCACAAGCTTAAGCTTGATCGTAAAGGTTGTTTAACTTTTCAGTACATGCATCAGAGAGATGCGCTGCGCCCTAACATGGTGATACAATGCAATAATTAGGCTTTATTACGACAAACCTTGACTGTGGTACTTTCGTAACAGTATTCTGAAATTCGTTATTTGCGAGCATGTAGACAATTGCAGCGCAAGCTTTCCCTTTTGTAATGCAGCGCGCACCGGGGGAACTCCGATCCGGGGGTGGCGCTTGGCCAATTAGCGGGAGAATTCCCACGCGCGACGCGACACGATACGAGAGCTTGACCGCCGAGCGCGCCGTTCGCGTGGCGGTTACGGGCGATTCTGCGCCGGGCGCGCGGGTGCGACGGCGGGTGCTCGCTATTCTGCGCAAAGCCTTCCGTGTTTTGGGCTTCAAGCGGCGGTCGATCGGCCGGCTCGGCGGCGGCGGCGCGGCGATAAGCGAGGTGCTCGCGTTTTTTGGACATGGCGGGGACCACGGCTCGCGCGCAACGCGTTCGAACGGAGGTGGTGGCGCGTCCGCACGCCGCTGGGCGACGTCTTTATCTTGGCGACCGACGTCGGCCTTGTCGAAAGCTGTCCTCGGTTCGCTGGTCTTTTCGAGCTCGAGTCTTGTTCTGAATATTCAGAATGCAAACGCCGCAGTCGCTCTTACCGGCGCATTCCTTTGTACTAACGCCAATGCTCAAGGGAGATATTTCCGGAACAATTTAGCCCTCACGACCTACACCACTGGCCCTTGCACGTTTGGCAACTCTGGATTTGTTCCAGGCACCAATACCTATGCGTTGATAGGGTCTAGCGGCGTGACCGCCAACGGAACCGGTGGGGTCTTTAACAACTCAACCGGCCAGATTCAGTTTTTTCCTGGTGGGACGTCGACTTCAGCCCTGACGCTTTCGGGGGGAACAGACGTTATTACGTCTGCGGCAGGGGTAACGATTTCCGGCGTCGCCGCTCAGGCGCTGTCGCCGACAAGCACCTACGCCGTGAACGGCGGCCAGCTCTATTCGGTTTCCACGAGTCTATCGACTGGGCTCTCGACGACGAACAGCAATGTGACGTCGCTGTCGACCTCCGCCTCGAGCGGCGTGGCCTCGCTGTCGACCGGCCTATCGACGACGAACAGCAACGTAACGGCGTTGTCGACCTCTGCGTCCACGGGCCTCTCGACGACGAACAGCAACGTGACGGCGTTGTCGACCTCTACGTCGACCGGCCTGTCGACGACGAACAGCACTGTGGCGACGCTGTCGACTTCCACATCGAGCGGCGTGGCCTCGCTGTCGACGGGCGTCAGCACGGCGCAGTCGGGCGTGGCTTCGCTGTCGACGGGCGTCAGCACGGCGCAGTCGGGCGTGGCTTCGCTGTCGAGCGGGCTGTCGACGACGAACAGCAGCGTGACGGCGTTGTCGACCTCCGCGTCGACTGGACTCTCGACAACGAACAGCACTGTGGCGACGCTGTCGACCTCCGCGTCGAGTGGGGTCGCTTCGCTGTCGACGGGCCTCTCGACGACAAACAGCACTGTGACGGCGTTGTCGACCTCCGCATCGAGCGGCGTCGCTTCGCTGTCGACGGGCGTCAGCACGGCGCAGTCGGGCGTGGCCTCGCTATCGACGGGTCTGTCGACGACAAACAGCAATGTTGCGTCGCTGTCGACCTCCGCGTCGAGCGGCGTGGCTTCGCTGTCGACCGGTCTGTCAACGACGAACAGCACTGTGACGGCGCTGTCGACCTCTGCCTCGAGCGGCGTGGCCTCGCTGTCGACCGGTCTGTCAACGACGAACAGCACTGTGACGGCGCTGTCGACCTCTGCCTCGAGCGGCGTGGCCTCGCTGTCGACCGGGCTCTCGACGACGAACAGCACTGTGACGGCGTTGTCGACTTCCGCATCGAGCGGGGTCGCCTCGCTGTCGACGGGCCTGTCGACGACGAAC
>Ga0209514_10004246_pt1 | contig 19517 bp, 24 predicted proteins | sample Subgrocontami58m_FD_187452 | JGI IMG/M metagenome (GOLD analysis project Ga0209514, IMG submission 187452) | Subsurface groundwater microbial communities from S. Glens Falls, New York, USA - GMW37 contaminated, 5.8 m (SPAdes) (version 3) | ecosystem: Environmental > Aquatic > Deep subsurface >...
CGGATTGATTTGCCTTCTATCTAATGCACATGTGCGCGGGTCGGGGCCGCTTCAAGCACCGAATTGGGGCGAGCCGGCAAAGACCTTCCAGCTTCGCAGCCGGATTGATTTGCCTTCTATCTGATTTGCCTTCTATCCCTAATCGTTCAGGAACGATTGCCGCGCGGGAACCCGGTGCGCATCTCGACCCTAGCCCTGACATCGATGGCAGCGTCCTATACAAACATGATCGGCGCCCCCGGGCGCTGGCGCACGGCAGGCGCTGCCCGGATTTGCCCCGGTTTTTCGCAGATGCCGTCCTGCCGGAGGTGGCATGGCCATGATCCGCGCCTACCGTGACCTGGAAGGATGCATGCAATTGTTCGGCCATGTGCTGCGCCGGGCGGCGGTGCTCAAGCTGCCGCCGGTGGCCGAGCAGTTGACGCGCCAGATCTATTTCACCGGAGCGAGCGCGACCGCGGGCTTCGTGACCCGCGGCGCGTTCATCGGCACGCTCATCATCGTCTACGTGATCGAGGTGCTCGAAGCCGACGCGGAACTCGCAGTGAAAATCCTGTTGTGGGTGGTGCTGCGCGAGGCCGGTCCTTTGCTTGCGGCGCTCCTGGTGCTGCAGCGCAGCGGCACCGCCATCGCCACGGAGCTTGCGCTGATGCAAATCACGGGCGAGATTGCGAGCCTGCGCCGGATGCGCGTCGATCCCTGCGACTATCTGGTCGTGCCGCGCGTGGTCGGTGTCGCCTTGTCGACCGCCGTATTGACTTTCTATGTGCAGGTGATCGCGGTAGGCGGCGGCATGCTGCTCAGCGCGCTGGTGGTGAATGCCACGCTGGATGAGTTGGCGCATAGCTTCTTCCTGCTTGCGAGCCCGATGGATATCGTGTATTCGCTGCTGAAAAGCCTGCTGTTCGGCGTGAGCATTGCCGTCATTTCCTGCTACCACGGATTGCACCCGCCCGGGATTTCGATCAACGCCATTCCCAAGGCCGCGATCAGCGCGGTTACCCAGAGCATTCTGGTGGTGATGCTGCTGAATGTCGTTTTCGCCTACCTGGTGTTCGGCGTGCTGTTTTTCGGCCTGGTGACTGCCGAGCTATGAACCCTGTGACAGCCGAGGATGCGCTGCAGCCGCCGGCACTGGAAACCTGCGACGTGGGGCTTGCCTGTGAACTTCCGGCGGATTCCGGTTCGGATGGGCGGATCTGGATACCCATGGGCGTGAGTCTGCGCATCCGGATTGCGAATCCGGCGCACCGGGCGCGGCTGCTGGCCGCGATATTCGACATGGAGCCGGATCCGGACTTGAGACTGGTTCTGCTGGGTGCCGAGGTCGATGCGCTCAGCGCAAAGGAGCGCATCGCGCTGCGCGCGCGCCTGGCGTACCTGGCGCCGACGGGCGGATTGCTCAGCAACCTCGATGCGTGGGAGAACATCATTCTGCCGCTCGGATGCCACCAGCCGCAGCGGCTACCGGGGGCCGGCGCGGAAGTGCGTGCCCTGATCAACGAACTCGGCGGGGCGCAGGAGCTGCTGCTCGCCAAGCTTCCCGAGGAAATGACTCCGCTGGAGCGGAAGATCACCGGCTTTGTGCGGATTTTGCTGGAAGCGCCGGAGTTGGTGCTGGTCGAGAACTTTGCCGCCGGACTGGACAGCGCCGAGCGCACGCGCTTGTCGTATTTCGCAAACACGTTTCATGCCAGGCATCCGCGCGGGACTTTCGTGCAGCTGGAGGATGTGCAGGGTGGCTGATGGCGGACGAGCCTATGCGCGCAGGGTGCGCAGCATCGTCCGGCGACGCTCGCCGACCGGCTGTCGCCGGCCGAAGGCGGCGCAACAACGATGAACCCGCAGCTGCTCGCTGCAGTCGAATCCGCAAAGGAGAACGCAATGCAAGACGAAGATGTCAGATCCGGCCGCTTTGCCGGGATCAAGAAGAAAGTGAACCTGTTTCTGATCACCGCGGTGCTTGCCTTTCTCGGCGCGGTCGGTCTCATCGGCTACAAGCAGGGCACGTTCGTGCGCCATGCGTCGATTTATTTTTACGCCGCGGATGTGTTCGGCATCAACAAGGGCATGGCGGTCAAGCTGTTCGGCCTGCCGGTCGGAAGCGTGAAGACCATGCTGATCTCCGACCGCGGCGTGAAAGTCGAACTCTCCATCGTCAGCGATTACCTGACGCACGTGCCCAAGGGTTCACAGGCGCGGCTGCTGCGCGAGGGCTACATCGGCGCCGCGAACATCCAGATCGTTCCCGGCTCGGATTCGCGCCGCGGGACCGGATCCATCGTCGCCGGGGACGTGATCGAATTCCTGCCCAATCGCGGCGTGGCCGAACTGATCGACGAGTTGAAGAACCAGGTGACGCCTGTCCTCGCGCAACTGCACCAGGCGATTGAAGCCATCAACCGTCCGGAAAGCGATTTTCGCAAGTCTGCGGCCGCGGCGCGTATCCTGGTCGAGCAGCTGCCTGCAACCAATCAGGAGGCGCGCAAGGTGCTGCGCGACGTCGACCGCAGCGTGCTTGCCGTGACTCCGGACCTGCAGGCGAGTGTCGGCGCCGCCGCCCGCCTGGGCGCGCAGGCCGAGCAGCAGCTTCCGGCAATCTCGGGCAAGGTCGCCACGGCCTTCGATACGCTCGCCGAAGCCGCCGAGCAGGTGCGCGAACAAACGCGCAGGAACGGCGACGCGCTGAACGAAACGCTCAAGCAGGCGCCCGCGCTGGTGCGCGAGGGGGGGAATCTGGCGCGCGAGGGCGGCGACCTGGTGCGCGACGGGCAGGAGATCCTCGGCGCGGCGCGCAACGTCTGGCCGTTCAGCAGCGTCGTCGCGCCGCGCACCATGCGCACCCTGCCGCTGGACAGTTTCGAATCGGCGGGGCCGGGCCGCGGGCCGGCAGCGGCGCCGCGCTGAAATGTCGCAGCGCGCAACGCTAGGGCTGTTCGTCGCCGCGGGCCTCGCGCTGCTCGCGGCCTGCGTGCAGCAGCCGGGCAAACCGATCGCCGCGCGCGCGGCCGAGGCGATCGAGGCGAACCGCAGGGCCGAGCTGCGCTTTCGCAGCGGCGACCTTGAGGGCGCAGTGCAGCATTACCGCGAGGCATTGCGCATCGCGCAGTCGATCGAGGATGTCGAGGGCATCGCCGCAAATGCGATCAACCTCTCGATCGCCTACCAGCGCCTGGGCAAACACGCGGAAGCGCGCGCGAGCCTGGCGAGCGTGCTCGATCATTCCCGGCTGAACTTCCCGCGCGCGCGTCTGGCACAGGCGGCACTGCGGCGTGCGCTGCTGGATTTGGAGCAGGGGCGCCATGCGGATGCCGCCGCATGGCTGGAGCAAGCAGCGAACTGGTGCGGCCAGCAGGGCTGCACGCTCCTTGCTGCGATTCGCAATGCTGAGGGTCTGCTGGCACTGGCGGAGGGACGTACCGACGCTGCCGCGGCTAGTGCAAGAGCCGCATTGGAAGCAAGCCGCGGAGCCGGGAACCGCGTCGAAGCGGCCAACGCCATGCGCCTGCTCGGCAATGTCGCCATCCGCGCAGGCGATGCCGCCGCGGCGCTCGCCATGCTGGCCGAAGCGCTGGCCATCGACCGCGAACTCGCGTTGCCGCGCAAGATCTATCTCGATCTGGTCGGCCTGGGCCGCGCCAGTGCGCAGGGCGGCGAGCGCGCTCGCGCGCGCGCCTATTACGAGCGCGCGCTGGCAGTCAGCGAAGCGGACCGCGACGCAGCGGGAGCGGCCGAAGCGCGCGATCTGATCCGGGGGCTGGGAAACATTCCCTGAAATGCGGAACGCGATGAGCCTCTAGGCGACGCGGTTGCCTGCGTTCGGGAATCGGTTCTGCGCCGGCTGTCTGCCGCAGCCGGACGAACTACAATTCAAATACCGTGCCCTCGATTCCGGGCGTGACCCGATAGCCGGGCTTCGCTTCGTCGATGGCCTGTGCCATCAGACGATCGAGCTCGGTGTCGGTGTGGTCGGGGTCGTGGTGAAACGGCACCAGCTGCTTCACTTCGGTGAGCGACCCGAAGTCCAGCGTTTGATTGAGCGAGCTATGTCCCCAGCCGCAATGGCCGGGATACTCGGCGGCGCTGTACTGGCTGTCGTGGATCAGCAAATCCGCTCCCGCAGCCAGCGATGCGCCCGAAGTCCATTCCCGCGGCAGCGATGGAAAGCGCAGCGCGGCAAGCGCGGGCTCGTGGTCGGGCAGGTAGGTCAATACGCCTTTTTCCGGCGCGCAAATGCGATACCCCACGGTGGGGCCGGGGTGGCATACCAGCGCGGAACAGACGCGGAATTCCCCGATGTCGATTTCTCTGGAGGCGACGTCGTGAAAGCTCAGCCGGCACGGCAGCTCGGACAGATTCACCGGAAACAGCGGCGGCGAAAGGTAACGCATCAGGCGCGCCTGCAATCGCAGGGTCGCGCTGCCCGGGCCCCAGATATGCACTTCGAGCTCGGGCCGATAGAGCGGAGCGAAAAATCCGAGCCCCTGAATGTGATCCATATGCAGATGCGTCAACAATATGTCCACGCGGCGCGCGGATTCAGGAATGCTCGCCCCCAGACGGCGGATGCCCGTGCCGGCGTCCAGCACCAGCACCGTGCCCGCGCGCCCGAGCACGCCCACGCACGAGGTGTTTCCGCCGTAGCGCGCCATCTCCGCTCCCGGCGTGGCGAGCGATCCGCGCGTGCCCCACAGCGTGACCTGCATGTCAGACTTCCCAGAAGATCATCTGCGCGCCGAGGAACTGGCGCCCCTCGCCGATGAGCGGAAACGCGGTGATGTTCACGTGCAGCCACTCCCGATGTCCGCATCGCATCCACACCGTCCGCGAGTAGGGCTTGCGCTCCGAGAGCGCCATCATCATGGGCCGGTCTTCCTGTGCGATCGGCTCGCGCGCCTCATCGGCGATGGCGAAGCGCCCGCTCCACGCGTCGGCGCTCATCTCCCCCGTTTCTTCAAAGCGCTGATCCAGAATCACCTCGGCCGGCTCGTTATAGAAGATGAGCGTTCCCTCGGTGTCCACGATGAGGATGGGCGTGGCAAGGCTGCTGGCCAGCTGCCGGGCCAGGATGATTTGTATGGGTTTGGGAGATGAAATGGCGTTGCCCCAGGAAAAAGCGACGCGGCCGAGCGCCCTCGGCGCCGGGATGGCTGTCGCTGGCCGTACGCGCGTTGGCACAGCTTATTCGGGGCGCCAGGCACGGTCGGTACGGTAACCAACATTGGCACGCGACGGAAGGCGCCGGGCGCGACCGAACGGCTAAGTGCGCTAGCGTACCGAATTAGCCTGCCCCTGCGCTTAAGCTGACTCCACCGCCGAGGCAAGGTGTCGACGGCAGCGAGCGGGGTCGAAACCGCTTCGCACGGAACGGCAAGTTGCATTCTGCGTCTATGCAAACAAAGCATCGATCGCGATTGCGGAACTGAACGGGGAGCTGGCGCGACGAGGGATTGATTTTCTGCACTTCCACCCTCAACTGGCTGGATGTCAGTTCGAACAAGGAAACCGCCGTGAACGATTCGCTGCATCTCGTCTGTCCCAGCTGCCAGGCAGTCAACCGCGTGCGTGCGCAGCGACTGGACGAAGGCCCCAAATGCGGCAAGTGCCACGAACCGTTGTTCAGCGCCCGTCCGCTGGCGCTGACTGCGGCCAGCTTCGCCGTGCACATCGAGCGCAACGACATACCCGTGCTGGTGGACTTCTGGGCGCCCTGGTGCGGGCCATGCAAAATGATGGCGCCGCAGTTCGTCGAGGCAGCCGGCACGCTGGAACCCCGTGCGCGCCTGGCCAAAGTGGACACCGAGGCGGAACCGGCGCTCGGCGCCCGCTATGGTATCCGCAGCATTCCCACCCTTGCGCTGTTCAAGGGGGGGCAGGAGATCGCGCGCCAGGCCGGAGCGATGTCGGCGCAGGACATCGTGCGCTGGGCCACGGCGCGGCTGTGACGCCCCGTGCCGCGCCCGGTTCGACGCCGGAGGAAAGTACTTGCAGGCAACCCACCACCTGAGCGGACGTAAATGGAATTCAAAGACTATTACGAGACCATGGGAGTCAAGCGCGACGCGACCCAGGACGAGATCAAGCGTGCCTACCGGACGCTCGCGCGCAAATACCACCCCGATGTCAGCAAGGTCGCCGATGCCGAGGCACGCTTCAAGGAATTGGGCGAGGCCTACGAGGTCCTGAAGGATCCGGAGAAACGCGCGGCTTACGACCAGCTTGGCGCGAACTGGAAAGCCGGACAGGATTTCCGTCCGCCGCCGGACTGGAAGGAGGGGTTCGAATTTTCGGGCGGCGACGCAGGCGGCGGGGACGCGGCCGAGTTCAGCGACTTTTTCGAATTGCTGTATGGGCGCGGTGCGCGCCCGGGGGCCGGCAGCCGCGCATCGTTCCACGGCCAGGGCGAAGACCGTCATGCCACAGTGCTGATCGATCTGGAGGACGCCTACACCGGCACGACACGCACCATTACGCTGCGGGTGCCCGCAGTCGATGCGCAGGGGCATGTGTCAGTGCGCGAGCACAGCCTCAATGTCACCATCCCGCGCGGCATACGCGCCGGGCAGCATATACGCCTGGCGGGGCAGGGCGCGCCCGGCATCGGTCAAGGCAAAGCGGGCGACCTGTATCTGGAAGTCGAGTTTCGCCCGCATGCGCGCTACCGCATCGACGGGCGTGACGTGTATCTCGACTTGCCGATCGCGCCCTGGGAAGCCGCCATGGGCGCCACGGTCGAAGTCCCCGCGCCGGACGGCATGCTCGAGCTGAAAGTACCGGCCGATTCGGCCGCGGGTCGCAAGCTGCGGCTGAAGGGCCGCGGCATCCCGGGAACCACGCCTGGCGATCTATACGTGGTGCTTCAAATCGCGCTGCCATCGGCGGACACCGACGCGGCGAAAGCCTTTTACCGCAGCATGGGCGAGCAGTTCAAATCCTTCGACGCGCGCGCCAAACTGGGGGTGGGAATATGACGAGCGATAACATGCTGCCGCCACTGGCCGGGATCGTCCTGGACGAGCAGGCCCAATTGACGCTGGCCGAACTCAGCCGCGCGTGCGCGGCACAGGCCGAGCACATCATCGAGCTGGTGGAGGAAGGTGTGCTCGAGCCGGCAGGGGACGAGCCTCAACTCTGGCGCTTCACCTGCGTACACCTGCGCCGCGCCAGGGTGGCGGTGCGCCTGCAGCGCGATCTGGGCATCAATCTCGCCGGGGCAGCGCTGGCGCTGCAATTGCTGGATGAAGTCGAGGCCCTGCGCGCGCGGCTGCGGGCGATCGGCGGCGGGTGACGCTGACGGCGAGGCGCCCGGCGCCGCGCTAGCCGCGCTGCGCGTCGTGCTTCAGTATCGACAAGAGATTCAGGCAGATTAGACGGGTGATCCGCATCTTGTCCGCGCGCACCTGCTTGTGCCGCAGTTGACGGCAGAGCACGCGGGCCGCCCTCAGCGCCGGCGCTGACCGGGGCCGGATCGACCTGTCCCGCTCAGGGATGGGAGTGTCGCCAAACAAATCGCCGGAGTTTCCGGCTGTGCCTATAAGATTCAGATTCGCCATATCGCACCTCGCGCGTTCGTGGCAGCCTGTTGCTCCCCGTCCGTTTTGCCAGTTTCCGCCACGCGGCCGCGGCGTTCTATGCGTTGGCGTACATATCGCGGGGATTCTTGCCCTGGGCGCATGCCGCCGCGCCGGCGCCCGGCGCCGGATCGGTGTGACCGCCGCCTTGCCCTGGGAAGCGGGCGCGGTCAGCCCCGATAGGTCGAAAAATCCAGAGCCATATGTGCGCCAGCACACAGACGAAACTGTCCTATTGTGCTTTTCGCAGCGAAACCACATACTCGCTTCGCAGCGGCATCCCGCCGGTATACCCGGGATGTCTGCGCAAACGCGCGGGCCCGCCGATGCAACTGGGGTGGAGGGAGCCATGAAGAGGTGCATCGCAGTGGCGCTTTTGTTTTTCGGCGGCGTCTGTCTTGCGCAGTTTCCGCCGGATGGCAGGCCGCAGGGCCGGGCCGCCTATCCGGAGTCCGAGGCCGCCGCGGCTTGGCGCGGGCTGGCGGCGAGCTATGTGCGCACGGCGCTCAAGGACCAGACGCTGGACAAGGACCCTGCTTTCAACGCGCGGGTCGATGCCGTCATGGCTGCGGTCGGCGCGGCGGTGGCCGCCATCGACCCGCGTTTTGCCTATGCCTCCTGGAAGGCCATATTGATCGAGGACTTCGGTCACGGGGCAGCGGCGTTCCCCGGGGAAACCATACTGGTGGACGCGAAGTTCGTGCGCACGCTGCAACTCAACGACGACGAACTCGCGTTGATCCTCGCGCACGAGGCGGCGCATGTCGTAGCCGGGCACGCTACGATGAAGCTCTCGTTCATGGCGGAATTTCTGGGGAAGGAAAAGGTCCCCACCGCGGGCACGGCGCTCATGGAGTTTCTCGCCAAGGATTCTTACGCTGCTGCCTTTCACCCCACGGCGCAGTTGCAGGAGCGCGAGGCGGACGCCGTCGGGGCGGCCATTTACTTCGCGACCGGCTACGATACGCAACGGGCCCTGCGGCTGTTCGACAAGCTGGCGCTGTTGGAGAGCGGCGAAGCCGGAGCGGTTACGGACGCACACGACCCTGCGGCAATACGCAAACAGGCTGTTTGCGCGGTGATTGCGGAACTGCAGCGGATTCACGCGCGCCGCGATTCCGTGCGACGCTGAGGGCGAAGGCGCCTCGGCGCCTGCCGCGCCAATCCGCGGCGTTATCCAGCGGCGGCGCGCCGACACCGGCCTGCGCCAGCACCCGGACGGCCGCGGCCTGTGTCCCGGGCGATGCGGAAGACGTCCCCCCTCTGTATGTTCGCTGTCGCACAGAAGCTTGCGCGGGCGAGGTATCTAATCTTCGGCAGCAAGACAGATCCGGCGTTCCTGCGCCTATGGAGACGTTCTTGCAGACACCTTGAAGGGGAAAACAATGAAAGTTGCGGGACTATTGGCGGTACTTGCGGCGCTGATGCTTTCGATCGCGAACGTCATGGCGGTTCCGCCGGGCAAGACGGTGGAGTTCGCCAGCCCCATGGGCAAAGTGACTTTCGATGGCAAGGTACATGCGGACAAGGGCTTCAAATGCGCCGATTGCCATAGCAAGCCCAAGCTGTTCGAAATGAAAAAAGGCGGCGACAAGATGACCATGGCCGCGATGAACGAAGGCAAGTTCTGCGGAACCTGTCATGACGGCGGGAAGGCGTTCGCCGTCAAGGCTGTGGCCGATTGCGTGAAATGCCACAAACCAGGCGACGCGGGGGCCAAGGCCGACGCCAAGGCGCTGGTGCCGGCTGCGGACGCGAGCAAGCCAGCAAAGGAGAAATCCTCCGCATCCGCGGCGAAGACGGAATCCACCGGCGAATATATCGACGACGCCGTCATTACCGCCAGGGTGAAGGCGGCGGTGTTGGAAGAGCCTACGCTCAAGTCAGCCGAAATAAACGTCGAAACCTTCAAGGGCGTGGTTCAGTTGACGGGCTTCGTCAGGTCCCGCGCCGCTATCAACAAGGCGGTGAAGGTAGCCAAGGCCGTCAAGGGCGTGAAATCGGTCAAGAACGACATGATCCTCAAAGGGGCGCAGTAAGGCGGCAGGGATTGACGGTCGCCGCCGGAAGGCCGGACCGGGGTACGGGGCGCAAGGAATGCGGGAGCTATGTCACAGGTGATGCCGGAAGCGGCGCGCGCTAGGGCGAAACGATGACGCTCGTTGAATGGCTACCGCCGCAAGGCGTAAAGATCTTCCTCGTCCTGTTTCTGTCGTTTCTGATCGGTCTGGAACGCGAGGAGCGCAAGGCCAGCGACGAGCACCATGTATTTGGTGGCGTGCGCACCTTCCCGTTGATCGGACTGATCGGCTACTCCATGGCGATGCTGTCGGGGCCCGACATTCTGCCGCAGGCGCTGGGACTGCTTGCGGTCGCCGGATTCCTCTGGTTGTCCTATTGGCACAAGCTCCTGGCGTCGCCGCAGGCGGGGATAACCTCGGAGATGTCCGCGCTGACCACCTATATGGTGGGTGCGCTGGTCTCCCACGAGCAGTTCTGGATCGCCACCTCGATCAGCGTGGCGAGCATCATGCTGCTCGAACTGAAGGCGTTTCTGGAAGGGCTGGCCAAGCGCATCGGCCCGGAGGACATACTGACCTTCACCAAATTCTTGCTGCTCACGGCGATCATTCTGCCCATCTTGCCGGATGAACAATTCACCGAATACCGTCTCAACCCGTTCAAGACGTGGCTGGTGGTGGTCGCCGTCAGTGCAATCTCCTACGGCAGCTATGTGCTGCTGCGGCTGACCAAGGCGCAGGGCGGCGTGATCCTCGCGGCGATTCTCGGAGGGGCGTATTCATCCACGCTCACGACGGTGGCCATGGCCAAGAGAGCGTCGCGCGAGGAACGCCCGCATCTTTACTCGGGCGCGATCCTGATGGCTTCGGGCGTGATGTACCTGCGCCTGGCCATACTGCTGGGGCTGTTCAACCGCGAGCTGATGCTGCGCCTGGCTCCGTCATTTGCCGTGCTGGCGGGTATCGCCCTTTGCGCCGGTTGGCTCTGGTCGCGCCGGGGAGACGCCGAGTCCGCGGACCTGAAACGCGATTACGAACCGGAAAATCCGCTCGCGCTCAGCGCCGCATTCGTGTTTGCCGGATTGTTCGTGGCCTTGCTGGTCGCAACGCATGCCGTCGTCGTCCATCTGGGGGAGGGCGGAATTTACGTTCTTGCGGCAATCATGGGCGTGACCGACGTCGATCCGTTCATCATGGGGTTGACGCAGGCGGCACCCTCGCTGACACCATTGACCCTGGCCGCGTCCGGCATACTCGTGGCAGCGGCGAGCAATAATGTCGTGAAGGGGTTTTATGCCTACGCCTTGGCGCCGCGGCGGACAGGCGCGCAGAGCCTTGGCTTGTTGCTCGGTCTGGCGCTGCTTGGACTTGCCCCGATGTATTTCCTGTAGGTTCGTTGGTCGCCGGCAGCGACGCTTTCACGTGGGCGCGACAGTCGCACGGCAGCCGGGAACGACGCTTGACCGCTGCTGGCCGCCCGCTGTGGCGGCAACGCGCGCCCGCGGGGACGCCGCTCAGGCCGCCGCGGCGGACAGGGCCTCTGCTTCGTGCATGAAATGCATGGCGGAAATTGCCGTGAGCGTGCCGCCATAATTGCCCAGCAGTTTGATGCCGGCCGGAGATATGCTCAGGACGCTGGCGCGATGATCGTTCGCGTGTTTGAGCCGGATTACGATTCCTTGCTGGATAAGCCGGGCCAGTTTGCGGCGTACCGTCGTGCGCGAAGTCAGATTCAGGAGAAACAGCTGTTTCAGCGTCAGCGGTTGCTCCTGCTCCTCGTGAAATCCGATCTCGATCACGATATCGAAATCGATGAGCGACTTGAAGAAAGGCAGCTGCAGCCTTTCAAACTCCCTGATCTTCTTCAGTCCGGTGAATAGCTTCATGGTCCAGATGGTTTTCATTTGCTTGCGCGCGGGCAGTAGGCGCGCAGGCCCCGGCAATAATATGCCTTCTGCCCTCGCGCCAATTATGACTTCGCCGGCAGCAAAGTCTGTGCGGCCGCGAACATACGCCCGGGCGGGCGCCCAAGCCGGACGCAGATAAATACCCATGTGCCAAAAAGGAACCCAATTGTGCTTGCCAGTCCCATCATTGGGCCACACCATGCGACGCTGTTTGCAATGAAAACGATAACAACCATGAGCTTGTGCGCCGGTTGAAGAAGTCCGGGTAGATCCGATTGCAGCCCTCCACCCCCTGGCAGTCCTGATCGGCGGCTGCCGGATGGATGCGGCTGCAATCGCCGCCGGTCAGGGTGACGAAATTGACCATCGGAACGCTACGCGGGCTAGGACGGTCGAGCCGCATGCCAGGACTCCGCTGCTGACAGTGACATCCAACCAGGCGCGCTTATGAACAAAGCCCTGAAAAACGGCTTTCCGCCGTTCCTGAACGAACAAAGCCTGATGTTGGCGATTGAATCGGTATGCGCGAAATACGGAAAAGTGACGCATCTGAGAATCATCGTGGTGAAGACCGGAAAAATCCGCAAATGCTCCTGTTTTCTGCGCCTGGACTCCGCGGTGGCGGAAGCTGAATTGCGCGTAAACCACGAGGTAACCCCGTTCGCCGGTGATCTTCATTTCTTCGCGGACGTGGATGAGCGCTGGACCGGCCCGGACATGTAGTCCCGGCATCGCCGCAAAGACCGACCCCGGTTCCGATAGGGACGTATTCGCGATTTCCCGGCAGAGAAAGCATGAAGGACTTGATATGGAAGGACGAGTACCTGATCGGAATACCTGCGATCGATTTCCAGCACAGGCGAATTTTCGACTGCATCATGAGCATATTCGGCGGGCCGACCGGCGACGATAAATTGCGCGCCGAGGCTGAAATCATCAAACTCCTCGGCCTGCTGCAGCAGCATTTTGCATTGGAGGAAAGCATGATGCTGGCGCTCAACTACCCCGAATTGGAGCAGCACATCGAAGAGCACAGGCAGTTCAATGCCGACGTGCACGAATTGGCGCAAAAATCCCTCAGGACGAAAGGCGGTGTGTCGCGGGAAGCGATCAGGATTGCGCACAGGTAGCTGACCGAGCACATCATGACGAGGGACAGGGATTACGCGTCTTTTACTATTAGACTCGCTCCGATCGCCCCCTGCCGGGGGTGCGTAGCGGAGCGAAATTAACATAATGCACATGTGCGCGGGTCGGGGCCGCTTCAAGCACCGAATTGGGGCGATCCGGCAAAGACCTTCCAGCTTCGCAGCCGGATTGATTTACCTATCCCTCCCTACTGCTGGCCCTGCCCCTGGGATTTCCGCAGCTCGAGGCGGTCAGCATCGCCGTCATCGGCGCCTGCGACGGACCGACCGCGATCTACGTCGCCTCGCAGTACGTGCCGCAGCTGCTGGCGCCGATTTCCGTGGCCGCATATTCCTACATGGCCCTGGTGCCTATCATCCAGCCGCCGATCATGCGGGCGCTGACCACGCCCAAGGAGCGCGTGATCAAGATGGCGCCGATCAAGCGCAGCGTGTCCCCCCAGACCAAGCTGCTGTTCCCCGTCGTCGTGACCCTGGTGACCGGCCTGCTCGCGCCCAAGGGGCTGCCGCTGATGGGGACCATCATGCTCGGCAACTTCATGCGCGAGTGCGGCGTGGTGGCGCGCCTGACAAAGGCCTCCGAAAACGAGATCGCCAACATCGTGACCCTGTTCCTGGGCCTGGCCATCGGCGGCACCATGGAGGGCCACGCCTTCCTCAAGCCGCAGACGCTGATGATTTTCGGCATGGGCTTCATCGCCATCTGCATGGATACCGTGGCCGGGGTCGTGTTCGGCAAGATCGTGTGCAAGCTGACCGGCGGCACGGTGAACCCGTTGATCGGCGCCGCGGGAATCTCCGCATTTCCGATGGCCGCGCGGGTGGTACAGGCGCAGGGGCAACTCTACGACAAGAAGAACCACCTGCTGATGCATGCGGCCGGCGTCAATACCGGCGGCCAGATCGGCTCGGTCGTGGCCGCCGCCGTGATGCTGTCGGTGCTTAAGGGGATGGGCTTGATCTGAACTGCGGCACGTTGCAATCGCCGCAATTCACGCCGCCGCCCTCTGCGCGCGTCTTCAGTCCCAGTTTCTCCAGCAGCGCACGGTCCGCTTCTGCTTCGGGGTTGCCCGTCGTGAGCAGCTTGTCGCCGTAGAAAATCGAGTTCGCCCCCGCGAGGAAGCACAGCGCCTGCACCGCCTCGCCGAGCTCGCGCCGCCCGGCCGACAGCCGCACGCGGGCCTGCGGCATGGTGATGCGCGCGACCGCGATGGTGCGCACGAATTCCAGCGGGTCGAGCGGCGCGGTCCCGTGCAGCGGCGTTCCCGGAACCTGCACCAGGTGATTGATCGGCACCGACTCCGGATAGGGATCGAGATTGGCGAGCTGCGCAATCATCCCGGCGCGCTGCAGCCGCGTTTCGCCCATGCCGACGATGCCGCCGCAGCACACCTTGATGCCGGCCTGGCGCACGTGGCCCAGCGTGTCCAGGCGCTCCTGGTACACCCGCGTGGTGATGATCTTGTCATAGAACTCCGGCGCGGTGTCCACATTGTGGTTGTAGTAATCGAGTCCGGACTGCTTGAGCTGGCGCGCCTGTCCCTGGTCCAGCATGCCCAGCGTGGCGCAAGTCTCCAGCCCCAGCGCCTTGACCGCGCTCACCATGGCCTGAACTTTTTCGATGTCGCGCGCCTTCGGCTCGCGCCACGCGGCGCCCATGCAGAACCGCGTTGCGCCGTTCTGTTTCGCCGCCTCGGCGGCGGCGACGACGTCCTTCAAAGGCAGCAATTTTTCCGCCTTGACGCCGGTGTGGTAACGCGCCGCCTGCGGGCAGTAGGCGCAGTCCTCGGGGCAGCCGCCGGTCTTAATCGACAGCAGGGCCGCCAGTTCGATATCACCCGCGGCAAAATGCGCGCGATGCATTTCCTGCGCGCGGTACAGCAGATCGTTGAAGGGCAGTTCGTAGAGTGCTGCGACCGCGTCGACGGTCCAGGTCTTCGCTTTGAACTTCGCTTGCGCCGGCTTCGTTCTGGCCAAAGTTTGAGTTGAAATCGTCATGAACACCTCCTGGGGCGAAGCATACCGCAAGCCATGGGGGTTCTGTAGCGGCGGACACGGAAACGTGTTGCATTGATGCGGGACCTGCGACCCATGCAAGATCGAGGGGGATTTCCCTCCCGTATAATGCTCGTCCATGACGAATCCAGCCGTACAGCGGCGCCTCGCAGCGATACTGGCCATCGACATCGTCGGTTTCAGCCGGCTCATGGGCGCGGACGAAGAAGGCACCCTTGCCCGGCTCAAGCTTCTGCGCGCCGATTTGATCGACCCGGCGATTGCCGGACTCCGCGGCCGCATTTTCAAGACCACCGGCGACGGCATCCTCGCCGAGTTCGCCAGTGTCGTCGACGCGGTGCAGTGCGCGGCGAAAGTGCAGACGGCGATCGCGCTGCGCGAGGCTGCCGAGCCGCCGGAGAGACGCATGGCGCTCCGGGTCGGCATCAATCTCGGCGACATCATCATCGAGGGCGACGACATCTACGGCGACGGCGTCAACATCGCGGCGCGCCTCGAGGGCATCTGCGAACCGGGCAGCGTCGCAATCTCGGCGAGCGCCTATGAGCAGGTGCGCGACAAGCTTCCGCTGCGCTTCGTCGACCGCGGCGAGCATACGGTAAAGAACATCGCGCGGCCGGTGCGCGTCTACGGACTGGACTTGGGCGCGCCAAGCGCGGCTCCGAAAAAAGCCGCTCCTGCAAGAAAGAAATGGCGACGGGCCTTGCTCATTGCCGCCGTGGCCGCACTCGCTGTTGGATCGGCCCTCTGGTATTCATTCAGCGCCAGGCTTGCCAAGCCGGCGGATGCCGCGGCCGCGACGATCGCGGTGCTGCCGTTCGCCAACCAGAGCGGTGATCCCAAGCGCGACTACTTCAGCGACGGGGTAACGGAAGACATTATCACCGCTCTCGGGCGCTTTTCGGGCGTGCGCGTCTCGGCGCGCAATGCCGTGCAGGCCTACAAAGGCCGCAATGCCAGCCCCGCGGAAATCAGCCGCGACCTTGGCGTGCGCTACCTGGTGCAGGGCAGTGTGCGCCAGGCCGACGCCCGCGTGCGCGTTGCGGTGGAACTTTCGGACGCGAGCAAGGGCACACTGCTATGGTCCGAGCACTATGAAGGCGAAGGCAAGGAAGTATTCGAGATCCAGGACCGCATCGTCAAGAACATTGTCGGCGCCCTCGCGGTGAAACTGACGAGCCTCGAGCAGCAACGTGCCGCGGCAAAACTGCCGGAGAGCATGGATGCGTACGATTTGGTCCTGCGCGCACGCGAGCTGATGCGGACCAGCGACCGCAAGCACATACGCGAAGCGATGGCGCTGCTCAATCAGGCGCTGCAGCTATCGCCGAAATATGCGGAGGCGCACGCGGCGCTCGCCTCCTGTGAACTGCAGCGCGCCTTGTTCGGCTGGGTCGAGGATCCCGCCGCCGCGGTGCGCCGCGCCGAGGCCGCGGCGCAGCGGGCGCTGGCTGCCGATGACCCGGGCGCAAACGCGCGCGCGCTCGGCGTGCTGGCCAGCCTGCACACGTTCACCGGAAATTTCGACGCGGCCCTCGGCGAAGCCGACCGCGCGATTGCGCTTAACGCGAGCGACGCGCTCGCGTACCAGCTTCGCGGCGGTGCGCTTATGTGGCTGGGCAGGATTCCGGAGTCCATTGCCGCGACCGAAGCCGCGCGCCGGTTCGATCCGCGGCTATCGTCGGAAGCGGACTTCAATCTCGGCATGGCCTACTACCTCGCCGGGCGCTACCGCGACGCGCTTGCCGCATTCAACGACAGCCTGCGGGTCGAACCCGACCTCGTGTTCCTGCAGGCCGGGCGGGCTGCAGCCGCAGCCGAGATGCAGGATACAGCGCAGGCCGAGCAGGCAGCAGCGGCGGTGCGCCGGCTCGATCCTTTCTTCAAGGTGGAAACCTACGGCAGGCGCCTGGTCAACCCTGCCCACGGCGCCAAACTTCAGGAAGGGTTGAGAAAGGCCGGACTCTGACTAGGGATCACTTCCTGTTAACGATTACTTCTTGTGCGCCTTGCCCCAGGCTTCGTGCGCCTTTTTCAGCAGGGCCGGGTCATTCAGGGCCATTTCGAGCGCGCCGGCACTCGAAAATATATACAGCTTGCCGTCGATGACCTTGAACACCTTCGGATCGGATTCCACCTTCTGGCCCATCCCTAGCCCGGTTGCGCACAAGCCGGAGAACTGCGGCGAATACTTGTCCGGATTGGACGCAAACAGGTCGCGGTTGCGCTGACTGGAGAACAGGAAGCGCGAGTCGTCGAAATCGACGTAGCTGGCCGAAGCGCCGCGGGCGGGCTTGCCCGGGTTGAAATACGATACTGGATCGTAGCCCTTCAGCGCGACGGGCGGCGCGCTCGCAGCGGACTGCGCAAGAGCTGCAGGACTTCCCAGGAAGAATACGCCCAGCAACACGAACTGTCGTAAATTCATCTGCGTTACCTCCCTTTCTTCCGTTGTCGGATTTTTTCTGCCAAGAAGGCATTTATTATATACACGCAACGGCAGGGTGGTGCGGAGGCGCTACGAGAAACTGCTGTGGTGTTGCCTACAGCGGCAATTGCATTAACCGGTGCTCCAGGCGCGTGGTTTTATCATGCCGGCAATCTTGCAAGCCTGTTGCACATATCCGTAAGGAAACAATTCGAACAACTGGTCTTTGGCCACCTTCTTGTCCATGCCCTGGTTGCTGGCGAGGAACCCGATCACGTGACGGACATCCGGTGTCACCTGATGCTCGCGCCAGTAATCGCGCATGAAGTGGAGGATCGGCCAATAACCATCGGTGAGTTCTGTTCTGCCGCGTTGACGCACTTGGCTCCATGGAGCGCGATCGTCGCAATCGAGGCAGTGCGATGACACCGGCGCGCCCGTTGCCGCGTTGTTCGCATCATGTCAGGATGCGACGAGCCAGGTGCGGGAGCGGCGGGGAGGATGCCGAAAGGCGGCGTGTATCGCCCGCGCAACCCCCGTGCGAGCCCGCTCTACCAATGCGCCGATCGCCACATGGCGCAACTGCGATCCGAGGGGCGTTTGCAGCGGCTGCTCGAAGAGCGCGTCATCGATCGCTTCCTGAAATGCGGAGATCCGCATAAAAGATGACTTACCTCCCGGACACGGGAATGGTCATGTACCGCTCGCACATGCACAAGGGACTGAAGCGCAATTTCCAGTTGCTGCCCGGTGCGCAATGGCTCGAGATGCTTTGCCGGCATATTCCGGACCGGCTTGAACATCTAGTGAGGTACGTCGGGTGGTACTCGAACCGTTGCCGGGGCGAGCGGGCCCGTCAAGCCGCGCCGGCTGTGGCGGTGCAAGCAGCCGAGGACGCACCGGTGGTTGCAGCGCGCGCGCGGTCGGCGTGGGCGCGATTGATCCACAAGGTCTATGAAGTCAATCCTTTGGTATGTGCCAAGTGCGGTGCCTCGATGCACGTAATCGCGCTGATCGATGACGCAACAATCATTCGCCGAATCCTCGAACATTTGGGTTGCTGGGCGCCGCGCCAGGCGCAACAGAATCAGCGCGCCCCACCGAGGGACGCGAAGGGCATCGACGGATCAAAGCCGCCGGTGCAGGAATGGACCTACCATCCCGTCCCAGACATCGCCTGAGTTGCTGAACCAAGGAAACACCCTGAGTCTACCTGGTTGGGGGACAGAACTTGCGTTGCTGCGGCGGTTGGAATTGATTGCCCAGCAATTTACTATTAGACTCGCTCCGATCGCCCCCTGCCGGGGGTGCGTAGCGGAGCGAAATTAACATAATGCACCTTATGCGCAGTCCGGGACCCAACTCAAGTTCATCCCACCTGCTTTGGCGCGCGGATATTGGGTTGCCCGGCGGATTGATTCTCCTATCGCTCGCCGAAGTCATGCTTTGCAGTCCGGCCACCGCGGCCGCAAGCGCGATTGCCGGTGTCGTCACAGACGCGCGAAGTCTGAAATAGGGGGCACAAATGGTGGCAGAAACGGTTGTCTGGATTCTGGTCGGCCTCGCGATTGCGGGGCTGATACTCTACACGGTCGGGCTTTACAATACCTTCGTGCGGCTGGGTTTTGCCAATGACCAGGCGTTCGCCAACATCGATTCCGTGCTGCGCCAGCGCCACGAGGAGATTTCGAAGCTGGTGAACGCATGCCAGGCGTACATGGAGCACGAGCGCGGCGTGCTGGAGGATCTAACGAGGCTGCGGACCCAGGCAGACGAGGCGCACGGTGTCGACCAGAAGGTCAAGGCGGAAAACGCCATCGCCCGGCAGCTCGGCAGGCTGCGCCTCGTGCTGGAGGCCTATCCGGATCTGAAGGCGAGCCAGAACTTCATGCAGACGCAGCAGCGCATGAGCGAGATCGAGACCAAGATCAACGACCGGCGCGAGTTCTTCAACGCATCGGCCACCGAATACAACACCTACATCCGCCAGTTCCCGCCGCTGCTTTTCGCGCCCGTGTTGGGCTTCGGAAAAAGAGCTTTGCTGGAAACGCCGGAAGAACTGCGGGCGGACATGTCGCAGCCGTTTGCTCTCAAGTCCCGGTAGCGAAAGATGCGGCGGGCATCGCTGCTCGCGCTGGTTGTGGCTGGCCTGCTCGCCGCCGTGCTGCTGCTCAGTTTTTCGGTTTCCCGCTACAACGTCAAGCAACAGCGCTTCCTCGATTCGCTCGTCGATTTCCTGTTCATGAACGCGGGCTACGCGGCGTTGACGTTCGACCCGCAACCGGCCGCCCTTGACGAGCAGCGGATCGCGTTCGCGCTCAGGCGCCACCGCAGCACCACCCACAACGAGGTCAAGCAGGTCGCCGCGCGGTATATCGCGCGCTGGAAACTCGCAGCGATTCCGCATCTCGCACGGGCTTCACGGC
>Ga0209514_10004249_pt1 | contig 19510 bp, 21 predicted proteins | sample Subgrocontami58m_FD_187452 | JGI IMG/M metagenome (GOLD analysis project Ga0209514, IMG submission 187452) | Subsurface groundwater microbial communities from S. Glens Falls, New York, USA - GMW37 contaminated, 5.8 m (SPAdes) (version 3) | ecosystem: Environmental > Aquatic > Deep subsurface >...
ATTATTGATTCAATAAAATATGAATGACCATGAACGAAATTATTATTGAAGCGAAGAACATTCACAAATCATTTTACAAACTGAACGAGCAAAAGCTGGAAATCTTAAAAGGCGTTTCTCTGCAAGTAGAAAGCAAAATGATCAGCGTGATCGTCGGTGCTTCCGGCGCTGGTAAAAGTACGCTTCTTCATATTCTCAGCGGATTAGATAATGCCGATGAAGGCGAAGTAAAAATAAAAGGGACAAATATTTTTTCTCTCTCCGATGATAAACTTTCTAAATTTAGAAATAAGCATATCGGATTTGTATTTCAATTTCATCATTTACTGCCGGAGTTTGATGCAGCAGAAAATGTTGCGATCCCATTAATGATCTACGGCGAGACAAAATTAAATGCGGTTAAACGTGCAGATGAACTGCTTGCTTTGGTTGGATTGAGTGACCGTCTTAATCACAAACCGGCGGAACTTAGCGGAGGTGAACAGCAACGTGTTGCCGTTGCACGCGCACTTGCAAATAATCCCGATATTATTTTTGCCGATGAACCAACCGGTAATTTAGATTCTGTGAACAGCGAAGCTCTTCATAATCTTTTTGTAAAACTTAGAGATGAGTTGAAAGTTACTTTTTTAATTGTAACACATAACCCCCAGTTAGTAGGACTCGGCGATAAAGTTTTTGAGATGAAGGATGGGGTGATACATTAAGTGTATATTTTACCCACCCCTTTTGTCCCCTCCAACGGAGGGGAAAACGGCGAAGCCGGAGGGGTGGGTAAGAAAACAATTGACAACAATTTCCTTTTACGCTATGTTGAGTTAGTACCAAACATCATCTTTAGGGGGTGTGAGATAATTAAATTTTTAGAAAAATATTTTGATTAGTATAATAATCGAGATATAAATTTATTGAAACACAATCTTCTCACACCCCCTAAACTCGGGGTACTTTGTTTGGGTGAATAAGAACAAAGAAATAGATTTCCTTCTTTCTTCTCATAAATTTTTGTTGATAGACAACAACTGCCATTGTATCCGTTGGCGGGTTAACTAATAGTTAGAACACAAAAGTGATGGAGTTAAAAATGAAAACAATATTATTAATGTTGTACATCACGCTTTTCACTTCTATTCTTTTTGCTCAAGAAGAAGTAAAAATAAAAGATGGTAGAACCATAATTATTAATGCAAATGGGACTTGGGAATATAAACAGAGTATTTCTAAAGATTCTCGTGACCAGGGAGTATACAAAACAGTAAAAATAGGAACTCAAATATGGATGACGGAAAACTTAAATGTTGACCGCTTCCGTAATGGTGATCTAATTCCTGAAGTTAAAACAAAAGAAGAATGGGTAGCGGCTGGAAAGAGAGGTAACCCAGCCTGGTGTTATTATGATAACAATCCAGAGAATGGTAAAAAATTTGGCAAGCTTTATAACTGGTATGCAGTAAATGATAAAAGAGGGCTAGCTCCTAAAGGTTGGCACATACCAACATATCCAGAATTTCAAATACTAGGTGCGGCAGTAAATAATAATAGCAATGCGTTAAAAGCAATAGGTCAAGGAGAAAAAGAAGGGGCGGGAACAAATACAAGCGGTTTTTCTGCGTTACTCATTAGCTTCCGCAACAACCTTGGTAACTTCAGCCGCTTAGGCTTCAACACTTTCTTTTGGAGTTTTAATGAGTTTCCTAAGGAGTTCCAGGCCCAGCCAGCGGGAGCATACAGCATGGACTTGTGGTACAATGATGGTGATTTCAAAATTGGTCACGACGACAAGGAGAGTGGTTTTAGTATTCGTTGTGTGAAGGATTAAGTAAAATGAATATAATAGAACATACTTTTAAAAGTAAAAATTATAAAGAATAAAATAGTGAAAAACATTGACCACTAAAAAAACGGCTTGAAAAATTTAAGGAGAAACAAACATGGATAACAAAAAATTATTGTCATATCTGGGTGCAGCATTGGCTGTTATATGTATTCTTTTCGCTCCTGTTGTTGGTTGTGGCGAATCAAATTTAAATGGTTTACAAATAATTCAAGATAAAAGTGTAGGAGCGGACATAAAAGTTTTTATTCTTCTTGCAATAATTTGCGGTGTATTAATATTCTTTCTAAAAAAACATTCACACCTTGCTGTAAGTGCAATTGCTGGAGCTCTATCTTTATTCATAGCATACTTAATTGCCCATAGTAAAAATGAAGGAATTGAATTGAGGTTTGGTGCATTTTTAGCATTTATTGGTTATGCAGTAACTGCCATAACTAATTTCTTGGGTATGTCAGACAAAAAAGAAAATGATGTGCAATGAGACAATAAAAAGATTGTCAATAAAGAATTCATTCAGCTCTATGTGTTCTAACACGCCGTTAGGTTTTACAAATATATTTAGTGGAGACTTATGAAAGCGATTGTAAACACAAAATACGGATCACCCGATGTTCTTGAATTAAAAGAGATAGAAAAACCTACTCCCAAAGAAAATGAAGTGTTGATAAAAGTCCGTGCAGCATCCTTAAATGCACTCGACTGGCACCTTATGAGAGGAAAACCATTGGCCGTCCGCCTAATGATCGGTGGGTTATTCAAACCTAAGATCACACAACCCGGTAGAGATGCAGCCGGCGTTGTTGAAGCGGTTGGCAGCAGCGTAACACAGTTTAAACCGGGCGACGAAGTGTTCGGCGCATGCAGTGGGGCTTTTGCCGAGTATGTGTGTGCTACTGAAGATAGATTGGCACCGAAGCCAGCCAACATATCATTTGAGGATGCAGCAGCCGTACCAGTGGCGGCAATCACTGCCCTTCAAGCACTTCGTGATAAGGGACAGATACAGAGAGGTCAAAAGGTTTTGGTTGATGGTGCGGGCGGCGGTGTTGGTACATTTACTGTGCAGATCGCCAAATCGTTCGGGGCTGAAGTTACTGCAGTATGCAGCACGAGGAATGTGGACACAGCGCGATCGATTGGCGCAGACTATGTTATTGATTATACTCGAGAAGATTTCACTCAGAGTACGCAGCGTTACGATCTGATCATTGGTGCGAACGCCTATCATTCGATTTTCGATTACAGGCGTGCGCTGAACCGCGACGGAATTTATGTAGGGGCTGGTGGTGGTGGTCAAAGTCTCACAGTAATGTTAATAGGCATGCTGCTGCAATCATTACTGTCACTAATTGGGAGTAAGAAGATGTATGGCTTTATGGCGAAGATAATCAAGAAGGATTTGGTTTTTCTGAAGGAGCTTCTTGAATCCGGCAAAGTAGTACCTGTTATAGATAGGCGTTACCCGTTAAGTAAAGTTGCTGATGCTATCCGGTATCTTGAAGAAGGACACGCACTAGGAAAAGTAATTATTACTTTTGAACATGGTGACAAATCCTAACAAGCAAATCAATACGGACGCAGTTAAGTTGTTAAATAACTGGATTGAGTATGGAAGCAATAGTATCGCAAGAAAAGAATCAAAAACTTGTTAAAGCATTGTCTTGGATTTTGATTCTTGTATCAGCAATTGTTTTGCTAAAAAGTATCTTTTTAGCACACGGTTATTCGGCAATGGTAACAATGCAAGGAATAACAAAAAATTTCGATCCCCCGATTGGAATAAATTTCACTTTATATTTTATTCAAAACGCAGGTGAGTTACTTCTCTGCATGGTTGTATATGTTTCATCTGTGCACGTACTAAATTTTAATAGTAAGTGGAGGCAAGTTCTTGTTTATAGTTTAATTGCTTCTATAATATTTTTACTTGTGTCGCCGATAATCACTTACTATAATGTTAACAGCATAATAGTGGACTTTCCAAAAACTTCAAGATTGATATGGTCTTACGTTTGGTCAATTATATTATCAGCATTTTTCATATTTGTGATCATGAAATTATCTAAAGAAGAAGTAAGGTTGCTGTTTAAATAAACCCGGCGGATAAAATTGGGGTGGTGTCATAAGAAAAACTCAGAATACCGAAGAAAGAATTATTTAGTCGTTGAAATATTGTGCAAAATATTGTACGTTTATCTGCACAATATAAATATTAGGAGCATTCATGTACAGAATACAATTAGATAAAGATATTCAACCTCTATCTGAGTTTCGATCAAAGGTTGCTTTTTATTTTGACAAAGTAAAAAAAACAAAGAGACCGTTAATTATCACTCAAAATGGTAAAAGTGCTGCTGTATTATTAGATGTTTCCGAATATGAAGCCATGATTGATAAGATAGAAGTTATAGAAGAGATCAAATTAGCCGAAACGCAAATTAGCAGTGGTATGAAAATCTCTCATCAAGATGTAAAGAAACGATTTGCTAAGAGGTTATAACAGTGAGAATATTCTGGTCGCCATTAGCTGTAGATAGGTTGGAAAATATCTTTGATTATATTTCAAAAAATAGCAGCATTGCCGCTCATAAATTGATTGAAAGAATTTTTAAGAAAGTAGAAACATTATCAAAGTATCCTGAAAGAGGGAGAAAAGTCCCGGAAGCAAATAGAGAAGAAATTCGAGAAGTCTTTGAAAGTGAGCATAGAATAATTTATCGAGTTGAAACTAAAAGGGTATTTGTTCTCTCAATTAAAAATTTCAAACAATTGTTACCGGATAAAGATTTAGAATAATTGTGACATATCCCGCATCTCAGCCAGCCCGCTTCTCAACCTACGGTGTATAAATTCGATGCGGTCTCATGAAGAATAATTGGAGAATAAGATGAAATGCATTGTATATAGAGGCGGATATAAATATCAAATCAAAGAGATCTATACCGTCCAAATAGAAATAAAACCGCCGCTAAATATCAATACAGAATATATCAAACTTGATACAGACGGAAATATAACTCTCACAAAAGGATACGCATGGGATGGTCCATCGGGTCCAACGATTGATACATTGACATTCATGCGCGGTTCGTTAATTCACGATGCACTTTATCAATTAATGAGAGAAGAATTTCTAGATCATAAAATTTATAGAAAAACGGCGGATGTAATTCTAAGAAAGATTTGCAGAGAAGACGGAATGTGGTTTCTGCGTGCTTGGTGGGTCTATGCGGGTGTACGTCTATTTGCAGATCCGGCTGCAGATCCCGCAGATAAGAGACCGTTAACTTATGCACCTAAAGGTTGTCAATCGTAATTAAAAAAATTCTTGGCATGCAAAACAGTCCTCGACAAAAAAAAACTGACTGTAAACTTAACGAATGTAACTTCTACTCTCGTCGAGCTTTATACTTATAACTTTTCTCTTTAACATCAAAACCAATTTTTCTCTTCTGCTTTTCTTCCGGAACCAATAAATGATTTATAGCTTCAAAGATTGCCGTTATATTTTCATCATGAGATTCAATTTTCAATTCCAGTTCATTCAGTTTTTGTGCAAGTTCTTTGTGAGTAGAAATAATTTCCCTCAGTTTAACAAATGCTCTCATAATCTGGATGTTTACTTGAACGGCACGCTCACTTCTTAATACAGAAGAAAGCATTGCTACACCTTGTTCGGTGAAAGTATACGGAAGTTTCCGTGTCCCGCCCCAACTTGATATTCCATTTTGGAATATCAAGTTATTAAATTCCTCTTTTGTCAGTTGAAACATAAAATCAGAAGGAAATCTGCTTAAGTTACGTTTTACAGCTTTATTAAAGTTAAATGTCTCAACTCCATAAAGCATGGCTAAATCTTTATCAAGCATTACTTTTTGTCCCCGGATAATTAAGATTTTGTTTTCAATTATTTCCAACGAAGGATAGTTTGACTTGCTCATATAAACCCCATTTATTTTTTGCTAAATCTTGTTCAAATACTCAATCATCAATCTTACACCAAAGCCGGTATCAAATTTTTCTGTGTAGTTATTCAATTTATGTTTTATAGCCGGACCTGCAAGATCAATATGTGCCCACGGAATTTTTTCATCAACAAAATGTTCTAAAAATTTTCCGGCTGTTATTGCCCCGCCCCATCGTGGACCAAGATTACTTACATCTGCAATATCGCTCTTGATCATTTCATTATAATCGTTCCAGAACGGAAGCCGCCACAATCTTTCGTAAGTAGTTTTTCCGGATTGCAAAAGTTCATCGGCAAGACGGTCATCATTTGTAAATAATCCCGCGGCAATATCTCCAAGTGCTACTACAACCGCACCGGTTAAAGTTGCAAAATCAATTATCTCATCCGGCTTTTGCTGAGATGCATAATGAAGAGCATCAGCTAAAACAATTCTTCCTTCGGCATCAGTGTCTTTCACTTCAATTGTTTTACCCGAAGAAGTTTTTACTACATCACCCGGTTTGTAAGAAGAACCGCCGATCATGTTTTCAACTGCCGGTACAACACCAATTATTTCTACAGGCAATTTCATCATAGCAGCGGCTTTAATAATTCCGATTACTGCACCGCCGCCTGCCATATCTGCTTTCATCTCAAGCATTGAAGATGTCGGTTTTATCGAAAGTCCGCCTGAATCATAACAAACACCTTTACCAACAAGTGCAATTTTTCTTTTTGCTTTTCCGCGGGGTTTGTAATGCATTGTAATCAAGCAAGGAGGTTTATCACTTGCACCGCCAACCGCAAGTATTGCGTTCATTTTTCTTCGCTTCAACTCTGCTTTATTAAATACTCTAACCTTTACACCAAGTTTAGTAAGTTCTTTCTTAGTACGATTAGCTAATTCCGCCGGAGTAAGTGTTATAGCCGGTTCGTTAACCATATCGCGTGTGAAGAAAACTGCATTCATCAGCTTATTAGAATAATCAATTGCACTGCTTAATATTTTCTGATCTGTGTAATGAATAAAGAAAGAAATTTCTTCGGGTTTCTCTTTATCAGATTTGTAATTATCAAAAGTGTAATTGCCGAGGTGGATTCCTTCAATCAGTGATCTTAATAATTGGGATTCATTTTCAAAGTAATCTTTGAGATCCAAGAATGAAGGAACAATAACATGAACTGAATTAAGATTTTTCTTTTTTAATGACGGGACAAGTCCGGCAAAATAATTTCTGAAAAAATCCGTTGAAAAATCTTTATCAATCTTAACTTTCTTTATATATAAAACCGACGGCTCGCCGGAGTGACTATAGTAAGTCAGCTCATTTGATTTTTTGTCGAGGAAATTTTTCTCCTGGATTTTTCCAAGGGGATAATTCAGTGAGAGGAAGAAATCATCTAAAGTCTTTTCTAATTTTTTTGATTCAATAAAGAATTTTACAAGTGCAGAGTCTTTCTTAAAACTCAGCTCATCTTTAGCCGGGTTGATCTTTAAGTTAAAGTGCATTTCCACCTCTAAATTATTTTTGCCGCATAAATATTTTCTTTAACCTCACGTCTGTCCCCTCCTTAGTAATGAGGGAAAAAAGGATGGTCTTATAAATAATGCTGTGCAGCTTTAATTACTTTTTCTTTATACTCTTCGATGTTTGTATTAAAGAGTCGTGTACCGGAAGCATTTGTATGTCCGCCGCCGCCGAACTCAACTGCCAGCTTATTAACCGGGATATCATCTTTCGATCTGAAACTGATCTTTAATCCATCTTTTAATTCATAGAATAAAATACCGATCCGAACATTCTGAATCGTTAAACAATAATTCACAAACCCGTCAATATCGGCTTCGGTTGCGTCTGTTCTTAGTAATGCTTCCCGCTTAATGCTCATAACTGCAATCTGTTTTGTTGAATCAAGCTCGATAGATGAAAGCGCTTCACCTAATAACTTTGCTCTTGCAAACTTAAATTGATCGTAGATCTTATCGTAAACTATTGTAGGATTAACACCTGTTTCAAGCAGCTCAGCCATTATTCTATGAATTCTTGGGCTTGTTCTATCAAAACGGAATGAACCGGTGTCGGTCATTATTCCCGCATAAAGTTGAAGTGCAATAGTGTAATCTATCTCAACTATTTTTGTCTGCTCGATAAATTCATAAATAATTTCGGATGTTGCGGAATAATCGGCACTGCCGAAATAATTATCAAAAACATTTTCCGGATCCTGGTGATGATCAATACAAACTTTAATTCCCTTAAATGAACGGAATCCTTTTTCCATCTTTACAATTCTATTCGCTTGATTAAGATCGAGCAGTATAAAAACTTCCGCTTCATCAAAAATATTTTTGTGGATTTGTTCATCGAACTTATCAATTATTTTTTCTTCATCAAGAAATTCTAAATTGTACGGAGTAGTGCTGTGATTAACAATTTTAACTTTCTTGCCAAGTTTTTTCAGAATAAAATAAAATGCTAATTCACTTCCAAGCGCATCTGCATCAGGATTAACGTGCGTAGATAGAAGAAACGATTGGTGCTCTTCAATAATTTTTTTCAGTAGAGAAAAATCACTCATTGTATATCCTGTATAAACCAATAAACTGTTGAAACGGTTCTATGTGTTTGTCTATCTTTTCAATCTCCAGCGGTGAATCGCGGGGTTAATAAAAAATAGTTTATTAAAAAAGAAGGCGAAGAACATTCTTCGCCTTCTTTTTACATCAATCAAGTATCAAGAATCCAGCACCCAGTATCCAGACGCTAATTCACTTCCCACGTGTTTCCGTTAAAAAGAAGACTCTCGAGATTGCCAACACCTTTCTTTTCGGTAATATGTGTAATCTGTCTTTCAACACCTTCATCGTAAGTAGGTTTAAATTCTTGTCTAATAACGCCAAATGGTGTAGGTAATTCCGGGTCATCAGCAAGATGAGCAAGAATAAATGCACGTGCATGACTTGTATCTTTTTCATCATGAACCCAAACATCATTCACTGAATTGGCTCCATTATTAAGATCAATAATAACCGGTTTAAAACCATCCAGCTTAATACCTTTCTTATTCTCTTTTCCAAACAGCATTGGTTCACCATGCTTCAGCATTAACATTTTTTCTGCCTTATTCACTTTATCTGTGATTGGATCAAAAACACCGTCATTAAAGATTACACAGTTCTGAAAAATTTCTACAAACGCAGTCCCTTTATGTTCTGCTGCGCGCTTAATTATTTCCTGCATGTGTTTCGCTTCGGTATCGGCAGTCCGGGCAACAAATGAAGCGCCGGCACCAAGAGCAAGACTTAGAGGGTTGAAAGGATAATCCACACTGCCATAAGGTGATGTTTTTGTAACTAATCCTTTTGCAGAAGTTGGTGAATATTGACCTTTGGTCAATCCATATATTTCATTGTTGAAAAGAAGAATCTTGATATCAACATTCTTTCTGCAAGTGTGGATGAAATGATTTCCACCTATGCTCATTAGATCGCCATCGCCGGTTGCAACCCAAACTGAAAGATCGGGACGCGCAATTTTAACACCTGTAGCAATTGCAGTAGCTCTTCCGTGTATCGAATGAAAACCATATGTATTCATGTAATAAGTAAAGCGGCTTGAACATCCGATACCTGAAACCCAAACAATTTTTTCTTTAGGAATATTTATTTCAGGAAATGATCTTTGCACTTGAGCAAGGATCGAATAATCTCCGCATCCAGGGCACCATCTAACATCCTGCCCCGATGAAAAATCTTTTGCCGTTAATTTTACAGGAGCTTCATCTATATTATTTGCCATTTTTTCCTCCAAGAATTTCAACTATCTGATTTTCGATATCGCTGGATCTGAACGGTAAACCTCTTACAAAATTATATTGTAATACATCTATAAGAAATTCACTTCTAATAATTTTAGCGAGCTGACCGAGATTGATTTCCGGAATCAATATCTTTTTGAACTTACTAAGAACTTCTTTTGTGTTCTTAGGCATAGGATGAATGTATCTCAAATGTGCTTGAGAAACAATTATCCCTTTACTTGTTGCTTTATCAACAGCTTCTTTAATAGCGCCGTAAGTTCCGCCCCAACCCAAAATTAAAAGTTCGCCTTCTGTATTACCTTGAACTGTTAAATCAGGAATATCATTTTTTACATTTTGAATTTTCTCTTCTCTCAGTTTCACCATAAAATCATGGTTGGAAGGATCATAGTTAACATTACCTGTGATGTTTGCTTTCTCAAGTCCGCCAATCCGATGTTCTAATCCTGGAGTTCCAGGTCTCACCCATGGTCTTGCAAGATTTTCATCTCTAGAGTAAGGTGCAAATCCTTCTTTTTCAGTTGCGAACTTAACAGGTATATCAGCAATTTCATTTGCATGCGGAATACGCCAAGGTTCTGACCCATTTCCAATGTAACCGTCAGTTAAAAGCATAACAGGAGTCATATACTTAATTGCAATTCTAGATGCTTCAATAGCCATATAAAAACAATCGCTTGGTGTAGCAGCAGCTAAAACTGGTATTGGGGCTTCACCATTTCTTCCATACATAGCTTGAAGTAAATCAGCTTGTTCTGTTTTGGTTGGTAATCCTGTACTTGGACCGCCTCGTTGAACGTTTATAATAACCACTGGTAATTCTGTCATCACTCCCAAACCAATTGCTTCGTTCTTTAAAGCAACTCCAGGACCGCTGGTTGTTGTAATAGCAAGAGACCCGCTAAACGCTGCACCGATTGCAGCAGTAATACCTGCAATTTCATCTTCAGCTTGAAATGTTTTTACACCAAAATTCTTATACCCGGCTAAATATTGAAGAATTTCTGTAGCAGGTGTGATCGGGTAAGAACCTAAGAATAAAGGTAAGCCGCTTTTCAATGAAGCTGTTACAAATCCAAGGGCTGTTGCTTCGTTACCGGAAATATTTCTGTAAATGCCTTTCTTCAATTTTGCAGGTTCAACAGCATAACGGTTTTCAAAAATTTCTGTTGTATCGCCAAAATAATAACCGGTTTTTAATGCTGTTTCATTAGCATTAAGAATTTCAGGCTTATTCTTGAATTTTGAAGTCAGCCAGTTTAATGTGGGTTCAAGCGGTCTGTTAAATAACCAGTACATCAGACCAAGAGCAAAAAAGTTTTTACATCTATCAATATCCTTAAAACTCAAGCCGCTATCTTTTAAAGCTGTAGAAGTAAGAGTAGTAATAGGAACCTGATAAACTTTATATCCGGTTAATGAATCATCTTCCAAAGGATTTTTATCATACTTTGCGAGTTTAAGATTTTTTGAGTCGAATGAATCAGTATTAACGATGATGATTCCATCACGTTTTAAATCAACTAAGTTTTTTCTCAAAGCCGCTGGATTCATTGCAACTAAAACATCCGGTGTATCGCCTGGTGTGTGAATATCACTGGAACTGAAGTGTACTTGAAAACCGCTTACACCATAAAGTGTTCCTGCAGGTGCGCGGATTTCCGCAGGATAATCGGGAAGAGTTCCAAGATCATTGCCCATTAATGCAGTAGTGTCGCTAAACTGTGAACCGGTTAATTGCATACCATCGCCAGAATCACCAGCAAATCGAATTGTAACCTCTTTAAGATCTAGTATTTCTTTTTCTGTTTCTTGTGCCATTAGTTATGCTCAATTCTTTTTTTGTTTGTTAATTAATTTTAAGCGCTCCAAAAATATGAAAGCTAAACAGGATTAGCAATCAATATTCAATTTGCTTTTTGAAGTAGTTTCAAGAACTCATCGGCATTTACAAATCCTGTAAGTCTTTCCACCTCTTCACCTTTAGCATTTATAATTAGAACGGTAGGCATTCCAATAATCTTAAATTTAATTCTTAAAACTTCTGTCTCCTCAGAGAGTGTTTTCGTCATATCAACTTTATAAGAAGTAAATTTTTCTAACCTTTCTATTACCCTTGGATCGGAAAAAGTGAGTGCGTCTAATTCTTTACATGGAATACACCAATCGGCATAAAAATCAACTACCATTCTCTCATTATTTTTTAATGATTGTTCATAATTCATTTCGCTGAATTGCTGCCAGTTCGGTTCTAATTTTTGCGTTGGAACTAATGAGTAGATAGAAACAGCAACAACAATAATTGAAAAAAAGATTTTAACGATGCGAAACGTCTTTATATTGTTCGCCATCTTATCTATTAATAACAAATAAAGTGAGGTTAAAATTCCAAAGACTGGAAGAAGATATTTATTTACATCTTTGGGTAAAAGCGGACCGACAAAATAGATTGCCATTCCGAGAAGAAGAAATCCAAAAATATGTTTTACGCCTTCCATCCAATCTCCGGCACGCGGAAGCTTTTTAATTTTCCCGGAAAATAGTGCAAGAAGTAGGTAAGGGAAACCAAGTCCAAGAGCCAAAACAAAAAACATTAAAAAGCCATAAAACGGATCACCTTTTGCAGCAACGTAAGTTACTAATCCAATTACAAACGGACCGATACATGGTGCCGCAACAACTCCCATTGTTAATCCCATAAAGAAAGCGCCGAATGCACCGCCCTTTGCGCCGCCGGCTTTCATTACCCATGAATCGGGTAACTTAAATTCATAAACACCGAACTGACTTAAAGCTAATGCAACAAATAGAAGAGCTATGCTAATTATGACAAACATATTCTGCATCAATGTACCAAAGAGAGCACCGCTGAGCGAAGTAACAACTCCTATGACTGAATAAGTGAGCGCCATACCAAGAACGTAAAGAATACCTAGAAGAAAAAGCCGGCTTGTGCGCCCTTCACTCTGTCCGCCGAAATAACCAATTGTAATCGGAATGAGAGGATAAACACAAGGCGTTAAATTGAGTGCAAGTCCGCCGAGAAATACAAAAATCAAACTTAAAATTAATCCGCTCTTTTCAAGCGTAGATGCTATTGAACTATCATCATTCTCTTCACTTCTTACCTCTTGCTTCTCGCTTCTCACATCTGATGTTTCACCTCTCACCTCTTGCTTCTCGCCTCTCACATCTAACGTTTCACTTTTCACCTTTTGCATTTTTCCAACAACTTCAATCTGCAAATTTTCCGAAATGCTGGTCGGCGGCAAACAAATTTGATCGTTACAAGCTTGGTAGCTAAGTTTTAGCGGGACAGTATATTTACCGGACGCAGAATTTTTATTCACATTAAATGTTAATTCGATTTTAATATCACCGCTATACACGGAAACCGGTTTTTCAGAGAACTCAAATTTTAATTCCTTCGGCTGCGGATAGTTTATACTTGTTAAAGTAACTGCCTCGCTTTTAACAGTAACTTTAGAAGCGATTAGAAATTCATCGTTCGGTCTGCTGGAATTGATATGCCACGTTTCTTTTATACTTGCATTAAGAACAATTTTAAATTGTGTGCCTGCATCCACTTTCCAAGCAGCTTGTGAAAGTTGAATCGTTACCAGATCAGATGGTCCGAACTGCGCATAAACAATTTGAGTAATCAGTAGAAATCCTATTCCAAAATATTTTCTATAATTCATTTTCCCTCTAGTTATTTTAATATTATTTCTAACAAGTGTTATCACTTTTGAATTGATCAACATCTTAATTCTAAAATCGTAAATCATAATTCTTAAATCGGCATACTATTTTCTCCAACCTTGTACGATTGGAAATCTTCTACCATAGCCAAATGCTTTTGTTGAAACACGAAGTACCGGCGCAGTTTGCTTACGCTTGAATTCATTCATATCAACAAGCCGTAATACTCTTTGAACCAAATCCTTGTTCCCTATAGCTAAAGAAATTTCTTCAAATTCTTTCTGCTCTTCAAGATACATTTTTAGAATCTTATCAAGTAAATCATAAGGAGGAAGTGAATCCTGATCTGTTTGATTAGGACGTAATTCTGCAGAAGGTACTTTTGTAATAATATCATTTGGGATTACTTCTTCATTTCGATTTATGTATCCGGCAATCTTGTAAATCTGTGTTTTATATACATCTCCTATAACCGAAACAGCTCCGCACATATCACCATAAAGAGTAGCATAACCGGTTGCAATTTCCGATTTGTTGCCGGTTGTACAGAGCAAATAACCATGCTTATTCGATAGAGCCATTAAATAAATACCACGGATACGTGATTGCAGATTTTCCTCAGTAACATCTTCATCTTTTCTTTTGAATGATTCTTTCAGCATCTCGAATGCTTTATCTACAACGGGCTGAATTGGAATATTCTCAGATGTAATACCAAGATTTGAAATTAATTTTTCAGAATCTTTTACGCTTCCTTCGCTGGAATATTTTGAAGGCATCATTACAACATGAACATTTTGAGCCCCGAATGCTTTAACGGCAATATAAGTAACAATCGCAGAATCAATCCCGCCGCTTAAACCCACAAGAGCTTTTTTGAATCCGGTTTTGTTTGCATAATCTTTCATCCCAAGAATTAACGCATTCAACACTTCTTCTTCAAATGAAGCTTCGACTTCTTTTATTTCCGAATAACTTTTTCCTGTATCAAAAGTGAAATAGTCTTCTTCAAAAGTTCTGCCCAACATTTGTAGTTTGCCTGAAGAATTTAAACACATACTTCCTCCGTCGAAGATCAACTCTGTCTGCGCACCAACGCAGCAGACATACACAAGAGGAAGATTATCTGTTTTAGTAAGAACCGAAAGCATATTAAATTTTTCTTTCCGTTTACCATAAGCATAAGGACTTGCTGAAATGTTTATCAATAAAGTTGCACCATCATCAACAAGTTTTTGAACCGGGTCAGTTGTATAACGCCTATGTTTCCAATAATCGGCATCGTTCCAAATATCTTCACAAATTGAAATGCCGAGTTTTTCTCCCATGAATTCATGAACAAAAACATCTTTAGCGGATTCAAAATATCTTACTTCATCAAATACATCATAATTTGGTATTAAAGATTTATTCTGAGTGAATTGAATTTTTCCATCATAACAAAATGCAGCAGAATTGTAAACACCGGTTCCAACTTTATCTTCATAATCTTCCGTAATTGTTCCAAAGATCAATCCAACTTTTTTTGTTTGAAGAGCGATTTCATTAGCGGCTTTTTTAACGGCTTCTCTAAATTCTTTTTTTTCCACAAGATCAAGTGGAGGATAACCGCATAAAAATAATTCAGGAAAGATCACAAGGTCTGCACTATCTGCTGCAGCCTGATTATATCTATAAAGAATTTTCTCGGAATTCCCTTTTAGATCACCGATTACCGGATTCGATTGACAGACTGCTATTTTCATTGATATAAAATGATTTTATCTTTTGACCAAAGTTAGTAAGAAGCATAGTATTTTCAAATCATAAGCTCTATTTTGTTTTGAATGATTTTACAAACTTTTTGATTTGAGATGCGTCTTAAGTTATGAAAATAATAAAAAGGTGATCCTATGAAAGACAAGTTATACCGTTCACGGCGTGTGAGAGTTTTTGGGGGTATTGCCGGAGGACTTGCTCAGTATTTTAATTTAGATCCCACACTTGTCAGAGTTCTATTTGTTGTTGTCACAATCCTTCATGGGTTTGGGATTCTTCTTTATATTATTCTTTGGATAGTTGTACCGGAAGAACCGTTTGAGATCGCATATCAAGTTAAGACTGATGATCAAACTGCCACAGATGGACAATCTGCACAAACCGGTTCTATGAATTTTGACGGGACACAATCTCTTCCGAAAAAACAAGGGTCAGGAAGAATTGTTATAGGAATAGTTCTAATTGTTATTGGATTAATTTTTTTCGCAGACCGCATAATACCGTCATTCGATTTAAGAGATGTTCTTCCAATTGCGTTCGTACTAATTGGAGGATCATTAATTTGGAATTCAATGAAAAAGTAATGGAGAGATAGAAATGAAAAGCGGACAATTATTTTGGGGATTTTTTCTTTTAGCTCTCGGCGTGCTATTCCTTTTGACAAAATATGATGTTGTTCAGAGCTCATTCGATTTTGTTTACAATGTCTGGCCTCTAATCTTTGTCTTTTGGGGAACGCTTGTAATTTTCAAGAATACACTTGTGCGACCGGTAATAAGCGCCTTATTCGGAATTTTTCTCGCACTATTATTATTCGGCTTAATTGCGAACGCATTGAACAGTTTTGATTTTTCAGTACACGATGGAAAATATACCGAGTATTATAACGAGGATTATGATAAATCTTTTGTGTATGCAAATCTCGAAATTAATTCCGGTGCCGGTTCTTTTTTGATTAAAGGTACAACCGATAAACTGGCAGAAGGAAGATCGAAAGGAAGTTTTGCAGAATATGATTTTGAAACATGGAAAGATGATAACCAAGCAACAGTTCGGTTTAATCTTCATAAAAAAAATATCAATTTCTTTCGCGGACGATTGAAAAATCATCTTGAAGTTTCATTGAATCCAAATCCGGTGTGGGATATTCATTTTAACGGAGGTGCTTCAAAATCAAATTTTGATCTTACTGAATTCAAAACAAGACGGGTTTCAATTCATACCGGTGCTTCAAGTGCTATTATCAAACTTGGCGATAAGTACGATTCTACTGATGTAGATATTGAAATGGGAGTAGCTAGTTTAACACTTGAAATTCCTAGTAACTCCGGTTGTTCAATTGATGGAGATATGGCTTTAGTATCGCGGGATTTTACCGGATTTACCAAAAAAAAATCCGGGCATTATGAAACAGAAAATTTTAATAATGCAGTAAAGAAAATTTTTATAAGAATTGACGGCGGAGTTTCATCAATCAAAATTGTAAGGTATTAACGTTTACACCCCTTGATCTTGCTCTTATTCTTACTCTTAATTTTATTAAGTTTTGTTGGAGTCCAAAAATATTTTTTCATAATAACACGACCTTCATCATCAAATTCAACTCCTTCACTTTGGAGGAGTTCTTCCATTAAATGAATATCTCCAAAATGTACTTTACCTGTCAGCGCTCCTAAACGGTTTACAACTCTATGACATGGTAATCCGGTTTCTTTAGCACCGTTCAATGCCCATCCGACTGTTCTTGCAGAAGATTTAATTCCGCATACTTCGGCAATTGCACCGTATGTAGTAACTTTTCCTTTAGGAATCTTAGCAACAATCTTAAAAACACGATCGAAAAAATCTTGTTTCATTCGGCAATCACAATCCCATTGTAATTCTCAATTTTCAATTCTCAATTGCTCTTTCATTCTCCCATAACTTTTATTAAAACTCTTTTTCTTCTTTGCCCGTCAAACTCGGCATAATAAACTTGCTGCCAGGGACCGAAGTCAAGCTTGCTGTTTGTTACAGGTATTATTACTTCATGATGAACCAGAATACTTTTTAAATGTGCATCACCGTTATCTTCACCGGTTTTGTGATGACGGTAATCAGATTTAAATGGTGCAAGTTTTTCAAGCCATTCATCTATATCTTGAATCAAACCACTCTCGGCATCGTTCACATAAACGCCTGCTGTAATATGCATAGCAGAAACTAAAATCATTCCTTCGTTGATACCGCTTTTCTTTAATGCTTTTTCTACTTCACCGGTTATGTTTATATATTCTCTTTTCTTCGATGTATTAAACCAAAGATATTCTGTATGAAATTTCATTTTAGTTCTGAGTAAATTTTAAAAGATATTCTTTAATGAAATTATTTATTTCTCCGTCCATTACACCCTGCGTATCGGAAGTTTCATAATTAGTTCTGTGATCTTTAACCATATTATATGGATGAAAAACATAAGAACGGATCTGACTTCCCCACTCAATTTTCATTTTTGTTTTTTCAATTTCATCCGCAGCAGCGGTTTGCTTTTCTACTTCAATCTGATAAAGACGGGAACGCAGCATTTTGAAAGCGTTGGTTTTATTTTGAAGCTGCGAACGTTCCGTTTGGCAGGCAGCAACAACTCCCGTTGGAATGTGAGTGATGCGGACAGCAGTTTCAACTTTGTTAACGTTCTGTCCTCCCTTTCCACCGGAACGGAAAGTATCAATCCTTAAATCCGCGGGATTGATATCTATCTCAATCGTATCGTCAACTTCAGGTATAACAAAAACAGATGCAAATGAAGTATGCCGACGTTTATTAGAATCAAATGGAGAAATACGCACCAAGCGATGAACACCGTTCTCTGCTTTTAGATATCCGAAAGCAAACTCACCTTCCACTTCGATGGTTGCACTTTTAATTCCGGCTCCATCACCATCAAGCCAATCAACCAAATTCATTTTATAACCGTTCTGCTCGCCCCAACGCAAGTACATACGCATTAACATTTGCGCCCAATCTTGAGATTCCGTTCCACCTGCGCCAGAGTGAATTGTCATAATACAATTTTTATCATCGTCTTTACCGCTTAGCATACTTTTAAGTTCTATATCGTAATAGGATTTTTCCAGTAGATCAAGTTCAGATTCAAGCTCAGTCACTAACATTTCATCTTGTTCAGCTTCTGCAAGTTCAATAAATTCTCTTAGATTTATTTGCTGAGCATCAATTTTATTCCATGCATCAATCCAGATTTGAAGAGATTTTGATTTTTGGAAAACTGATTGTGCGTTTTTCTGATCGTTCCAGAATCCCGGCGCTTCAGATTGCTTTCGGATTTCTTCGATTTGTTTTTCTTTATCGGCTAACTTAAAGATAACCCCGTAAATTTTCGATCTTCTGAGCGTAGCCGTTTAATCTTTTTAATTGTTCTTCGAACATTATAACTCCTTTCAAATTATTCGTAGCACAGATTCGTAATCTGTGCGTTTTTTGATTTGCGCAGAATACGATTCTGCGCTACAAGTCTATACTTCTATTTCCATTCTTAACAATGCCGCTGCAAGAGTTTTTCCTTGAGCATCATGTTTTAACGAAACAGTTCCGCCGCCGCCAAGAGTGTTATGCAACAAAAAATTCAGAGCACGAATATTCGGCATTTTAAAACGCTCAACTTTGCCAAGACAGATTCCTTCGAAATGTTTTTTCACTCTTTCCGTAGTCAAGTGTTTTTTAATTATCTCAAAACCTTTATCGTCGTATGCAATGATTCCAACATTTGCGGCATCACCTTTATCACCGCTGCGACCGTGTGCGATATCTATTAATTTTATTTTCATTTTTCTTCCATCTGCTGTTAAATCATTCCTCAATAGGCCACTATAATATTGCCATGTAAATTTTTGTTCTCATGTCAAAATATTTTAAAATGTCTTATCCATTTCCCATCAACCATCAAACATCAAACATCAAACATCCACCATCAACCATCATCCATGCGGTTTACTACGTTAAGTTTGTATTATCTCAACTTTTGGATGAACAAGTTTTTTCGGCATAAGTGCAGGCCAATAAGCAATAACCTCATTCGGTTTAGGGCGACCGCCCGCAAACCCGGTAACACTTGGCGGTCCGGTTAAGATCAATGGTGCAATCTCTTTTCCAAATGCTTCAACATCGTGATGATGATGACTACGCACACCAACTTTCAGAATTACTTCATTGATTTCATTTTGTTCAGATGCTAATGGACCATGACAAGAGTTCACACCTAAAAACTCAGTTCTAATTTCATCGAACTTTAAACCGAGATCGGAAAGACGAGTGCGAAGGATCTCATCTGCCTTCTGAGCTTTCTCCAATGCATCCGGCCAACTGTAAGTTAAATTTCCAATTGCTGTGTAACCATCATTATAAGCCATCGAAACTTTAAATAAATCTGTAGCGGGCTTTCCTTT
>Ga0209514_10004255_pt1 | contig 19494 bp, 23 predicted proteins | sample Subgrocontami58m_FD_187452 | JGI IMG/M metagenome (GOLD analysis project Ga0209514, IMG submission 187452) | Subsurface groundwater microbial communities from S. Glens Falls, New York, USA - GMW37 contaminated, 5.8 m (SPAdes) (version 3) | ecosystem: Environmental > Aquatic > Deep subsurface >...
GAAAAAGTTAGACACGGAGTAGAATATTTAGCCTTAGCATCTCCATTTATAGGACCAACCCTTGGAATGTACATGAACGTCTGTAGACGAATTATGGGTGTAAGAACAACGGCAGAAGGAGCCTATTGATCCATTAAGATTAACCTTCATTATCAAATGTCCTCATAAGAAAGTTTATTACTCCATAATCAATTAAATCTTCATCTTCAAGAATACAAATCCATTGAAGTTCAGACCCAGCCAATACAGAGACATGATATCGATCAATCTCCTCCTTGTATTGATAAATACTAAGATTATATTTAGACAAAGTAAGCTTAACCTGCTCCTTACTAACATTATCTTTAAACTTTAAACTGATTATTCCTTTTTCATACTCACTCGGAAGTTTAAATTGTTCTCTCTTCTCATTTATACATTTCTCAATAGGAGTAAGTTCATAGTTAGGAACCGGTTCAGGATTTTGATTAGAATCAATTCCATAACCAAGTAAAAACGATCCAAGTAAAAGTAATATACCCACAGAAATAAAAAGAGTTTTTCTTTTCAAATTTACCCACCAAATAATCTTAATAAGATTATAGCTATAAAAGCATTTATATTCTCAAGGAATCACTTTAAAATTTTAGCATATCCAAAAAACATTCAAAAGATAGTGGAAAGAGAATATCTCAAATGTCTCCCCCCATAACCTTCCGATAATACCCAATCGGTTTTATATCAACAATAACCGTCTTATAAATGATATACTTACCGTCCTTACTAATGCTAATATGTGTCTCGAGTAGTGGTTTATTTTGTTCTATTTCCATGTTTTATGCCTCCGATGGTTAATCTCTTCTAGGTCTAAATTATGATTCTCCAAGCGATCTATCTAATAGATTTTTACCGCTTTCAAAATCTAAAAAATCTAATCTCCATTTAAAAAATGTTCGATTTCCTTTACTCGTTGTACCGGATCAGGAGCCTTTGTAATGTACGACCCAATAACCACAAGATCCGCTCCAGCCCCGAATACTCTAGTTAAATTCCTGTCGTTAATACCACCATCCACTTGAACCAAAGCAGAATATCGTCGTTTAGTCTCTTTAATTTTTTCCGTTACGTACTCTTGATATGATTGTCCACCTGCCCCAGAAGAAACTCCCATTAATAAGATACGATCGACTAAGCTACTATATATGGAGAAATATTCTCTAGGTTTGTTCCAGGTTCCAAAGCAAATCCCACCTTATATCCTGACGGTTTTATTCCATTTAGCGTCCAACTAATCGTTCTGTCTAAAGAGACATTTTTCTCTTTTAAACTAGTATCATGCTCTTTATCTCCCGTAGAAACAGTAGATATATCATACTCTTTAGAATTAAATTTTCCTAAATTATACCGATAGGCTTCCCGATGAATAGTGATACTGACTCTCTCTTTTTCATGGATTAGGTGCATTAAGGGTACTAAGAATCTAAGATTTTTATGGTTTTTGGTACTTTAATCATCCAATCAAAAGAAATGATTATAAAGAGGAATCTTTTTTTAATAGTGGGGGCTTGTGGTTTAGTGGCTATGACGCATCCTTGACGTGGATGAGGTCCCCGGTTCGAATCCGGGCAGGCCCATAGTTAATTTCATTAGTGTTAAAGTTTTAAAAAAAGAAAGAAGTGGACATTTCTGCCCTCTTCTTGCAGCTAAAAGAGTTTATCTTTTAGTTTTCTTTTGAGCTGTTTTACGAACAACTCGTTTAGTAGCCTTAGCTACCGTTCTTTTTGTTGGTTTCATTGTTTTGTTGGTTTGGATTTCACACTTATTTTAAACAAATACTTTATTTGCCTAATATGAAATCACTTATTAATAACAACAATTACAGCTATTTAAAGGTTTCTATTATTAATAAAAAACTTATTTTTTCTTTAGATGAGATAAAATCGTTTTTACATCTCCCGAGATCATAGTCCAATCTTCATTTACAATAAACCCTTGAGACAAATACCAACTCAGAGGAAATTTGGTTTTCTTAAAGGTAAAAGCATCAAAACTAGTTACTTTATACTTAGTCAATGCTTTTTTATACAAGGCGATAAATAATTGTGTAGCAATTCCCCTTTTTTGGTAATCGGGATGAACAAATACTTCACCATCTGAGATATGATTTCCGTCCCACCAGTTTTATTCCAGCTACAAAGGCACCAACTAATTGTCCTTTAATTTCAGCTACCAAACATAAATCAGGTTGTTTATCTAACCAATAGGAAAGAAGTTTTTTAGATGTTTTAGGAGTCCATTTTTCCCCAATATCCAACTTTCGGTAAACTAGGCTATACATGTCGGCAAGTTGTTGTAGGTCTTCCATTCGCATTAATCTAATTTTAATATCCATAGGTATCTCATAAAAATTAATAAAATAAATTAAAGGGCAGCTAAAATGCCACCAGTAATAATTGCCATAACTACACTATGACCATTGTTTAAGAGATATAATCCTACAGGTTTCCCTTCCCATAAAACCATTCCTAGACTGGTCGTTGCAACAAAACCTAGCCAAGTCATTAAACCGATCGCAGCACCACCTAACACCGTAGTAACTTCTGCATAGGCAATAATATATGCTAGAATGAGCGAACTAACTAAACTTCCTATAAACATTAAAACATACGCCGTCGTCATTCCTTTTTGTTTCATTGCTTTCAACTTTTGGTCAGTTAATCCTGACAGTTTCATCCATGTTTTTCCAAATAACCACGGTGAATACCATAAAAAACCAATAACCATACTAACAATAGCAGCTAAAAGTACTGCCCAATAATTTACGACTACATTTTGTACCATTAGACTAACCCCCTCATAGTTTTTTATGTTTTCGTTTTTCAAATATATAAAGCTTATTATTATATTTCTAAGAGTTTATGCATACGTTCAATAGAAAACGTTTCTAAGTCCTTATATTCCTGCCCTACACAAAAGTAAAGAATAGGTTTTCCGGTAATATATGATACTGATACCGCTGCCCCACCCTTTTCATCCACATCTAGTTTAGTTAAAATGATACCGTCAATGCCGACTGCTTTATCAAATTCTTTAGCTTGTTCAACTACATCATTTCCCGCTATAGACTCCCCAATAAATAATTTAATATCCGGTTGCACTACTCTTACTACTTTTTTTAATTCATCCATTAAATTAGCATTACTATGTAGTCTTCCTGCCGTATCAATTAAGGCTATGTCTAGTCCATGGGATTCTGCATATTTCTTAGTGTCAAAGGCCACAGCTGCAGGATCTGCGCCATACTGGTGTTTAACTAATTTAACATTAAGTTTATCCGCATGAACCTTTAATTGTTCTTCAGACCCGGCCCGAAACGTGTCTGCTGCTCCAATCACACAGCGTAAATGGTTCTCTTGAAAGAGATGAATTAACTTGGCAATCGTACTCGTTTTACCCGTTCCATTTACTCCCAGAATTAAAATGGTTAAAGGTTTTTTCATTTTTGCCTTATCCATTAAATTAAAGGTAGGAATAGAAAAAATTTCTTTCATACTTTTTCTTAAACTTTCACGAATAATTGCTTCAATCTTTCCTCGTTGTAAAGGGGTGTTAACCAAATCTACTTTCAAGTCTTCCTTTATTTTATCAATAACTTCTACCGCAACCCCGTTTTCTAGTAAAACAACCTCCAAATCCCAAAAAAACTCTTCAAACTGGGTTTCATTAATCTTCTTAGTAGAAATAGATTTTTTTATTCTTCCTAAAAACCCTAACTTTGTATCTTCAATTAGCTCTTCTTTAACCGTAATCTCTTCTTCTTCAAGAGAAATTTTTCCTTCTTTTTTAGAAACAGTAGGCTCTATTGTTTCAGTTTTAGCTTCTTTTGGAGTTTCTGTCTCACCAGAGGATTGTTTATCCTCAATAGAGTCTACCTTTTTCTGAAATTTAGCTAGGGTATCTTTAATTCCTTTTTTTAAAAAATTAAACATAGAACGTATCACAAAAAAGAATATATAAAGGTTTTTAATAAAGAAACAAGCTAGCTAAAAACAGGAAATATATATAGGGGGGGCAATATCCAAAAATATGTTAACTAAAGAAGAGGTATTATTCCCTTTTGAGGCAATTAGGCCCACACAAGACTCTTTTATTAAAGCCGTAAAAATAGCGATAGAACATAAAAAATGTCTTTTAGGCCACGTTCCGACAGGTACGGGTAAAACCGTGGCCGTATTGGGCCCAGCCTTAAAATATGCTATAGACAATAATAGTACAGTATTTTTTCTAACGCCTAGACACACGCAACATGCTTTAGCCGTAGATACCTTAAAAAAAATAAAAGAGCAGTATAACTTAAATTTCTCCATCGTCGATTTTATTGGGAAAAAATGGATGTGCGCCGTTAAGGGAACTGACTTATTAAGTTCTTCAGAATTTAATGAATATTGTAAAGACGTAAGAGAGAATAACACTTGTATGTATTACGCCAAGTTTAAAGATCCATCCTTATTTATTCCTCGTCACATATTAATTAAGCAACTTAAAGAAGAGCCCCTTCATGTAGAAGAAGCATGTAATCTCTCTAAAGAAGCACAGTTTTGCCCTTACGAAATTGCAGGGGAAGTGGGAAAGAAAGCAAGAGTGATCATTGGAGATTATTTTCATGTGTTAAGTTCTTCTATTCGGGAGAGTTTATTTAAACGAATAGAGAAGAGTTTAGATAATACCATTGTTATTTTTGATGAAGCACAAAATTTACCCGATAGGTGTAGAGACCTATTAAGTGTTCAATTGACTAGTTTTATGTTAGAACAAGCGGCTAAAGAGCTAGAGCGGTTCCATCTAGAATTAGATTACGATATCCGCGTAATTAAAGACATACTATTTGAATTAGGAAAGAAGTTAGAGCTAAGTAAACAAGAACAGATAATTTTAAAAGAGGAATTAACTAAAGAAATTGAAAGAATCGCACCCTATGGTATCATTCTCTCTGATTTTGAAGAAAGAGCAAAAATTATTAGAGAAGAGAAAAAAAGAAGTTTCTTGTGGGGAGTCAGTGAATTTTTATCTAGTTGGCAGGGACCCGATGAAGGATTCGTAAGAATTCTAAAAAGGGGATTTAATTATCAGGGAAAGCCCACCTACACACTTATTTACCGTTGTCTAGACCCCAGTGGAGTAATGCAAGACGTCAGAGAACAAGCTAGATCCGTAATTTGTATGTCGGGAACGTTATATCCCCTAGACATGTATAAAGAGTTACTAGGGTTTAAAGAACCCATTATGGTAGAATATCAAAGTCCCTTTCCTAAAGAAAACCAGCTAAATCTAATCGTACCAGAGACCACAACACGCTATGCACAAAGAAGTAAAGAGATGTATGATAAAATTGCGGAAAAGTGTGTTTCTTTAGTAGAAGCAGGAAAAGGAAATGCAGTTATTTTCTTTCCAAGTTATCAAATTTTAGAGCAAGTGTTTATTGTTCTTCGTGAACGTACTTCTAAAGCGATTTTCTTAGAAAGAACGGGATTAACCAAAGAGGAAAAACAAGAGTTGATTAACAAATTTAAAGAGGAATCTAAACGGGGAGGAATTTTAATGGGGGTTTCTTCTGGTAATTTTGGGGAAGGGGTAGATCTTCCAGGAGATTTACTACAAATGGTGATTATTGTAGGTTTGCCCTTAGGAAAACCAGATTTAGAAACAAAAGAACTTATTAATTACTATGAACATAAATTTGGAAACGGTCAAGATTATGGATATATCTTTCCGGCTATCACCACCTGTTTACAAAATGCAGGAAGGTGTATTCGAAGTGAAACCGATAAAGGAGTAATTATCTTCTTAGATGAACGTTATGCCTGGACACAGTATAAAAAATGTTTCCCTGAAAACATGAATTTTATGGTAACTAAACGAGCGGAAGAAAAAGTTAAAGAGTTCTTTAGTAATATGTAGATTTATTTCTTTTCAAGCAATTTCTTTTTCTTCTCCGTTAGATAGAGATAGTTTTCACTGGAGGTGATTGAATGTCCTAACTCTTTTTCCGTTTCTTTTCGGGCATTTCCTGCAACTCTTCCACCCCTTTTTGCTGCATCTTCTACTTGTGGATACCCTTGCGCATCCTCGTTTCTCGTTATTTCAGTGGTTACTCTCTCACCTAGCATACTAAAAATTAACTCTAAGTCATTCATATGATCTCGTAAGTTCTCTCTTTTCAATCCTTTGAATTTTATATATTCACTAGGAGTCATGCCAAAGGTAGCCTTCGATATCTCTGCTGTTAACAGCGCATAGTCTTTTTCATTTTTTACTCCACGTTTACTCCATTCATCCGTTAATTCATCGCGTATAGCAATACCCCTAACCCTCTTTTCTATCCAGTCATCCGAGTACCCCTTTTCTCGATACAGTTCTCGCATACGTTTTTGAGCAAGTTCTGGGTTCTCTATCTCTTGCACTCTTTGATATCCCACGTTAGCGAGCCAGAGTTTGAATGGTTCTGCTTTAGGAGACGGGATGGACTGAATGACTCTAAATAGTAGTTTGGTATTAGCACAGTCAGTGACATATAATTTTCCATCCTTCGAGTGTAACTTCAGTTGTACGATTTTATCGTACATCTCAAATCCTTCATTTTTAAGCTTGATTTTAAGATCTGACCAATATCTTCTTGGAATCGAGCTATCGGTTAGGGCAGCCACAATATCTATAATCGAAAACCACCATTCTTCTTTATGCCATGTTCTCCGAATAGTGTTTCCTTCAAAGACGACTAAGGCCTTATCTGGTTTTTCGGTGTCTTCTCTCATAATTACTAGTAGGAGTTTGTTCTTTATAATGGTTCTTCGCACACGTGAGAAACTAAATAGTAACTATAAAGTAATGATCTTAGAAAGAATTATAAACTTCTCTTATTCTCCATTCTTCACTGACTCTTCAGAAATAGATTCAGAAGAACCTTCTTCGGCAGATTCACTCTCTAAAGATGGGGGAGATTCTCTAATTGCATCATCTTGATAGGGAGTTTTTTTATCCAAAGAACTTCTAGACTCTTCAGAAGGGACCGAAGTACTAGACTCTGAAGAAGCGTGATCTTCTGTTAAGGGCCCTACTTCCCGTAGATAGTCGGATTCTCTCGGAGGCATAGGGTTTCCGAAGTATTCCGCGCACTCTAAAGGATTCTGTTCGCAATAGTCCTTACATTCGTCTCCCCTACATCCACCCGGGCCCGTCATAGTGGCACGTTTATAGTCTTCTTCAGACATAAGTCCATTTTGATAAGCAAATTCCGTGCATTCGTCTTGGTGTTCTTTTTGTCCACAATATGCTTCACACTCTTCTCTTCCCCTACAGTCCCCCGGACCTTCCCCGCCCGTTCTTCTAGCCATCTCTGCATTTTCCTCAGAGATTATTCCATGTTGAAGAGCAAAGTCAATACAGGCATCCGTGTTAGCTTCACAAAAAGCATTACACTCTTCTTCTGAGGTACAACCCCCCGGCCCCTTAAAACTTCCAACTTTCTTTAGATTCTCTAAATGATCTCCAGAGATTAGATTATTCTCTTCTAAAAAGATAATACATTCATCAAAATGAGTATCCTCGCTACAGTAAAGTCTACATTCTTCCTCCCCCTTGCATTCTCCAGGCCCGCCACGTCTACCAACCTGTTTAGCGCGTTCTGCTTCTTGATGAGAAATAAATCCTGCTTCTTCTGCAAAACTAATGCACTCTTCAAAATGATCGTCAGATTCGCAATACGACTTGCATTCTAGTTCATTTTTACAGTTACCGGGAGTAGTTCCTTGCTTTAAAAAGGGTAAAATTTTCTTCGCTTTTTCTAGTTTTTCTCTAGACATTAGGGTATGAGACTCAGCAAAATTAATACAAGGTTCTAAGTTCTCAGAATTAGAGCAATAAGTTTCACACTCTTCTCTAGAGCTGCAATTTCCTAGTTCTGAAACAGGAAAGTCTATAGGATTAAGACCATACTTTTCTCTAAAAGTATCACAAGCATCTTGATTAAGAGGGTCATCACAATAAGTTTTACATTCTTCTTTATTTTGGCAATTATCTAATTCTTCTACAGGAAAGGTAATATCCTCTTTGGTTAAAGCAAGTACACTAGAAGAAAATAAAAGAAGAATAAAACCGTAAAGAAGAAATTTCAAGACGCATCTCCTAAAGGATTTTCATAGGAAAAAGGATTAGTGTCTTTAAAAGGGTTGGACGTAGGTTCATACGGATTGGAGAAAGCTATAGTAAAATCATACGAAATCTCTTGACGATTAAGCCCAAGAAAAATAGCAGCGACAAGTAATACAAGGGCAAGTATTAAAAGAATCGTTCTTTTTTTAGAAGGACTATTTTCTTCTTTGGGCATAAATAAATAAAGGGTTTGCTTATATTTAAAGGTTATTGATTATTCCAGATAAATAGTCTTACAATCACATAAGTACTTCCATCGGTTAAGATACTATCGGCTATATATATCTGTTTAGTACCTGCTCCAGAGAGGTCTGGTGGAGGACAGTTTGGTGCACTACAGGCTTGAAAAGAATAAGAATAAAGAGAAATGTCCGTAGGATTAATCGTTTTTTCAATAAATTCTTTTAAACTGGGTGTAACCGGAGTACAAATTGTGTCAGGAGAATCATTAATTAAACAATCCCTATAGGCTTGGTTGTTACTTATCTCTTCCAAAATAATAGACTGCATCAGTCGAATATCTTCTGGAACCGGTGCTTTACCGATCGGTTCATTGGGAAGCATATAGATAAAGAACCCTAATAAAATAAGAATAGCAATAATGGCTTCTATCGTTTTAATATATCCTTTTTTGTTTACCATGTACGTATGTCTATAACCGCTTGACTAGAGCCGCCCATTTCATCCAAAAATCGAGAACTAAACGTTAATCGATTTATTTTAGTGTTGATAGTTAACGTATCGGGGTTAGTTCCTATTGCCCCTTTTGATGTTCCATCAGGGGTTTCGATGTCTATAAAAAAGTCTTTCTTCTTTGGGTAATTCCATTTTTCTTTTAATTCTTCATACGGAGTCTCTAATAATAAAGAAAATTTATCTTTATCTTGTATGCTCTGAGAGAACCGCTGAATTCCTTGGTTTATTTCAGCAACGCCTATAAAGACCAGTTCATCAGAAATAGTCATTCTATCGCCCATAAGAGAAGTATGTGCATAATAAGAAAATTCATCTGAGTGATAAGCGAAAAATTGTTTTTTATCCGGGGGCGTCCATGCACCAATGCTTTCGATAGTCAAACTAGAACTAGTAATTTCTATGTTCTTCTCGACACCCTCGCTATTGGTCAAATACACGCTATTCTCCCGCCAAGTAAAAGGGAAGGTTATAGTCACTGCTTTTCCACTTACGTCATCTGCAGGTGTAATAGCAATAGGAATTCTAGATTGACTCCAATAGGTATCGCGAATAAAATTAGTTTGAACAATAGAGATTAAATAATCATCATCATACTCTTCTTGAATGGCCGGTCTAAACGTAATGAACAAAAATAAAGCGTAGATTACAAAAATGCCCACACTAATCGCTACATCGATGTAAGTTAATCCTTTTTTCATGGTGCAAGAAAACCACCCGTGATAGAGATGATCAAATAACCCGTTATGGCAAGTATTAAAGAGTGTTTTAGCCCGGATTTTAAGTCTCCTTCTGAAAACTTTCCAATAACTAGTCCAGAAAAAACACCCTGTACCACAATAAGTCCAGTAAAAATTTTATCTAAGTCTAATAAAGTAGGTTTAGCTTCCTCAGTGAGAGCTTCGATATTTCCACTTAGGCCGCTTAACACAGATCCTCCCGCATCAGACAGTTGTGGAACTAAATAGATTTGCATAGTTAACATGATAATAATAAAAATAAAAAAGATAAAATATCCCTGTACAATCTGTGCATAGGCATCCGAACGTCTTTCATCCTTTATTTTTTTTACTTGTAACACAGATTCGGTCACGGCATGTAAGACTTGGTCCACATTTCCCCCTGACTGTTCTGCTTCAATTAAAATAGAAACGGTTTTAGTAATAACTTTATTCTCCGTATCTTTAGAAAAAGTAATGAGTGCCTTGCTAAGCGGAATACCCCAGGTAACTTGATTAGCTAGTTTTTTTACATAAGGAGATAACGATCCATAATCCGTATCTGAAACTTGCAAGAGCGCTTGAGGTAAAGGTACTCCAGAACGTACCGTAGACTCCAAAGCACGAGAAAGCTCTAAAAACTGTTCTTCTATCTCCCGTTGTCGTTGGGTTTCTTTAATAATATCTATACCAAATTGAATAAACGCGATAATTAAACCTAGAGCAATTAGGACACTCATCCAGGGGGTGCGATATAAAAATAAGATAGAAAGAACTATCGTAAGTAATCCTATTCCCATTCCAATGTAATGTCTGGTTTTCATATTTCTGGCTGAAATATTGTTAAGGCGGCAATAAATAGGGCATTTAGTACAGGTAAACCGATATAGGTCCCTGCAAAGGCAATGCTACTAATAGGCATACCTGCAAGAGTAGGCGAAATTTTTTCTAAAATAGCCAAAGTAATAATAAATAATAAAGGGGCGGTAATTAAAACTCCCGTATACACATCCGCAAAACTTGATAACGCAGAAAGATAACGTTTTTGATCTAACCTAAAGGTTTCTAAGGCATCCTTAGCCTTTTCTTGTAAGTATTGGGTTAAGTCTCCACCCGTTTCGATGGTAGACACCATTCCATTTAAGAGATCTTTAAAACTAGGAGAAGCCGTAGAGCTAGCAACCGATTTTAACGAAGTAGTTAAATTATAACCAAACAAGTTGAGGTTATTAAGAATACGTTTAAGGTCTGGTTCTAGTTCAGGATATTCCCCAGAATCAACCAGTAGTTTAAATATCTTTTCTGGATTGGCTCCAGAACCTGAAACCGCAGCCATATGTACGGTAGCAAAAACGAGTTCGATTCTTATCTTATTTTGTCTTGTTTTAATAGTAGAATGGGGATAAAAATAAAAAATCAAAAAAGTTAGAATCATTCCAACAATTCCTCCAAGAAGAGCATAGGAGAAATTTAAGAAGTAAAGAAAGGTGAGCAGGGTAAACAAAGGAAACGAGATTAGCGTGGTAAACAATAGCATAGCCACATAGGTTTTAGTCATGAGGTTAAGGTTCGCCAAATGAACTTTTTCGTTATACGGTTCATACCAATCCTTATACTTGTTAATCAAATTAAACGTAAGCTCCCCCATAAAGAAATAAGCTACTTTGGCATAAGAATGGGTCTTGTAAACATAATACTCTTTAGGTTTTTCTTTCTTCTCTTTAGTTAAAGATTTAGAAAAACGTTTAACCCCTGGTTTGTCTACCATAGGAAGGGACATTTTTTCCGGAATTTGAGTAAACGAATGGGTAGGAAGAGGCGTAGAGGCAGATAAATCTAATTTAGGAAGATTAGGTGCAGATAATACAGCGTTAATTGGTTTTTCAAGATTTTCTGAAGCAGATTCCTTATAATGTTGTATTTGTTCTAGACAGTCTCTTATTTCTTGATTATAATGGGCAAGGGATTTCTTCTGGGTTAATGCCTTTAATTGAATCTCATACTCTTGTTGAGATAGTTCTTTATTTAGTCTTGCTTTTTCTAGTTGCTCTAGCTTTAACATAAACTGTTCTTTTTCTGTCTTAAGCCGAGATAACGTTTGGGTGAGTTTAAGAATTTCTTTAGCATTGTAATTTAAATTAGACATGATCACCCTCTTGCATAGATTCTTTTTCTATAACTAATAATAATGTATTTATATATTCCTTTGTTTTAAGTAAATTACTGTCTACTTCCCTTAACGATTGAGCGTAAATCTTGTACGCTTTGTGGTTTTGATTAGTCTTTGAAAATATTAGTCCCTTTTTAATTTCTTCTTTATGATAAAGAAAATTACTATACACTTCAGATAGTTCTACTAAACTTTGAGCGCTATAACTTAATAGGTTCATTTTAAACCAACCTAAATCGATTAATCACGGCAGCAGGGTCTTTATAGTATTCATTAATAATTGCATGCACTTGTTGAGGGGAGAAAATACCTAACTGGTACATTCTAATTAATAATTTAGTTCTTAATTCTAATTCTCTTTCTAATACCGACAAAGGAACTCCATGTTCTTTTTGAATTTTAACTAAGGTAAGAGGTTTATCTTTAATCATAAAGCTATCGGTATTAGGATCCCATAGGTAAGGGGTATTTGTCTTAGTTTTCTTAGTAGTATCATCAATCATTACAACTTCCGCTAGTTCTCCTATCCGCCTTGAAGATTGACCAGCGATTTTAACTTGTATCATAACACAGACAGCATCAAGCGACTCTACTAAAGATCCAGGCAGATTAATAGGCGGAGTGGATAGACGTCTTACCATAGTTTCAACAGAATTAGCGTGCATGGTACCAAGACTTGGATGACCACTATTCATCCCTTGGAATAACACATAAGCCTCAGGCCCCCTAATTTCTCCAACAATAACGTAATCGGGGTTTTGTCTAAAACTTTCTTTTAATAAGTCAAACAAAGTTACTTCACCATGTTTTTGACCCACTAAATTAGCTAAACCTACTCCTGCGCGTGCGACGGAAGGAAGCCAATTAGAGTGAAAAAGAGCTAATTCGCGCGTGTCTTCTATTGTAACGATTCTAGCTTGGGGGGGGATAAAAAAAGCTAATCCATTAAGAAAGGTAGTCTTTCCTGCTGCCGTAGCTCCCACAATCATGATATTTCTTTCGTATTCAATGAGTAACCATAAGTACGCTAAAATTTGCGGAGAAGCAGTCTTAAGATGGATAAGATGAATAGGTGTCCAAGGGGTCTTAGTAAACTTTCTAATAGTGAACGTAGGGCCTAAGGAAGAAATATCTTGAGTAAACGTGGCGTTGACCCTAGAATTATGACAGCAAATTCCCCCACTGCCACTAATAAAATTTTCATCATTCTTTACGCTTAAGTCATAAACAAATTCAGAACTAGATTTAACTCGAGTTATAGAGTTTATTCTAAAAAATCCTAAATCTGAATTAATTATTTTTTCGACAGTTTCAAACTCTTCTAGTAATTTTTCAAATTTTTCTGTCGGTTTTTGATCGATGAAAAAGCCTTTCTTGCTCCATTCATATATAAACGCAGGATGACTTCTCTGAATTTTTAATTTTGCATTATCCATTAGGTTTTTCAATCTAACTCGGTTTATCCTTTTATTGGAGAATTCTATGTTTATCGTGTTTAGCGGGTTGAATTGGATCATAGGTATCATTGTTGTGTGAGTATTGTTTACGTCCCTAACAAAGAAATTAGTATAATACTCATGGCTTATTGTCTTTCTTGTTTTATCAAAAGTAGATTCTCTTTCTCTATAATAAAAGGGAGCAATATCGTGATTAAATAAAGAAAGATAAGAAATATCATTAGAGAGGTCTTTACTTGCCGTACTGCCGTAGTCTCCTAAACTCCAGTATTTTAAAAATTCTTGTTGTAATTTCCGATTTACATTAAACACTAGCCCAGGAATTCTTTTTTTAGAAGCCCCCTTACTAATGTTTAGTACATCGTTTAATAAAATCCATAGGGCATAGCTATTTACTTTAACTTTTACTGCATTTTTATCTTCTGGTTCTACATAAATAGTTAGACCAAAACAATTTTTTGCTGACTCTCTTATATTTTCCACTAAGTTTTGTTCATTCTTGTTAAAACAAAAATAAACCGAGTAAACATTTGAAATTGAACTTAACCAACCTTCTGCAGCGTATAGCCCTAAAAATCTCATAAAATCTTCATCTACATTTATAAATGTAGGTATTCCCACCGCTGAGGTAGGTCTTATCTTACACTCACGTAGTTGTTTTTCCTCTAATAAAGTGTATAACTTTAAAGGCAATATTCTTTTCTTTTTATGCTCATAATAAGCTTGGTTAGGCAGTTTATAGTTCTCTTCTAAATAAGAATATATCTCTTTACGTTTTAGTTCAAATAGGTTCGATGGAACATTATCTATAATGAGTTTTTTGACATATTTAGTAGCTGAAAGTTCTTTAGCTACACTTATTTCCCTTATTGCATCATTTTCTGGAATCATTAAGGGAACAGCTACAAAATCATCTTTTTTTATGTCTTCGGTCCTTTTTGCTTTAATCCCTTCCCGAGTTAGAATAAAAATACTATGATGTCTAGTCAGTTTAATTTTTCTTCCATATTCTAATTTTATCTCATATAGATCTTCATCATTTCTATGTCGGTAAACATAGTCTACTTTTCTCCAGTTTATTTTTAATTTCTCTTTATCAAATGCAGGAACCTCTAAATTTTCAACGGAAATAGGGTTATTTGACTCTTTATTGCTATAAAACTTGTCAACTAAGACTCCAATTTTTGAGACCTTTACAATTCCATTTTCCTTATAAATAAGTGACTCTTCATAGTCAACACTTCCGTCGGACAAACTTCCGTCAAGTAGGGGATTAGCATACGAAATATATTTTCCTGCTTTTTGCGCCAATCGTTCTACAAAATCTCGTAACTCTTCATTATCTTTATAAGTTAAATTAGTCCGTAGATTTCGGTATTTTCTGTGAACGATATACACCGGAAGATTAGACCCATTACATTCTATATCCTCAATAAAATAATCATTTAATAGTGGTTCAATTTTACCTAAACCCACAAAGTCTCGATAGATGTAGTACATTACCTTTTGATAGGACTCATCTGTAATCTTGATTCTTAACTCTTCAAGTAATGCTTGGACATTTTTCTCTAAATACGTGATAACTTGCTCTCCTTCTTTTACTGCAATAAACGAAATATTAATGAGTTCTTTAATACCATCTTCTAGTAAATTTAACACATAATGTTCATCTTCAGAAAGTTCAGGTTCTTCTAGGGTATACAAAAGTTCTTTGTTAGGGTGATCCCAATGAAGGTGAACATACGCATAAGGGGGGATAAGAGGATACCGTATATCGATGCGATCAAACGGGCCATCCGGTAACGCCGCTAGTTTAGGAAGAGGATCTATTCGAAATAGGGGTCGTGCTTGCGGTAAAGGATTCATAACGGAATCACCTCTATTAAAGATCTAGGTTGACTTAGATAATCTGGGTTATCAGAATTCCCTGTGTTTCGTATTAAAAAGGATTGCTCCCCAGAAATTTGTTGGAGTTCTGACTCTAAATCTAAAAGACTACTATAATCTAAAGTTAGCGTAATAATATACCGTCCTTCTACTTGGCTCTTTTCGGTATTAATCATGAGGTTTCCTTCTTGAAGAGAGGCTCCAGGTTGGGTTTCACTATAGCGAGAATCATCTATAAACCAAATAATTTTTTCTCCGGTAGAATCAATCTTAAATTCACCTTGATTAATGCTTAGAGTAATCGGTCGTTGAGACCCTGCCCCTTCAGTATAAACCGCACGAATATTTTGATCGATATCCGATAATAGGTTTTTTGTTTGAACAATGGTATTCTTATCTTTTAATTTGTTAATAACGGGTAAACTAGTCGCTAAGACTATAGTAAGTATAATAACGCCTAACGCGAGGTACAATACTGCCGAAATCCATATATCTCCTTTTTTCATGGTTCATAATAAAAAGTAAAAAAATAAAAAAATTATGCAGTCGCTATAACCTCTATGCTCTCTCTAGTGTCTGCACATGCACCGCTACAATCCTCTCCTGCAGTTACTGTTGGAATCACTTCAATAGTATAAGTCGCACCTTCCCCAAGAGCAACATCGGTAAGGTCAAGAACTATAGTTTTTTGTTCAAACGCAGGCAAATCAGAGTTTACTATATTAGTCAATGTTTTAAGAGTTCCAGATGCATCATTAATCACTACAGTAAAAGAATCGATAAGATAATCTGCATTATTTCTAATAGTTATATTTTTTCCAAGTATATCAGAGTTACCATCTATACCAGTTATAGATACTCCAGCACCGACTATCTCTAGATTTAGCTGTGTAGCACATATTGTTGCCAAATCACTCTCACACGTAGTCGTTTCTGTTGTTTCGTTAATAAAATCTCCTCCCCAACGAATCACCACTGCAGCTAGTACAATCGTGAATCCAATTAAGATAACCGTTGCAATTAACGGCGATATACCTTTTTTTCCCATCTCATTTCACCTCCATAATAGTATAAAGACGGATTATGATAAACAACTTAGGATGACCTGTTGGCCAGTACAAGTCGTTGAACTACTGCCTGAAGTAATAACGGGCATAATCGTTACTCGAGACATTACTCCCACGGGATTAGTAACCCTAACTCCTGCAGTAATCGTTCCTGATCGCGCTAAAGTTTGAGGTAATTCATGAGTATCGGTACCCGTTGACCCTTCCGTAAATACTCTAAACCCGACTAAATCTGCCTGACCCGTATTTTGAACGTCAAAATTAACCCATGCGTTATCAGAATCGCACCCTAAATTAACCACAGAAATAGATACGTCCGATGCGCAAGAAAATTTTCCCGTAGTATCTTCTCTTACCTTTTGAGCACGTTCTTCAATAATATTACCGTACCATAACCATACAAGAACCGCCATAGCAATGACAAAGCCCACTAACAACACCGTTGCAATTAACGGTGAGATCCCTCTCTTTTTCATAGAAGACTATTTATATTTTCTCTATTTAAATGTTTTGGTTAATCAAACATAGAAAACAAGCTATTTTCTTTTTTATTTTCTTCTTGCGGATAAGAAGAGGTGTTTAAGGCAGGCGTATCAACCGAGTAAGAACGGTTTCGTGGAGCAGTAAAAAGATGCACTTTCTTCCTTTCTAGTTCCATTCTTTTTTGTCGTTCATCCTCTTTCTTAATATCCTCAATCATTCTTTTTCTGGAACTTTCTACTTCTTCTTTTGAAGAGGTAAAGGATCGCCTTAATTTCTGTTTAGCCACATCCGGATCTTGTTGTAATCTTTTTTTAAACGTTTTAGCTTTTTTAAGTTCCGTATCACGATATGCCCCATATTGTTTTTTTTGTTTTAACTTATTCCTTACTACAATCCCAATAATAATAGCAACGAATACTAAGAAGAGAAAGAACGGTAACTTAGAGGTAGAGGAACCCGATGCAACGATAACATTTCCCGTTACTCCCGCTAAAGAATCTCCTGTTTTTTTTAGTAAGGATCGATCTTCAATAAACTTAACATCCTCAAAGGTTTTATCTAAGACATAAATATCATAGGTTCCTGAATTAAGTTCCGACGCTAATTTTATGGTAGTAGATTCACCCGGATTAAGATTAGTTCGTCTCTCAAAAGCATGTTCTTGCGGTCCTTGGGCCCTAATAACTAAATTCTTAGTATACTTTACATTGCCCACATTAGTCACTAGTAATTCATAACCTTTTAAGTTAAGGTCTAGCGCAGAATAAGATTTTACTATAAATTCAGAGGAAGCAACTAGATCCTCAGAACGTGCTTCAATGGTCCATTCTCCCGGTTTAGCATCAACGTCTAGAGGTAGCACAATAGGATCCGACGCCTTAACCGTTTGGTCAACTACTTTAGTTCTTTTTCCTTGAGTAATCTTAAATTTAACCTCTTTATATAGCGGGTCCGATGCCTGATCAAGTAACAATACTTTTATCCTAACTTCTTCTTCTGGAAGAAATTCTCTTTTTTCAAGTACTATTGATAAACTAGTTTCAATGGGTGGAATAGTAAACGAAGCACTACCTTCACCCATATTACCAAAATCGTCTTCTACTTCCATTCGTATGGTATGGGCATTCGAACTAATAGTCTGAGCTAAAATAATATCAAAGTTAAATTCTCCTTGGGTAAATACTCCCGTATATTTCTGGTTATCTAAATAAAAAACAGCAGTCCCTTTTGCAGACTCCCCATTTATTTTTTTGACGGTTCCCGTAAGGGCAAGAGTAGAACCCGGCGTTAAGGTAGACTCGGTTACATCGATGGTAGTTTTAAGCTTTTTATTTAGCGTTAACGCCCCCACTTTAGGGAAAAATTCTTCATTACCATATCCATCTTTAACCGTAACATCAATAGTGTAAATTCCTTCTTCAATAGTTTCATCGTTTGTCTTTTTATAAATACTACTAGTAAGAGAGAATTTGCCATACGTAATATCTGCATTATATTCCCTAATAAAATTTTTTCCGCGTAAGTGAACAATCACAAATCCAGAGTTTAGTTCTTCTTCTCTTTGTAGTAGTTCGCCAGAAATAGTGAACTTATCTCCTAATTGAATAGTAGAAGGAGATACATCAAGTTTAGTTAACTCACTTGCTAAAGAAAGTGGAAGCCATAAAAGAAATAACGCTAATAAGATAACACCTCTTTTCATAAGTTCATCTGTTGTACCTAGTTATTTATAAAGGTTTTTATAATTCAACGCTAATTTTAGTAGATAGCAACAGTTTAAATAATCAGAATAAACTAAAGAAAGTATGAATATAAAAGAAGAACTTGATAGTTTTGTCAAAACTCTTTCCCCCTTTCCTATCATTGTAGAAGGGAAAAAAGACAAGTGGGCATTAGAAGAAATAGGATTTACTAATATTATACTGCTCGATAAGCCCTTATATCAAGTGGTGGAGTCAGTCAACTCTAAAGAAGTCATTATTTTAACCGATTTCGATAAAAAAGGAAAAGAGCGGTATACCACATTAAAACAAGAATTTAGTAGACGAGGGGTTAAAGTCAATACTAAATTACGTTCTTTTTTTCGTAAAAATACCCCCATAGTTCACATTGAAGGCTTGGCCACATATTTCAAAAATAAGGGGGTATCATGGAGTCTTTAGATATAGCACTAAAAGAATGTATAGTCTATGGATCAGTTAAACTAAGTAGTGGAGAAGACTCTACAGTCTATATTGATATAAAACGAGCGTATGGTAATCCACTAATATTAAATAAAATTGCCCAAGAAATATATGTGAGAATGGATCAGCGTGCGACCGGCGTTGCAGGGAGTGATTATGGTGGAATACCCCTTGCTACCGCTCTATCCGTAAGGTATAATCTTTATTTAACATTGACAAGAAAAAGTCCAAAAAGTCATGGCACAGAAAGAATGCTAGAGGGGCATATCCCAAATAACCAAGACAGACTAATCGTGGTGGACGATGTCTTTACTACTGGGCATAGTTTAGCCGAAACGATAAAGATCTTAGAATCTACCCAAGCAGAAATTTTAGGAGCAGCCGTAGTAGTAAAGCGAAACGAAGGGAATTTTGGCTATCCTTTATTATCTCTTTTTACCTTAGAGGATTTATATACCCCCTGCAAAGAAAACTGATTGATTTTAATCATCCGATGAATTTGCCTTAGTCTGTGTTTAAATGTATTAAGAATAAATAAATGTATAAACCTGCGTATTATAGTATTTCTATGCAAAGAACAGCCAAAATTAAATTACAGAATGACAATAGTTTAATTGATACAATCAAAGGATATTCTAAAATCAAGCA